>Ga0214206_1000309_pt1:0-12500 | contig 13743 bp, 9 predicted proteins | sample TroBogEpilimnion_26_FD_153044 | JGI IMG/M metagenome (GOLD analysis project Ga0214206, IMG submission 153044) | Freshwater microbial communities from Trout Bog Lake, WI - 07JUL2009 epilimnion | ecosystem: Environmental > Aquatic > Freshwater > Lake > Epilimnion/Euphotic zone | place...
GCTTCCGCGTTGGCGTGTCGCCGCGCGATGCAGGCCGCAGGGGTCGGCCCCGCCGATATCGACCTGCTGATCCATTCGTCTGTCTGCCGCGATCGTCTCGAGCCTTCGACCGCCGCCTACGTACACGGCCTGCTCGGCCTAGGTCCGCAGGCGCAGATCCTCGACGTCTCCAACGCCTGCCTGGGTTTCCTCAACGCCGTCGCGCTCGCCGCGGGCATGGTGGAGTCCGGTCAGATCAAGCGCGCGCTCGTCTGCTCCGGCGAGGATGGTCGTCCGCTCGTCGAGCGCACGATCCGGATGCTGAACGAAGACCTCGCCCTCACCCGCGAGACGATCAAGCCGTACTTCGCGAACCTCACCATCGGCGCCGGCGGGGCCGCCGCCGTCGTCTGCCGTGACGACCTTGCCGGCCCTGGTTCGATTCGTCTCCTAGGCGGAGCCGCCGAGACCGATTCTTCCGCTAACGGGCTCTGCGAAGGCGATACGTCCTTCGCCGAACTCGACATGCGCACCGACTCGGAGGCGTTGCTGGCCGCAGGCGTCGCGCTCGCCCAGCGTTGCTGGGGCCGCTTCAAGGGCGTCACGGGTTGGGATGAGTCCACGCCGCATCGCGTGGTGACGCACCAGGTCGGCCGTCGCCACTCCTCGCTGCTCTTCGAAAAGCTCGGTCTCGACCCGGCGAAGGATTACCAGAGCTTCGATCGCCTTGGTAATGTCGGCTCGGTCTCAGTGCCAGCCACCTTAGCGTTGGGTCTCGCCGAAGGCCGGATCAAGCCCGGCGAACGCGTCGCGCTGCTGGGCATCGGCAGCGGTCTCGCCAGTATGATGCTCGCCGTCGAATGCCAATGACCTCTTCCGATCTTTCTCCCGCCGTGCAGGCGCTCTATCCGTTCGTCCCGAAGGATTTCGCCGCGCTTTCCGGCCGGATGAGTTATGTGGACCACGGGCCGCGCAATGGCCGTCCGGTGCTGCTCCTGCACGGCAATCCTTCCTGGTCTTTCCTCTGGCGGGACCTGATCCTGAAGCTCGCGGCCCAAGGCCGTCGCGTCATCGCCCCTGACCATGTCGGCATGGGGCTTTCCGCTCGCCCCGACCGTTTCCTGCGCCTCGCCGACCGTATCGCCGACGTCGAAGCCCTCATCGCTCACCTTGGGATCAAGGAGTTCGACCTGGGCGTCCACGATTGGGGTGGCGCCATTGGTTTCGGCGTCGCGGGACGCCGGCCGGAAAGGGTGGGCAAGATCCTCGTCACCAATACCGGAGCGTTCCTGTCTGACCGCATCCCTGCCCGGATTGCCCTTTGCCGCGCGCCCTTGGTCGGCCGTTTCATCGTCCAAGGTCTGAATGGCTTTGCCTGGCCGGCGACCTGGATGTCCGTCGAGAAGCCCCTTAGTCCTGCCGCCAAGGCCGGTTTCCTGGCACCCTATGGGTCGGCATCGGTCCGGCGGGCGGTGGCCGATTTCGTGGCCGACATCCCGATGGAGGCCGAACACCCCACCCGGTCAGTCCTAGCGGCCGTGGAGGCCTCTTTGGAGGGGTTAAAGGGTAAGCCGATGCTCCTTTGCTGGGGCATGCGCGACTTCTGCTTCGACCGGTCGTTCCTGGAGGGCTTCATCCGCCGTTTCCCGACCGCGGAGCAGCTGCTCTTCACGGACGCCGGGCACTATGTCCTCGAGGATGCGGGAGAGGCGGGGCTTGGTCCGATCGCCGCCTTTTTCGGGCCCGCCTGAGCGACAGGTTCGGCTCCTCTCGACAGGGGCGGAATAGGCCTGTGGACAGCGTGTGAACAACGATAACTTACACCCCCTATAAGTTTTCGTAAGGGGTTGATTGGTAGTCATTTCTGGTGAGCCAAAAACATTCACGGCGAGGGTGTTTCCAGTTGCAGATACCCCTGTGAAAAACAGCATGAAAACACCCCTCCGAAGGGCGGGGAAACTTCACATATTTACTTACTAAATCATGAGCGAAAATTCCGAGAAAACCCCGAATCGCGGCAAGCACGCCGGTAACGAAAGTTACGGCGCTTCCGACATCAAGCGCCTCAAGGGCCTCAAGGCCGTGCGCGAGCGACCTGGCATGTACATCGGCGATACGAACGAGACGGGTCTCCACCACTGCGTGTATGAGATCGTCGACAACTCGATCGACGAAGCGCTCGCCGGTTATTGCAAGAGCATCAAGGTCGAGATCCATGCCGACGGGTCGCTTTCCGTCGAGGACGACGGCCGTGGCATTCCCGTCGCGATGCACCCCGAAGAGAAAGTGCCGACGCTTGAGCTCGTGCTCACCAATCTCCACGCCGGCGGCAAGTTCGACAAGGGTGCCTACCAGGTCTCCGGCGGCCTGAACGGCGTCGGCGCCAAGTGCGTCAACGCTCTCTCCGACAGTTTCATCGCCGAGGTCAGCCGCGAAGGCGAAGTCCACCAGATGAAGTTCTGTCGTGGCGAAGTCACCCAGTCGATCAAGGTCATCGGCAAGACGAAGCGCACGGGCACGAAGATCACCTTCCATCCTGACCCGGAGATCTTCATCGCCACGCAGGAGTTCAAGTACGACACGCTCGTCCGCCGCATGCGCGAACTGGCCTTCCTCGTCCCCGGCATCACGGTCGAGATGAAGGACCATCGCTCCAACCGCGCCGACAAGTTCGAGTTCAAGGAGGGCATCGCCGAATACGTCTCCTTCCTCAACGCGAACGAGGAACGCCTCTTCGAGAAGCCGATCCTGATCTCCGCCGAAGTCGATTTCACCGACCTCGCCAACCCGCGCGTGATGGCCGACGGAGAGAAGCCCAAGCCGGGCATGCGCCGCATGACGCTCGACGTGGCCCTGCAGTATAACGACCGCTACGACGAGATGGTCTTCAGCTACGCCAACCTCATCAACCAGCCCGAGGGAGGCACGCACCTCTCCGGCTTCCGTTCCGCGCTCACCCGCGTGATCAACCACTACGCGAAGTCCAACAACCTCATCAAGGACAAGGACGCCAAGCTCAACGGGGACGACATGCGCGAAGGCCTCGTGGCCGTCATCTCCGTCAAGCACCCCGACCCGAAGTTCCAGTCCCAGAATAAGACGCGCCTGACCAACCCGGAAGTCGAAGGCATCGTGACCTCCGTCGTGGGCGAGCAGCTCAAGTACTACCTCGAGCGCGACCCGAAGACCGGCCGTCGCATCGTCGACAAGTGCCTCAACGCCGCCCGCGCCCGCGAGGCCGCCCGCAAGGCCCGCGAGACCGTCCGTAAGTCCGCCATGTCCTCGGGCGGCCTCCCCGGCAAGCTGGCCGACTGCTCCGAGAGCGATCCGTCCGTCTGCGAACTCTACATCGTCGAAGGCGACTCGGCCGGCGGCTCCGCCAAGCAGGGGCGCGACCGTCGCTACCAGGCGATCCTCCCGATCAAGGGCAAGATCCTCAACGTCGAGAAGGCCCGTATCGACAAGATCCTCTCCAACGAGGAAATCCGCACGATCATCACCGCCTGTGGCACCGGCATCGGCAAGCATGAGGGTGACGGCGCCTTCGACGTCACGAAGTGCCGCTACCACAAGCTCGTCATCATGACGGACGCCGACGTCGACGGTTCGCACATCCGCACGCTGCTCCTGACCTTCCTCTTCCGCCAGATGCCCGGCCTCATCGAAGCCGGCTATGTCTACATCGCCCAGCCGCCCCTTTACCGTATCAAGCGCAAGAAGCGCGAGCAGTACGTCGACAACGACCCGGAGCTGAACCGCATCCTCCTCGAACTCGGCTCCGAGGACGTGAACCTGCTCCGCCTGCGCGACAAGCACGTCTTCCCGGGCCAGAAGCTCGACAAGATCGTCGAATCCCTCGCCCGCCTGGAATCCCTCGGCGCGAGCATCGGCCGGACGGGCTGCCAGCTCGGCGAATACCTCGACCAACAGGACCTCAAGACCCATGCGCTCCCGCGCTTCATCGTCCGTACGCGTACCGGCAACGAGGAGACCTATGAGTTCCTCGCCGACACCGACGCCAAGCAGGCCTACCTGCGCAAGGCCGGCGTCGAAGACTTCCTCGCCGACAAGATCGACCGAGAGAAGAAGCTCAAGGACGGCACCGTCGTCCAGGAACGCGTCAACGTGATCGAAGTCTTCGAGAATGAAGCCATCACCAAGGTCCTCAAGGAGCTCGAAACCCAAGGCATGGACGTGAAGAAGTTCACCGCCGCCGAAGAGCCGCGCTACCACCTGATCGACGGCTCGACCGCCGAGGAGGCCCCTGCCGCCGCCGAGGGCGAGGAAGAAGCGAAGGGCGAGGAGAAGCCTGCCAAGAAGGTCGTGAAGAAGGCCGAGCCCATCCCGCTCGGCTCGATCCTCGAGCTCATCGGACAGATCCGCCAGTTCGGCCGCAAGGGTCTCACGATCCAGCGATACAAGGGCCTTGGCGAAATGAACCCCAAGCAGCTCTTCGAGACCACGATGGATCCGGCCAAGCGCCGCTTCCTCAAGGTCGACATCGCCGACGCCGCCGAAGCCAACCGCGTGTTCGCCATGCTCATGGGCGAAGACGTCCCGAACCGCCGCGCCTTCATCGAGGACAACGCGCTCAACACCTCGAACCTCGACGTCTGATCGTCCTGATACACCCACCTCAAGACCTCTTCGAACATGTACTCTGACAAGGAAAAGCTCACGTCCGCCAACATCACGGACATCATGCAGACGGCCTACATCGACTACTCGATGTCCGTCATCGTCTCACGCGCCCTCCCGGACGCGCGCGACGGCCTGAAGCCCGTGCAGCGCCGCATCCTCTACGCGATGCTCCGCGAAGGCCTCGTCCACAACCGCCCGTTCGACAAGTGCGCCGGCGTCGTCGGCGAAGTGCTGAAGAACTACCACCCGCACGGCGACAGCTCCGTGTACGACACGCTCGTCCGCCTGGCCCAGAACTGGGTCATGCGCTATCAGCTCATCGAACCGCAGGGTAACTTCGGCTCCGTCGACGGCGATCCGCCCGCGGCCTACCGTTACACCGAGTGCCGCCTCTCGGAGATCTCTTCCGAGCTCCTCGCCGACATCGACGAGGATACGGTCGACTTCACCCCGAACTACAAGGAGTCGACCACCGAGCCGACCGTCCTGCCGTGCGCCTTGCCCCACCTGCTGATGAACGGTTCGACCGGCATCGCGGTCGGCATGACGACCAACATCCCGCCCCATAACCTCAACGAGCTCGTCGAGGCCACCTGCCTCATCATCGACAAGCCTAGCGCGACCGTCGAGGACCTGGAGAAGATCATCATCGGTCCGGACTTCCCGACCGGCGGCGTCATCAACGGCAAGGAAGGCATCAAGCAGTACCTGCGTACCGGCCGCGGCATCATCCGCGTCCGCGGCGTCGCCCACACCGAGGAGATGAAGAACGGCAAGGAACAGATCGTCCTCACGGAGCTGCCTTATAACGTCAACCGTTCCTCCTTGGTGAAGCACATCGCCGACCTCTGTTCCGAGAAGGTCCTCGACGAGGTCTCCGACCTCCGCGACGAGTCCGACGAGAACACGCGCGTCGTCATCGAGCTCAAGCGCAACGAGAACCCCAAGGTCGTCATCAACAAGCTCTACAAGCACACGAACTTCGAGAACTCGTTCGGCGTCATCCTGCTGGCCCTCGACAAGCGTCGTCCGAAGCAGATGAACATCCGCGAGCTCCTCGAGTGCTTCGTCGAGCACCGCCGCGACGTCGTCACCCGCCGCACCCGCTTCCGCCTCCGCAAGGCCGAGGACCGCGCCCACATCCTCGAAGGCTTCAAGATCGCGCTGCGCAACCTGGACGACTTCGTGAAGATCATCCGCGCCGCATCCAACCGCGACGAGGCCCGCGTGAAGCTCATGGCCAAATACGGCCTCAGCGAACGCCAGGCCGTGGCCATCCTTGACCTCCGCCTCTACCAGCTCACCGGCCTGGAGCGCGACAAGATCGAGGCCGAGTACCGCGAACTGATGGCGCTCGTCGAAGAGCTCCGCGGCATCCTCTCCAGCGAGTCGAAGCTGCTCTCCCTCATCAAGAAGGAGCTGCGCGACGCCGCCAAGAAGCACATCGGTCCCCGCAAGACGAAGGTCACGGCCCAGGAAGGCGATCTCTCGATGGAGGATATCGTCGCCAACGAAGGCTGCGTCGTCACCGTCTCGCACGCCGGCTTCATCAAGCGCACCCCGGTCGCCCAGTATCGCCTCCAGAAGCGCGGCGGCAAGGGCACCAAGGGCGCCGAGCTCTCGAAGGCTGCGTCCGACGAGGACAGCGACTTCATCGAGCATCTCTTCACGGCCAACACCCACGACCATATCCTGTTCTTCATGAACAACGGACGCGTCTACGTGGAGAAGGTCTATGAAATCGAGGAAGCCAACCGCGCCTCGCGCGGCAAGTCGATCGCCCGCCTGCTTGACCTGAAGGACGATGAGAAGCTGGCCGCGATGGTCTGCGTCTCGAACTTCGAGGAAGGCAAGTTCCTCATGATGTGCACCGCCAACGGGACGATCAAGAAGACCGAGATCTCGAAGTACGCCAACTACCGCAAGGGCGGCATCATCGGCATCAACATCGAACACGGCGACCGCCTGATCTCCACCAAGCTGACCAACGGCGACAACGAAGTCGTGATGATCTCGCAGTCCGGCATGTCCATCCGCTTCCACGAGTCCGACGTCCGCTCCATGGGCCGCGATACCACCGGTGTCGCCGGCATGAAACTCGACAGCGGCGACCAGGTGAAGGCGATGGAAGTCGTCGATCCGGCCTGCACTCTCCTCGTCGTCGGCATCGACGGCATCGGCAAGCGTACGCCCTTCGACGATCCCGAGACCAAGGAGCCCGTCTACCGCAAGCAGACCCGCGGCGGCAAGGGCGTCATCGCCATCTCCACCGAAGTCGGCGTCGCCGGCGCGCTCAGCGTCCAGGAAGAGGATGAGGTCATGCTCCTCACCAAGGGCGGTCAGTCCATCCGCACCAAGGTGTCCGACATCCGCTGCACCGCGGGACGCAATACCAAGGGCGTCCGCGTCATGCGCCTCAAGGACGGCGAGTCGCTCCTCGGCATCTCCAAGGTCGAACGTTCCGAGGAAGAGGAAGAGAACGCCGCCAAGCCGCAGGCCTGATCCGGCTGACCGGCCAAGCAGAAGGGGCGCCCTAAGGCGCCCCTTTTTTGTGCCCTGGAGGCTTGCTCAGGCCCGTTCCAGCGCGGCGATGCACTCGACGTGGCGCGTCTGCGGGAAGAGGTCGAACGGACGGACGGAGACGACCTTCCAGCCCTTGGCGCAGAGGTACTTCACGTCGCGGGCCTGGGTGTCGGGGGCGCAGCTCACATAGACGATGCGGCGCGGGCCGAACGCATGCAGCTGCTCGAGGAAGGCCTCGTCGCAGCCCTTGCGGGGCGGGTCGACGATCACGGCGGACTCGTGGCCTTCGACCGGGAGTTTTTTGAAGATCGATTCCGCGGAGCCGGCGATGAAGCGGCAGTTGAGCAGGTGGTTGAGCGTGGCGTTTTCGGCGGCCTTGCGGGCGGCCTCGGCGCTGACCTCGATGCCGTTGACGGAGTCGAACAGGCGGGCGCCCGAGAGCGCGAAGAGGCCGGAGCCGCAGTAGGTGTCGACGAGGTGGCGGGCGCCTGACTCATGGGCGAGCTTGATGGCATGGCCGACGAACTGCTCGAGCACGGACGGATTGTTCTGGAAGAATTCGCCAGCGAGGAATTTCAGCTGCACCGCCCCGACCTTCTCGGTGACGACCTGGCGGGAATCGGTGACGACGCCTTCTTCGCAGTCGCGGAAGAGCAGGGTGGCGCCGCGTTCGAAGCGCCCGGGGTTGGCTTTGATGTCCTTGCGGGAGCGGGCGTACGATGCGTTGATCGCGTCGGTCGCGATCGGGCACTTCGGTACGTCGACGACGCGGCGCGAGGTGCCGGCGGCGAGGAAGCCGATCGGGAAGTCCGCGCGGCGGGGCGTCATGAAGTGCGGGGTGATCTTGGAGCGGTAGCCGTACTGCTTGGGCGAAGGATGGCAGGGGTCGACCTTGGTCTTGATGCCGCCGAGGCGCTCGAAGGCCTCCGCCACCTGCTTCTGTTTCCACTCGAGTTGCTGCGGGTAGGCCAGGTTCTGGTATTGGCAGCCGCCACATTCTCCGAAGAGGTCGCAGCGAGGCTGGACGCGATGGGGAGAGGGGACGACGACGCGGACGAGGTCGCCGCGCGAGAAGTTGGCGGCGTTATGCCAGATGCGGGCCACGACCTTTTCGCCGGCGAGGGCGCCGGCGATGAAGACCACCCAGCCGTCGACGCGGGCCACGCCTTCTCCGAGATTCGTCAGGCTCGCGATCTCGACCTCGATTTCCTGATGGTAGGTGAACTTGCCCGGCCGGAACTTGGAGGAGTCGGGTTTGCGGGACTGAGGCGGCTCGAATTCGGACATGGCGATAAAGTCCGTCTCCGGGCGGAGAGGTCGAGACTTATCCCCGCCGAAGGCCTATCCTTGCCCTTCGGCGTCCCTTGGTACTCACTTCGCCCGTGCCCGACGAGGTCATCCAGAGCCGACAGAACCCCCGCGTGCAGGCGTTGGCCCGCCTGAGGGATCGTGCCGAACGCGAAGCCCGCGGCCTTTTCATCGCCGAAGGCCTTCGTGAGCTTTCCCGGGCCATCGAGCGCAAGGTCGAGGTGCTCGAGGTTTATTTCTGTCCCTCGATGTTCCGTGGCTCCGAGGCCGCCGAACTCGTGACCAATGCCCGGGCCGCCGGCGTCGATTGCTGCGAGCTGGGCGAGTCCGCCTTCGAAAAGGTGAGCGGCCGCGAAGGTCCGGACGGTTTGCTCGGCGTCGCCAAGACCTGGAATTGCTCCCTCGACCAGCTCAAGCCTTCGGCCAACCCGCTCCTGCTGGTCGCTGAATCGGTCGAGAAGCCGGGCAACCTCGGTGCGTTGCTGCGCACGGCGGACTCCGCCGGTTGCGATGCGCTCATCGTCTGCGACCCGATCACCGATGTCTTCAATCCGAACGTCGTCCGTTCCTCGCAGGGTGCGCTTTTCTCCATGCCCGTGGCCGTCTGCACGTCGCAGGAGGCGGCCGCCTGGATGAAGGCCAAAGGCGTCCGTTCGCTGGCGACCTCGCCGGCGGCCACCAAGGACTATTGGGATGTCGATTGCCGAGGTCCCGTGGCTTTGCTGCTCGGTTCGGAAAAGGACGGACTCACGGATTTCTGGCTTAAGGGCGCCGATGAGAAGATCTCGATCCCGCAGGCTGGCCTGTCGGATTCCCTGAATGTTTCCAATGCCGCGGCGATCTGCCTCTTCGAGGCCGTCCGTCAGCGACGTAAGGCGAGATGAACCGTCGGTACTTCATCGCGGCAATCCTTTGTTTCTGCGTCTCCTGGGCCTGTTGGGCCGCCTACGCGCGGAACGGCTCCGGCCTGGATCAGGATGGCGTCCTGCATGAGCAATTCGGCTTCATCCCGCTGGGCTGGTTGTTCGACTTCGTCGGCTTGGTGCTGCTCGTGCTGGCCTGGGTCCGCCGCAAATAAGAAGGCCGGGCTTGGGGCCCGGCCTTGCTTGAGGGACTGACGGTTCGCTTAGCCGATGGCCTTGGCGACCAGGTCGTCGAGCTTCTTGCCGTCGACGGCGAAGGCGCGGATCCCTTCGGCGGTCTTCTCCGTGGCCATGGCGTCTTCGTTGTGGTGCCAGCGGAATTCCTTCTCGCCCCAGGCCTTGGCGGCTTCGCCTTCGGACTTGGCGGCGGCTTCGTCGAGCACCTTGGGCACCGCGGCGGAGTCTTTGGAGAGCTCGTCGAGGAGGTTCGGGGCGATGGTCAGGAGGTCGCAACCGCAGAGGGCCTTGATCTGGCCGCAATTACGGAAGGAGGCGCCCATGACTTCGGTCTTGATGCCGTTACGCTTGTAGTAGGCGAAGATGCGGCGGACGGACTGCACGCCCGGATCGTTGGCGCCGGAGGAGGCGGCTTCGTTCCAGTTGGCGCCCTGGGCCTTCTTATGCCAGTCGTAGATGCGGCCGACGAACGGCGAGATCAGCTGGACTTTGGCGTCGGCGCAGGCGACGGCCTGGGCGAACGAGAAGAGCAGGGTGAGATTGCAGCGGATGCCTTCCTTTTCGAGTTCGGCGGCGGCTTGGATGCCTTCCCAGGTGGAGGCCATCTTCACGAGGATACGCTCCTTGGGGGTGCCGGCGGCCTTATAGAGAGCGATGAGTTCACGGGCCTTGGCGACGGTGGCAGCCTTGTCGAAGGACAGGCGGGCGTCGACTTCGGTGGAGACGCGGCCAGGGACGATCTTGAGGATCTCGGTGCCGAAGGAGATGAGGAGCGCGTCGACGGCGGCCTGGACGCCCTTGCTCTTGTTGTCCTGGGCGGCCTTCTGGAGGAGCGCCTGGTATTCGGGCATCTGGACGGCCTTGAGGATGAGGCTCGGGTTGGTCGTGGCGTCCAGAGGCTTGAAGGCCTTCATGGCGGCGAAGTCGCCGGTGTCGGCGACGACCTTGGTGTGTTGGCGAAGCTGTTCGAGTGCGTTCATGAGTGAAGGGTTGCGAGCGTGTTAAAGGGGGCGGGCTTGTCCAGCCCGACCCGAAAAAACGGACGCAACCATGCCGTCGGGGCATCTCTCGCTTGTTTCGGAGGGCAGGGTGGTGCAAATTGCCCCATGCGAATCAAGGTCAAGCAGGCGCTCGCCGCCGAGGAGCCGCTCAAGGGTGTCACGGTCTCCGGCTGGGTCCGGACCCGTCGCGACGCCAAGGACTTCTCGTTCGTCGAGATCAACGATGGCTCCTGCTTCAAGAACCTCCAGGTCGTGGTAGACGCCGCCGTCCCGGGTGCCGAACACCTCAAGGAAGCGCTCACAGGTTCGTCGGTCAGCGTGGACGGCGAACTGGTGCCTTCGCCGGCCAAGGGCCAGAAATGGGAACTTAAGGCTGCGTCTTTTCGTCTGCTCGGCCGGGCGGATGAGTCATTCCCGCTCCAGAAGAAAGGGCACACCGTGGAATTCCTGCGCACGATCCCGCACCTGCGTGCCCGAACGAACCGACTCGGTTCGATGATGCGCGTGCGCAGTCGCATGGCGATGGCGGTGCACGCCTTCTTCCAGGAGCGTGGCTTCGCCTACGTCCACACGCCCATCGTGACCGCCAGCGACTGCGAAGGGGCCGGCGAGCTCTTCCGCGTGACCACCCTCGACCCCCTCGCCCCGTCGAAGACGCCCGAAGGCAAGGTCGACTGGGCCGCTGATTTCTTCGCCAAACAGTCCTACTTGACGGTCTCCGGACAGCTCGAAGGCGAGACCCTCGCCTGTGCCTTGGGGGATGTCTATACGTTCGGGCCGACGTTCCGTGCCGAGAACTCCCATACCAGCCGTCACGCCAGCGAGTTCTGGATGATCGAGCCGGAGATGGCCTTCTGCGACCTCGAAGGGGACATGCGCTGCGCCGAGGAACTCGTGAAACACCTCGTAAAGACGGCCCTGGAACAATGCTCCGACGAGCTCGAATTCTTCAACGCCTTCGTCGACAAAGGGCTGCTGGAGCGCCTCCGTTTCGTCGCCGAGCGGCCGTTTGCTCGCGTCACCTATACCGATGCCGTCGAGCTTCTGCTTAAGTCGGGGCGTGAGTTCGAGTATCCCGTCGTCTGGGGCGAGAACCTGCAGTCGGAGCACGAGCGCTACCTCACGGAGGAGCATTTCAAGTGCCCAGTGACGGTATATGACTATCCGAAGGGCGCTAAGCCGTTCTACATGCGTCAGAATGACGATGGTAAGACCGTTGCGGCGATGGACGTCCTCGTGCCCGGCGTGGGCGAGATCGTGGGAGGCAGCCAGCGCGAGGAGCGCCTCGACCTGCTCGTCGCGGCGATGCAGGCGCATGGCCTGGACCTAGCCGGCTACGGCTGGTATGTCGACACGCGGCGTTTCGGCTCGGTGCCGCATGCCGGTTTCGGGCTCGGTTTCGAACGCCTGCTGATGTTCGTCACCGGAGAGGGCAATATCCGCGACGTCATCGCGTATCCGCGGACGCCCGGACACGCCTGAGGGTTTGGTTATTGGGGGCGAACTAATTCCAGGAGCGCCCTGGCCGTCGCGCAGTTGTGCCTCACCATCTGCTGGCTGGGCGTGGCCTGAGCGGCGGGCTTGGCGTCTTTGGCTACCGGGGCGGGCGTCGACGGGGCGGTGAAGACCGGAGAAGTCGAGGCAACCATCCCGACAGCATTCCCGAGGGGGTCGAGGATGGGGCCGCCGCTGGACCCTCGTGCGTAATCGGCGGTGATCTGCATGAACACGGCTCCGTTGCGCTCCGGTTCGTACATCTTGAAGTAACGCGTGATGATGCCTTCGGAGATGCAGCCGAAGGTGTTAGCCGGGTGGCTATAGCAGCGGATAGGCGTGCCGGCGGGGGCGTCATCGCGCAGGGGCAGGAAGGCCAGGTCCTTGGCGTTGACGCGAAGGAGGGCGACATCGTGGGCCTTGTCCGTCGCGAGCACTTCGACGACCGGGAAGA
>Ga0214206_1000312_pt1 | contig 13630 bp, 14 predicted proteins | sample TroBogEpilimnion_26_FD_153044 | JGI IMG/M metagenome (GOLD analysis project Ga0214206, IMG submission 153044) | Freshwater microbial communities from Trout Bog Lake, WI - 07JUL2009 epilimnion | ecosystem: Environmental > Aquatic > Freshwater > Lake > Epilimnion/Euphotic zone | place: Trout Bog...
GTTTTAACCTGTTGTGGCACGACTTATGCAGGCAGGGTTGCTTCTAGTCACTTAAAAGCTATCCATCTACCAGAACTGATTACTTATAGTAGAGACGAATTTCAAAACCTTGCAGTTGAACTTGCAACTAATGCTGAAAAATTAAAAGCAATAAAAGAAAAGTTAATTGAAAATAAAAAAACAGCACCTTTGTTTGATACAAAATTATTTGTTAAAAACTTTGAAGATAAATTAAAGCAATTAATTTAAAAATTATTGCTTTGGAATTAAATTAATCAAAGGTTTGTTTAATTTAATCTGCTCATTCATAAAAGCAGGCACAGACTCAAGTGGAATATTTTTTACAATAAATCCTAAACTTTCAATTTTTTTAATAAACTCTGGATCATGATTAATTTTTAAAATTTTTTGCGACAGATCATCTTTTATTTGAAGTGCTGTGGTTTTAGGGGCTGCATAACCTCGGTAAGCAACTGAAGTGATATTTAATTTTAATTCTTTAAATGTTGGCACGTCTGGAAACATTGAAAGTCTTTTATCTTCTCCAAACGCAAGTGTTCTCGCTTGTGCGCCTAAACGTACAGAAGATGAAACTGCGCCAGACAACACATCAATTTGCTTTTCAAGCAGTGCATTTTCAGATCCTGCTTGTCCAGTAAACGATGTGTATTTAATTTTGATTCCAGCTTCTTTATTAAGTTGTTCAATCATTAGCTGATCAATTCCCCCATAGCCAACGCCGCCGGCTGTCAATTCACCTGGATGTTTTTTAGCGTAATCAATTAGTTCGTTTAAAGAATTAAATCTACTTGAGTCTTTTACAATAAGACCATTGGGTATTGCCTGAAAAATTACAAAAATACTAAGATCTTCAGTTTTGTATTTAACGTTTTGATATAATAGCGGTTGTAAAATGATCGTTGGTACATTGACAACCATAATCGTTTTACCATCATCTTTTAATGAATTTAAAGACTCCCAACCATCAGTACCAGGACGATTTGTCATACTTGGCTGATGGACAACATTTAAATTTTCGTTAAAATATTTTTTAAAAAAATCTGTCTGACTTTCGGCTGCAACAGTTGAATCGCCTCCTTTATTAAAAGGCACAATTACTGTGATATCGGCGTGCGCAATAGAAGTAAGTAATGTTAAAAAAGTAAATGGTGTTAAAATTTTTCTAAGTAAAGACCTAATTTTTTTCATAATGGGCGTTACTGGTACCATAATAGCTGAGGTATTTGAAATATTAAATATAAAATTAATGATACAATAATTATTTAGTCTTTATTAGATTCGCTAAAGGCGCATTAATTTTTATCTGCTCTTTCATAAAAGCAGGCACAGACTCTATTGGAACATTTTTAACAACAAATCCTAGGCTTTCAATTTTTGAAATAAATTCTGGATCTTGATTAATTTTTAAAAATTTTTGTGACAAATCTACTTTAATATCATTAGGTGTTGATTTAGGAATTGCAAAGCCGCGATAAGTAACTGCCAAAATATTTAAATTAAGTTCTTTAAAAGTTGGCACGTTTGGAAATTTTGGTAATCTTTTATCATCCCCAAACACTAGCGTTCTTGCCTGTTCACCTAAACGCAATGAGGAGGTAACCGTGGCTGATATCAAGTCTACTTGCTTACTAACTAATGCATTTTCAACCCCAGGCTGACCTGAAAATGCAGTGTAATTAATTTTAATTGCAGTTTCCTTATTTAATTGTTCTATTAATAACTGATCTGGTCCTCCATAACCAACGCCGCCGGCTGTCAATTCACCTGGATGTTTTTTAGCGTAATCAATTAGTTCGTTTAAAGAATTAAATCTACTTGAGTCTTTTACAATAATCCCTCTTGGAATTGCTTGAAAAATAAAAAAGATACTAAGATCTTCTGTTTTATATTTCACTTCTTTAGAAATAAGTGGCTGTAAAATAATTGTTGGTAAATTAACAATCATTATCGTTTTACCATTATTGTCCAATGAATTAAGAGATGCCCAACCTTCAGCGCCTGCAATTTTATTATTAGTACTTGGCTGATAGATTAAATTTAAATTTTCATTAAAATATTTTTTAAAAAAATCTCCTTGAAGTTCTGCGGTAGCAGTTGAATCTCCTCCTTTATTAAAAAGAATAATAACGTTTATGTCTGCTTTAGAAATAGAAGTTAGAGCAATTAAAAAAATAAGTAAAATTGCAATTTTTACAAGTAACGGATTGAGTATTTTAATAACTGACATATATATATTTTCTATAATATTTGAAATACATATACTATAAAAATTCTTTAAAAATTAATCATCATGCACTTTAGTATTCAAAGAACATTAACTGTTTTTATATGTGCTATTGTTGTCATTTCAATTTTTATATCTTCTGTTATTTTTTTAAATTCAGAAAAAAAAGATGTAAACCTATCTATTGAAGAAAAGCTTAAAATTATTCAATCAGAAAAAAAAAGAGTATTAGATATAGTAAATGAAAATGAAAAAACTGCGATCTTAAATTTAGCAAATAATCAAATCACAACAGATGCTTATATAAATTTTAGAAATGAATTTACAAAAGATTTAGACAAAATTGACAGCAAAAGAGTAACTCAAATAATTAATGAAGTTCAAGATCGGCTCTCAACTTCTTTTTTTAAACAAGTAAACATTGCTAACAATGGTGATGTTAATCAAATACTAGCAGATAATCCTGCTGCTCTCTGTTTAGAAGCGACATACGTATATAAATTAAAACAATGTTCGTACGGTCCAAATTACGATCGCTTTAATAAATGGTTTAAAGATTACATTAGTGATAATAAATTTTACGATATTTTTTTAATCGATCCAAATACAGCGGACATTGTCTATACAGCTGAGAAAGAAGCAGATTTTGGAAATAATTTAAAAAGAAAGTATTTTGATAACACTGGAATTCAACAAGTCTTTAATAAAGCAATTAATTCTCAATCTGGTGATGTTGTTATAAGCGATTATGCATTTTATAAACCATCTCTTGGAGCGCCTGCAGCTTTCATAGCAACCCCTGTGTTTAAAAATGGTAAATTATTGTTTGTACTTGCTTTGCAACTGAACCCTGATGTTCTTTACAGAACTATAAGCAATAATTTTAAATGGAAAGAATCTGGACTTGGAGAAACTGGTGAAACTTTACTGATTGGCGTAGATGGCTACATTAGAAACGTCTCGCGTTTTTGCAAAGAGCAGTTTGCTAGCTATAAAAAATTCCTTAATGACATGAACTTCCCTACTGAATCCAGGGAGTTATATGAAAGAATTCAAATCAATTCTCTCATTCAAGACTCTAGGACATACGCTTTTAGCGAGGCTAACAAAGATAATTCGGGAATTGCTCGCTATAAAAATTATCTCGGTAAAGAAGTTATTGGAATATATGAACCAGTAGTTTTTAATGGCTTAAAATACATCCTTGTAACAGAAATTGAAACTTCAGAAGCTTTCAAGGGATATAAAAATAATATTAATAGCACGCTCATTGTTGGATTATTGCTTGCCTTAACAATTGCAGTGATTACTCTATTTTTGTCAAAATACATTAGCAAACCCATAGTACAACTTGCTAAAATTACGCAAAAATTTTCAGAAAATAATGAAATTGATAAAAATGATAGATCAATTTTTAAAAGTTTTATTAAAGAAATTAATTTATTATTCAAAGAGTTTACATCAATGCAAACTAAAATTGTTAATAACATACAAACTATTAATGAATCTAAAAAATTAATAGAACAAAGTGCTAAAGTTTTACAAAAAGAAGTTGGTCAAGCTAGCGAAATGCAAAGCTTGCTTTTACCATCTAACAATAAATTTAATTTTATGTCGGGATTTTCTAGAGGTGCAAAAGATTTATCTGGTGACCTATACGATTTTTTTGAAATCGCTCCTAATCAAATTGCTTTTACTATTGCAGATATCTCAGGCAAAGGGATTGGGGCTTCTCTACTAAGCGCTCAAGTGATTGCGGTATATAAAAGTGAAATACGAAGATATCCTGATCTATCTTCTGCTGTAAAAGTAATTAATCAAACAATAAGAGATTCTAACAGTAAAAAATTTATGACGTTTGTCGGTGGAGTGTATTCAAAAGATACGGGTAATCTTTCAATATTAAATTGTGGTCACCTACCAGCGGTGATTATTGATGACAAAGGAAATATAGAAAGAATTAATAACGTCACTTGTCCTATTGGAATTATAAAATATGAAGACAGAGATCTTATAATTAAATTTATTAATATTAAAAATAGAACAATGTATCTTTATACCGATGGTTTATTAGAAGCTTCCTATATCGATAGACAATTTGACGATGATGGCTTTGGTTTTGAGATGTTTATTAAAAAATTAAATTTATTACCATTTAATGAAAGAACTACTTTTATAGAAAAAGAATTAAATAGTAATAAATTAAAGACCAAAGATGACTTAACCATGCTGATTATTAAAGGTTAGTTGAATATTAAATAAAATCTATTTTAATGAAAAGAATAGAGTGTAGATTTTTGCATAACGCTAGACAACTACTACTGAAGTTTTAACAGCATAATATTTGGTGTTTAGAGCGCACCCATCATCATCGGCGTAACGTACTAATTATATATTCAATAAATCTAAAATTAGGTTTATATTTAATATTATGACTAATTTTGATGACCGAGAAAAAGGTTTTGAGCGAAAATTTGTACATGATTCAGAAATAGAATTTAATATTAAAGCTAAAAGAGACAAATTAATTGTTAACTGGGTCTCTAAAATTTTAGATTATAATGATGAACAAAAGAATAATTATTTAAAAAAAGTTATTCATAATGAAGTTGAACAACACTCGGATGAAGATCTTTTCAAAATAATTAAAAAAGATTTAGAAGATAAAAACATTCAAGATCAAGAAATCAGACAAAAGATGGCCGAATTTTTAGCAATTGCTAAAACCGAAGTGTAATTAAACGTATTAATGTATAAAGCTTAATTAACGATATATTTTTGAAGCTGCTCTATTAAATATTTTTGCTCATCAATCATCAAATTAACCACATCGCCAATTGATATCACGCCAACATTTTTTCCATTGTCTTGAACCGGCAAATGTCTAACTTTTTTCTCCGTCATTAACTTCATACAATCTGCAATTTTAAATTCAGGAGAAACGGTCACTAATTCTCTCGACATCACTTCATGTAGTTGTGTGTCATGACTATGTTTACCCATCAATATTACTTTGCGTGCGTAATCTCTTTCTGTGAAAACTCCAAGTAGTTTATCGCCATCATTGACCAGCACACAACCTATGTTTCGATCTGCCATTAATTGAATAGCTTGTTTAACTGTATTGTTAGAACTTAACGACCAAGTCTGTCTTTTATTTTGTTCTAAAAATTGACCTACGTTAATTAAGATATTTATTAAACTAGTGTGGATCATAATTTTTTATAATTGTTATGACGATTGCAATCAATCTAACCTAATATTACAGTCAATGTAAGCATATAAAGAATTTAGAAATGTATTAATAATTTATTTACTAAATATTAATACATTGTTTGATTTAGGTTTTTAATTTAGTCATCCACTCAAGATATTCTTTAATAAACTTATCTGTAGGTTTTATAGTTTTTTTTCTTTTGTCTGATTTACTATTAGCTTTTAGTAAAATTCCCTCTTGTGTAGCATCATCTATGTAAGAAATTAAACTTAACCTAGAAACAATATTATTTGGGACTGTCTCTAGCAGTTCTTCAATGTGCAAATCTTTATCTAAAAAATAATGATGCATTATATTTAGCATTAAAAGATAGCCTCCTGGCGTTCTTCTAAAAAAACCTACTGTTTTGTAAATATGATTATGGGTAACGAATTCATCAAAAAAAAACTTACTTGCTTGCGCTATATTTTTTTTATTTACACCCAAATAATTATACCTTCTCTATACAATTTGATCGTTGTAATTGATGACTTTAAAAAAACTTATAATTTTATGATAAGATTTTTAAGTATAATAATTATTTACAAATTTTATAATTAATTTTAAAAAAATCAGCTGCAATTTTAATCAAAAAAAGGCACAAAAATCTTAATAAGAGAGGTATTTACAATACGGTTATATTAAGAAAACGCTAAACCCTTTATTTATATAATTTATCCTCAAAATCCTGTTGAAACTTAAGAATTCATTACCACATATAAGCTATGGACTTAAACAAGCTAACAGAACGATCAAAAGAGATACTTAATTCTGCGCAGGTATTGGCGATGACACAAAATCATCAGCTATTGCAGCCTGTGCATTTATTAAGTGCTATTGTTGATGATGACAATACAGGCTCATCGTTACTCGTGCCTGCAGGACTTGATCTGCAAGTTATAAAATCTGTTTTAGAAAAAGAATTAAAAAAAATACCATCCGTTACAGGCGGCAATGATCAAATTAGCGCTTCAAAAGAATTTGTTCTAACAATTGAAGAGGCTAAAAAAATTTCAAAACAAAAAGGCGATGAATATGTACCAGTTGAAAATATATTGGAGGCCATTTTTATAGCAGATAAACAGCTTTTAAAATTATTACAAACTAATGGATTTAATTTAAGTAAATTTAAGTCTGTTCTAGAGATCGTTAGAAAAGGTCAAAAAGTAACTAATGCAACTGATGATGCTAATTATGAATCGTTAAAAAAATATACCATCGATATTACTGAAAAAGCAAGAACTGGAAAATTAGATCCAGTAATTGGACGAGATGAAGAAATAAGACGCGCTATTCAAGTGCTATCCCGCAGAACTAAAAATAATCCTGTATTAATTGGCGAGCCTGGAGTTGGTAAGACTGCAATTGTTGAAGGACTTGCACTTAGAATAGTTAATGATGACGTGCCTGAGAGTTTACGCGGTAAAAAGTTACTCGCATTAGATTTAGGATTGTTAATTGCCGGTGCAAAATTTAGAGGCGAATTTGAAGAACGATTAAAAGCTGTGCTTAAAGAAATTACAGCCCAACAAGGTGAAGTGATCGTGTTTATTGATGAGTTGCACACCTTAGTTGGTGCAGGTGCTAGCGATGGAAGTATGGATGCATCCAATATGTTAAAGCCTGCACTTGCGCGCGGGGAGTTACATTGTATTGGAGCGACCACACTTGCTGAGTATAGAAAATATGTAGAAAAAGATGCGGCATTAACAAGAAGATTTCAACCGGTATTTGTTACGCAGCCTACCGTTGAAGATACTATTTCAATATTACGAGGCCTTAAAGAAAAATACGAAATGCATCACGGAGTTCACATTTCAGATAATGCTTTAGTATCAGCCGCAGTATTATCCAATCGATATATTACAGATCGATTTTTACCAGATAAAGCAATCGATTTGATGGACGAAGCTTCAAGTAAGCTGCGAATGGAAATAGATTCAAAACCTGAAAACATTGATGAATTAGATAGAAAAGCAATTCAGTTTAAAATTGAAAGAGAAGCTTTAAAAAAAGAAGATGATGCCCTTTCAAAAATAAGACTTAAAGAATTAGATGAAAAGATTGCTGAATTAGATAAAAAATCTGAAGCGTTAACAGCTGTTTGGTCTAAAGAAAAAAATCAAATTCAAGCAGTTCAGAAAATTAAAGAAGAAATTGAACGTAATAAAGTGCTTTTAAATAGTTATCAGAAAAAAGGTGATCTTACTAAAGCAAGTGAGATTATGTACGGAAAACTACCTGTGTTAGAGAAGAAATTAAAAGAACAAGATAAAGCATTAGTTGGTCAGTATAAAACAGTTAATAAAGAAGTTGGTGAAAATGAAATAGCAGCTGTTGTTTCAAAATGGACTGGAATTCAAATCGATAAATTATTAGAGGGTGAAAAACAAAAAGTAATCCATATGGAAAAAGTTATTGCAACTAAAGTTATTGGTCAAAAAGAAGCCATCACTTCGGTGAGTAATGCAGTACGACGATCAAAAGCTGGTATTCAAGATCCTAATAGACCACTTGGTTCATTTTTATTCTTAGGGCCAACTGGCGTTGGTAAAACTGAACTAAGTAAAGCAGTTGCATCATTTTTATTCGATGATCCAAATGCGATGATTAGAATTGATATGAGTGAATATATGGAGAAACATTCTGTCAGTAGATTAATTGGAGCTCCTCCAGGCTATGTGGGTTATGATCAAGGTGGCGCGTTAACTGAGGCGGTGAGACGCAGACCTTATCAAGTAATTTTATTTGACGAAGTTGAAAAAGCGCATCCTGATGTATTTAATATATTTCTGCAAATCTTAGACGATGGTCGATTAACCGATGGTCAAGGTCGAGTAGTTGATTTTAAAAACACTATTATCATTTTAACATCAAACTTAGGCTCAGAATTTATTCAATTAAATAAGAGCGGAAAATTAGATGAAATAACAAAATCTAAAGTAATGGATGTTGTTAAAAAATCTTTCAGACCAGAGTTTGTGAACAGATTAGATGACATTATTATTTTCGATAGACTTCAAAAAGAAGAAATTAAAGAGATTGTTAAAATTCAAATTAATAATTTGAAAAATATCCTAAAAGATAAAAACTTAACCTTTAACGTAACTGACAATGCCATAGAATGGTTAGCGCATAAAGGATTTGATCAAGAATATGGCGCTCGGCCTTTAAAAAGAGCAATTCAAAGATATATTCAAAACCCAATTGCTAATTTACTTTTAGAAATCAAAGATAAAAAATTAGATCAAATTAAAGTCGATGTAGACGGCGATCAATTAGTGCTTAATAATAAGGTTTACGCTATCAATTAAACAATTGTTTTTCACACATAAGTTAATTCAGTAAGCATTTACAACAAGTTAAAGTTTATGCCACACAACACAAAGTTACGCTCTATTATAAAAGCAGTAAGTTATAGGATTGTTATTATTATTTTAGATTTTACGTTAATTTATCTTTTAACAAAAAAAACATCTTTAGCTCTAGGATTTTTAATCGTTAGCAATTTATATAGTACGTTTATTTATTTTATTTACGAACGTGCATGGAATAAAATAAAATGGGGTAGCAAATCATAATTTGTAAAAATTTAATTAACTAAAAATCCATTCCTACGTTAAACGATACATAATCGTGTTTTTTTTTCTGTTCTTCAAATTCTTTAGTTTGAATAACTTGCATCAATACAAGTTTTAGATTTCTATTATTATTCATGGGCACAAGAGAGCTAACTCCAACAACAAGCTTGCCAACCGCAGGATTTTTATGCACGTGACTATCATTGCTAAACATATTGCCATCTAATGAAAAATCATACGCAACGCCGGTAAGCTCGGCGATAGCAAAGGCGTGTGCACCTTGTGGAATTTGTTTAATTAAATCTCCTTTGTCTGTACATATCTCTGATTTTGAATTAGTAGGTGCTGAATTATCGCAGCCTGGGTAATTTCCATCACTTCCAAAGTCATTTGGAATATTTAATCCGTATCTACCCTCAATGCCAATGTGCGCAGCAGTTGAAATATTTCCCACATTAAATCCGTAATACTTAATCAAGTCTTTTGACATGCCAGGGGTATAAGAATTTTGTTCAAGATCTGTTTTAATTTTTCTTTCATACGCATACATTAAAGCAGGCTCGGTAGTTAACTGATGATCCCAACCATATGAATGGAATGTTCCTAATGCTGTATGCCAATAATTTTGTGTCTGTTTTGCAAGTGAAGCGGGACCTATCACACCTAGCGTTAATTCTTTAGTATCTAAAACTTGAGTACTGCTTGCATGATCAATTTTACGTTCATTCACACCAACCGCTAGTTCGACAATTCCAGCGTAAGGTCTATCATTTGTAATAAGGGTTGATGTTTTAACATCAGTTGGGGTGTACATTCGCTGCTGTAAATTAAAGTACATGTTTTTTGAAATTCCGTTTTGCTCTTTAAGAATGTCATTATCTAAAAAGGTTAAAAGCTTTGTATTGAACTGTGTAATAGTTGGTAAACACTGCACACTGGTATCCCCTTTAAGATCATGGGTTACACCAGATAAACTAATTCCACTTGTATAATTGTTATCTGTGCCGTTAAAATAATCGTTCTCAACTCTTAAATTGTAACTTTTAAATTGCAGCTGATCGTCTGTTGAACAATCTGCAAAAGCAAAGGTATTGTTTAGAAATAAGGAAATAATTAACACTAATAATCGACGCATTTAAAAATAAGTAACACAGTTGATCTGCGATACAAAACATTATGAAATTATTAATTAAAAATTTTAATTCTTATATTAAAGATAGTATTTATACGTTTTTAATTAAACAGGATCGACGTGCGTCATTACGTTAAGAACAGGCAGCTCTTTGATTATTTTATTTCGAGCATTGACCACTATGTCGTGCCCTTCTTTAACGGTTAAATGAGCATCAACTTCAATGTGCACATCCACTAAAATCATATCCCCCATCTTACGAGTTTTAAGATCGTGAAAACCTCTAACGCCATTTGTTGCTTTAATAATTTCTGCTATTTTTTTAATTTCTTCTTGTGTTGCTGATTTATCCATTAAATCCTGTAAGGCACTCCAACTAAATTTCCACCCTGCTTTTGCAACCATCAAGCCGACAATTAATGCGCCAATTGAATCTAATATTGGATAACCTGCTAATGCTCCAATAATTCCAACTGCTACAACAAAAGAAGATGCGGCGTCAGAGCGTGCATGCCATGCATTGGTTATCAATAATGAAGAGCGCACTTGTTCTGCTACTCTTAACATATATCTAAATAATAATTCTTTAACTGCTAAAGCCGTAAGCGCAACATACAGTGCAATCATTTGAATTTGATTGACTGAGGTTGGATAAATAATTTTCTCTCCTGCCTTAAAGAGCATGCCGGCTGCAACTAATAATAAAGAAGTTCCTAAAAATAATGAAGCTGCTGTTTCATAGCGATGGTGGCCGTAATGATGATCTTCGTCCGCATCTTTCGTACTATGATGATTTGCAAAGAATACTACAAAATCTGCAACAAGATCAGTTAACGCATGAATACCATCAGCGATCAATCCTTGTGAGCTAGAAATAATACCTGCAAATATTTGTGAAATGGTTAATGCAATATTAACAATTGCACTAACAATTGTTGTTTTTTTTGTAGCCTGCTGTTTGTCAGATGTTGCAAGCTCGTGCTGTTCTGCAATTTTATTCATTATGCTGTTTATTGTTTTATTGAAATTCCCTTCAACCACTCCGATTGTTTATATTTATAAAATTCTTTCTTCCAAATGGGTGCTCTCACTTTAATTTTTTCAATTAAATATCTTGATAAATTATAAGCTTGATGTCGATGTTTGCAAGAAACTGCAATTATAATTGATGGTTTGCCAAGTGCGACATAGCCTTTTGCATGCTCAATAAACACTTTTGCTTTTTTTATTTTAAATTTTTTAATTGCTTCGTCATAGATTTCTTTAAACGTTTTAACGACTAATCTGTCATGCGCATCATAACTAACGCCTGTTACATGCTTATCATTGTTACTATTTCTAATATTACCAACAAAAAAAATACTAGCGCCAGCATGTAAATTTTTGATAAACTTTTCAGCTCTTGCTAAATTAATTTTTCTTTTACTTTTCTTTGTATCAATAACAGCTGCGTGCAACATTCTAACCTCCGCCTATAGGTGGAATAATGGTAATTATCTTATCATTATTCAAAAGATAATTGTCATTAACTATTTCATCATGCTGCGAGCAAAAAGCTGATGCTTTAACAAGACTAATATAAGCTTTGTTAGCGAGGTGTTTGTGTTTTATAATTTCAATTAATTTATTTCTGATATCTTTAACTTTTACTTTTTTATCAAAATTAATTTGCAAAGCCTGTTTATGAAAAATATCTCTACAATTACCGTGCATTACAATTTTAATTTTCATAATTTTAGTAAACTTAATTGCAGTATTTAAAAAAGATCTTTTAAAAATTCTGGAAGACCGTGCGGATTAATCCAAGTGCCTGATTTTCCACCTTGTTTAATAAGTAAACGAATGCCATCAATTGTAAGATCAGGATTTACAATTTTAGAAAGATCGTAAATTGTAGTTAGTGCCGCATTAACGCCCATAATTGCTTCCATCTCAACCCCAGTTTTAGCAAATGCCGCAACTACACAAAATACTTCTAACGAATAATCATTTTCGTTTTGAATAATTTTAGTTGAACTATAATCAACCGTTAATGGATGGCAAAGAGGTACTATTTCACTGGTTTTTTTAACTCCAAGCAGCGCTGCAACTTCTGCTAAAGCTATTGGATCGCCTTTTGGCATTTGTTTGTTTTGAATCAATTTAAAAGTCTTTTGGCCTACATAAATTTTGCCCATAGCTAATGCTTTGCGGTGAGTATTTTGTTTGTTTGACACATCCACCATATGAAAGTTGTTGTCAGTAAAAATTACTTTTGCCCAATCTTTTAAGGTTGTCGAATTTACGACTTTAAGATTTGTCATTATCCTCCTATTGACGCTAAGTGTGGCGTTAAACCAGTATTACCTAATTCTAAATAATGTGACTCTTTTTTAAAGTTTAATTGTGCATTGATCAAATCTTTTAGTTTTGGAATTTGCTCATCGTGTTGCAGTAAAGCACGCAGCGATATTCCAGTATTTCCAAATAAGCATAATCTTAAATCGCCTTGCGCTGTAATTCTTAAACGATTGCAAGTTTTGCAAAAATCTTTGGAGTAGGGAGCGATAATCCCAAACCGGCCTTTAAAATCTTTATGAATATAATTTTTAGATGGACCTGAATCAAAGCCTGCTGTTTGATGAATCCATTCGTGTTTTAATAAATAATCTCTAAATACATTAGCGGACACATGATATTTTTTAAAGTACTCTAAATTATCTCCTGTTTGCATTAATTCTATAAAACGAAAATCGATTGTGTTAGATTGTACAAATTGCATCCAGTTATCAAAATCTTGTTCACTATCATTTACACCTTTAAGTAAAACGGCATTAATTTTAATATTTTTAAAATTTAGCTCTTGCAGAATTTTAATACCCGCTAAAATATCGTCTAATTTATCCATGCCAGTAATAAATTTAAATTTTTCTCTATCTAAACTATCAATGCTAACATTAATGCCGTTTACTTTGGCATCAACAACAGACTTTGCAATATTTTTTAAATTGTAACCATTTGTTGTAAAGACAACTTTATTAATTCCAGGTAAAGATTTTAAATTTTCAATAATCTCAATAAAATCTTTTCTAACGGTTGGCTCACCGCCCGTTAATCTAATTTTACACACCCCCAATTCTGATAAAGCCTTACCAATTCTTTTTATTTCTTCTAACGTAAGAAATGTTTTTTTATTCAGAGGTTTTTGATAACCATTGGGTAAACAATATCCGCATTTAAAATTACACACATCTGTAATTGAAATTCTAAAATAAGGAAAACTTCTGCCAAAATTATCTTTTAAATGAGCCATTAATTTTTCAATTTCTATCTATAACCTTAATAGTGTCAAAATATTTTTATTCCCAAATTTATCGCAACCAACAAAACTAAAATCGCAGTCACTAACGCGAGTATATTAGGTTTTAATATTTTAA
>Ga0214206_1000314_pt1 | contig 13606 bp, 17 predicted proteins | sample TroBogEpilimnion_26_FD_153044 | JGI IMG/M metagenome (GOLD analysis project Ga0214206, IMG submission 153044) | Freshwater microbial communities from Trout Bog Lake, WI - 07JUL2009 epilimnion | ecosystem: Environmental > Aquatic > Freshwater > Lake > Epilimnion/Euphotic zone | place: Trout Bog...
TGCTCACGGTCGAAGACGTCTCGAAGACGTATGATGGCTTCAAGGCCATCTCGAACCTCAACTTCTATCTGTTCGAAGGCGAACTCCGCACGGTCATCGGACCGAACGGCGCCGGCAAATCGACGTTCTTCGACCTGCTCACGGGGCGCACCCAGCCCGACAAGGGCAAGATCGAGTTCGGCACTGACCCGGCGGATTCGCATGACTTGACCAAGCTCGACGAGGTCGCGATCAACCGTCTCGGCATCGGCCGCAAGTTCCAGACGCCCAGCGTCTACACGGAACACACCGTCCGCGAGAACATCATCCTATCGCTCCGCGGTACCCGCGGCGTCTTCGCCTCGCTCTTCCATCGGCTGAACTCGACCGACACCGATCGCATCGACGAGCTGCTCAAACTGATCCGCCTCGACGCCAAGGGCGATTGGAAGGCCGGCCTCCTCGCCCACGGCGAGAAGCAGTGGCTCGAGATCGGCATGCTCCTCGCCCAGGAACCGCGCGTGCTGCTCGTCGATGAACCGGCTGCCGGGATGACTGACGAAGAGACCCACCGCACCGGCGAGCTGCTGCTGTCTCTCGCGGGCAAGCACAGCCTGGTGGTCGTCGAGCATGACATGACCTTCGTGAAACAGATCGCCGCCAACGGACGGGTGACCGTCCTCCACCAGGGTGCCTTGCTCTGCGAAGGCAAATTCGACGACGTCCAGGCCGACCAGCGCGTACGCGAGGTCTACCTGGGTCGCGGCAAACACGGCACCCGATGAGCACCCTCCTGCATCTTCAGGCGGTCGAGGCCGACATCTCCGGCTCGCGTATCCTCCGTGGCGTCGAACTCGAGGTCCGGCCGGGAGAAGTCGTCGCATTGATGGGGCGTAACGGCGTCGGCAAGACCACCACGCTCAAGACGATTACGGGCCTGCTGCCGGTCCGGACTGGTACCATCGTCTTCGACGGCCAACCGATCCATCGCCTGCCCACCGATGTCCGGGCACGGCTTGGCATCGGCTACGTTCCGCAGGGGCGCGACATCTTCCCGCACATGACGGTCGAGGAGAACCTTCGCATCGGCCTCGTGGTCCATGGGCGCAAAGGGCCCGAAGCCGCCGTGGCCCTGGAGCGGGTCTACGAGCTCTTCCCGGTCCTGAAGGAGATGCTCGGCCGCAAGGGCGGGGTGCTCTCCGGCGGCCAGCAGCAGCAGCTCGCCATCGGCCGCGCCCTGTTGCTCGATCCGAAGTTGCTCATCCTCGATGAGCCGACCGAAGGCATCCAGCCGTCGATCATCGAGCAGATCGGCGACACGCTCCGACGCCTCCGCACGATCCCGCGCTCCGATGGTACGGGCCTGGCGATCCTGCTCGTCGAGCAGTACGTCGACTTCTGCCGCGCGGTCGCGGACCGCTACTACGCACTCGACCGCGGCGCGGTCGTCTCCTCCGGCGCCATCGCCGACCTCACCGACGAGGTCGTCCGCGTACACCTTCAGGTCTGAAACCATGCACCTCCTCCCTCGCGAACGCGAAAAACTCCTGGTCGTCGTCGCCGCCGACCTCGCCCGACGCCGCCAGGCGCGCGGATTGAAGCTTAATTACCCCGAGACGATCGCCATCATCACCTATGAGATCATGGAAGGCGCCCGCGATGGCCGCACCGTGGCCGAGCTGATGTCCTACGGCACCACGATCCTCAAGGAGTCCGACGTCATGGAGGGCGTCGGATCGATGATCCACGACGTGCAGGTGGAGGCGACTTTCCCCGACGGCACGAAGCTCGTCACGGTCCACAATCCCATCCGTCCATGAAACCCGGAGAAATCATCCCCGCCAAGGCGCCTGACCTGGACGCCAACGTCGGCCTGAAGGAGATCACGCTCGAGGTCGCCAACACGGGCGATCGTCCGGTGCAGGTCGGGTCGCACTTCCACTTCGCCGAAGCCAACGAGCTCCTCAAGTTCGACCGTGCCGCCGCCCGCGGCTTCCGCCTCAACATCGCCGCCGGCACGGCCGTCCGTTTCGAAGCCGGCGATACGCGCCGCGTCTCGCTCGTGGCCTTCGCCGGCCGACGCATGGTCTACGGCTTCAACGGCCACGTGAACGGATCCCTCTGACCATGAGCCTGCGACTTTCCCGACTCCAGTACGCCCAGATGTACGGCCCGACCGTCGGCGACCGCGTGCGCCTCGGCGACACCAACCTCTTCGCCGAAGTCGAAGCCGATCTCGTCGCCGGCGTCGGTGGCTACGGCAACGAGGTGAAGTTTGGCGGAGGCAAGGTGATCCGCGACGGCATGGGGCAGTCCTCGACGGCTTCCGACGCCGAATCGCTCGACCTCGTCGTCACCAACGCGCTCATCCTCGACCCCGTGCTGGGCGTCATCAAAGCCGACATCGGCGTGAAAGGCGGCCGCATCGTCGGCATCGGTCACGCGGGGAACCCCGGCATCCAGTCGGGACTGGGCTCCGCCTATCCCGACCCCGCCACCGGCAAGCCCAACCCGATGATCATCGGAGCTTGCACCGAAGTCCTCGCCGCCGAGGGCTGCATCGTCACCGCGGGCGGCATCGACACGCACATCCACTTCATCTGTCCGCAGCAGGTCGACGAGGCCATCAGTTCGGGCGTCACGACCCTCATCGGCGGCGGCACGGGCCCCGCCCACGGCACGCTCGCCACCACCTGCACGCCCGGCGCCTGGAACCTCCATCGCATGCTCGAGGCGGCGGAATCCTACCCGGTCCACTTCGGCTTCCTTGGCAAAGGCAACTGCTCGACGCCTGACCCGCTCCGCGAACAGGTCCGCGCGGGCGCCATCGGGCTGAAGCTCCATGAAGACTGGGGCACGACGCCCGCGGCCATCGACACCTGTCTCGGCGTCGCCGACGAACTTGACGTCCAGGTGGCGATCCACACGGACACTCTCAACGAGGCGGGCTTCGTCGAGACGACGCTCGCGGCCTTCAAGGGCCGGGCGATCCACACCTACCACTCCGAAGGTGCCGGCGGCGGCCATGCTCCCGACATCATCCGGGTCTGCGGCGAGCCGAACGTACTGCCTTCGTCCACGAATCCGACCCGTCCGTTCACGGTCAACACGATCGACGAGCATCTGGACATGCTGATGGTCTGCCATCACCTCGACGCGCGGATCCCGGAGGACGTCTCGTTCGCCGAATCGCGGATCCGCCCCGAGACCATCGCCGCGGAAGACCGCTTGCATGACCTCGGCGCGATTTCGATGATGTCGTCCGACTCCCAGGCGATGGGTCGCATCGGCGAAGTGGTCTGCCGCACCTGGCAGACCGCCCATAAGATGAAGGAGCAGTTCGGCGCGCTTGCCGGCGGCTCCCATCCCGCCGCCGATAACTTCCGCATCCTGCGCTATCTCGCGAAGTATACCATCAACCCGGCCATCACGCATGGCATCGCCCATGTGGTCGGTTCGCTCGAGGTCGGCAAGGCCGCCGACTTCGTGGTGTTCAAGCCGGCCCTGTTCGGCGCCAAGCCGGAGATGGTCCTGCGAGGCGGCTTCATCGCCTGGGCCAACATGGGCGACCCCAACGCTTCCATCCCGACGCCGCAGCCGACGTTCTACCGTCCGCAATGGGGCGGCACAGGCAAGGCGATGAACCGCACGAGCATGACGTTCGTCAGCGCCGCTTCCCTTGCCGACCCGCTCGGCCCCGCCTCGATCGGGCTTTCCCGCCGCCTCGAAGCCGTCCGCCATTGCCGCAAGATCGGCAAGGCGGACATGGTGCATAACGCCGCCATGCCGCGCATCGTGGTCGATCCAGAGACTTACCGGGTCACCGCCGACGGGGTCCATCTCACCTGCGAACCCGCCAAGGTCCTCCCGCTCGCGCAGCGCTACCACCTCTTCTGAGATGACCATCCTCTGCCTCGTCCGCGGCCCCGTCCTTTCGCCCGATCTTTCTTTCACGGAAGTTCCGGTCCGCGCGGAGCGTCGCGACGTGGCGAAGCGGATCTGGCGGACGACGGCCGAAGACGGCACGCCTTTCGGCTTCGAGCTCGAGAAGCCATTCAAGCACGGCGACACCATCTTGCAGGCCGCCGAGGTCCGTTATGTGATCCGACAGATTCCCGAGCCCGTGCTCTGCGTCTCGCTCGACATGGCCGGTTCCGCCGCCGCCGGTCTCGGCTGGGCGTTCGGCAATCTCCACCTTGAAGCTTCGACCGAACCAGGCCGCCTCATCGTCGCCGACTCGCCGGTCGCCCGTCGTCTGCTCGAGAAGCTCGGACTTCCGTTCACGGCCGACATATTGGTCTTCCGCCCCGGGCATTTCGCCCGCGGCCCACTTCCCGCCCATGAGTTCGGCCCCAGCCACCAGCATTGATACCGGCTGGCTTCTCGGCCTGCTGCAGGCTTCCGATTCGCTCTACCCCACGGGTTCCTATGCGCATTCGTTCGGACTAGAGGGCATGATCGACGCCGGCGCTGTCCGCGATCGCGCGACGCTGAGGACTTTCCTGCTGAACTCCGTGCTGCCGTCGCTCCGCAACGTGGACCTTCCGCTGGCCGCCCATGCGTGGAAGGCCTTCGGCGCCCACGACTGGAACGTCGTCGGCGAAGTCTGCGCGCTGGCGTCCGCCTTGCGCGCCCCGCGCGAACTCCGCTCAGCGGCCGAAGCCATCGGGCGGCAGCGTGCGGAGCTCCTGGCGAACGTCCACGAGGCCGAGCTCGCCCGCGAATTCCTGCGCCGTGCCGCTGAAGGTCGCTGGCCGCACTGCACCGCCGTCTCCGCGGCCCTCGAGGCCCGTGTCCATGGCGCGCCTTTGGCCGCCGTGCTCGCGGCGGTCTGCTATTCGGCCGTCGCCGGCGTCATCGCGGCCGCCACCAAGCTCCTCCGCCTCGGACAGAACGCCGCGCAAGGCCTCCTCACCGAGATGGTGGCGCTCTGCCCGGCGATGGTCGGACCGGCCTGCGAACTACCGCTCGACGAGATCGGCTGGTTCAATCCCTGGCTCGACGCGGCTTCGGCCCGCCACGAGACGGCCAACGCCCGACTTTTCATTTCCTGAAGACCATGATACCCAAACGCTCTCCTCGCATCGGCATCGGCGGCCCGGTCGGTTCCGGCAAGACAATGCTCTGCCTCCGCCTCTGCCAGGCCCTCCGCGAACGCTACTCGATGGCGGTCGTGACGAATGACATCTATTGCTCCGAAGACGCCGAGTTCTTGCGCAAGCATGCGGCCCTCCCGGAAGGCCGCATCCTCGGCGTCGAGACCGGCGGCTGCCCGCATACCGCCATCCGCGACGACACGACGATGAACGAGCAGGCGTGCCAGCAGCTCGAGGCCGCCATCCCCGACCTGCAGCTCCTGCTGGTCGAAAGCGGCGGCGACAACCTCACCGCCACTTTCTCCCCCGAACTTGTCGATTCCTTCATCTACGTGATCGACGTCGCCGAAGGGGAGAAGATCCCGCGCAAAGGCGGTCCGGCCATCCGTCACAGCGACCTCCTCATCATCAATAAGATCGACCTCGCTCCGCTCGTCGGCGCCGACCTCTCGGTGATGGACCGCGATGCCAAGGTCCAGCGCGTCGAAAGGCCGTTCGTCTTCTGCGATCTCAAGCGTCACCACAACCTCGACCAGGTCATCGCCTGGATCGAACGCGAAGTGCTCTTCGCCCGCCAGGCCCGCGCCTCGTGAACGCGCTCGACGGACATCTCCGCCTGCGCGCCGTCCGGGCATCGGATGGCAGCACGGCATTGTCCGCCCAGTCGTTCCGCGCCCCGTTCCATCTCAGCAAGCCCAACTGGGATCCGGAGGCGGAGGTCCTGCACGTCCAGGTCGTCAATCCGACCGCGGGGATCCTCGAGGGAGATCGCCTGGAGTCGTCCATCGCCGCGGAGGCCGGAGCGGCTTTGCTGGTCACCACGCCGAGCGCGAGCCGACTTTTCCGGATGACGGAAGGAGGGCATGCCACGGGCCGCCAGCATTTCGAGGTCGCCCGCGACGCCACATTGGAAGTCTTCCCTGAGCCGATCGTGCCGCACCGTGGCTCGACGTACTTTCAGGAAACCACGATCGACGCCGCCGAAGGCTCGACGCTCCTCTTCATCGATCAGCTCATGCCCGGCCGGCTCGCCCACGGCGAGGCCTGGGCTTGGGATCGCCTCGTGCTCGGCTTGACCGTGCGTCGCGCCGGCGAACTCATCCTGCGCGAACGGTTCGATCAGTCGGGCGCCTCGCTTCGATCGTTGGCCGAGTTCTCCGGCACCGGCGCAGGGTCTTGCTTCGCGAACATCGTCCTGCTTCCTCCGACAGACGAGGCTTCGCCCGTCTGGCGAAATGAGATCGCCGCGTTGCATCGGGACGGCGTCTGGCTCGGAGTCAGCCGACTCCGTAGCATCGGCTGGAGCATCCGTATTGTCTCGCCCGACCCGATCCGCCTGCGCGACACGCTGGCGGACCTTCGGTCGACACTTAGGCTGTCTTATCCGCGACTTGGTTGCGGGTTGCGGCGGCCTTAAGTTGGCGTTGGGTCGCGGAGAAGACTCGGTAAGCGACCCAGGCGGTCAGAACGATGGCCGCCAGAATCGCCAAAGTGGCGCCGGGATGGCGGGCGAGGTGGTCGGCCGTCCAGACGAACTCATCGCCATCGTGGCCGCCTTCATGCCCCGGGTGAGCCTGGGCCGTGATGCACGTCAAAACGCAGACCAAGACGATGAACCAGAAGCGGAGCATCGGGAGGATGGTTGGTAGGTTCGTACCCATGCCTTAACTTAGCATTTCGTGTGCCGACCGCGGTTATTCACATCGCTTGCACAAAAATAGGCTAAGACAACCCACCGCTGACCTAATCTGTCCAAGTTTAGGCATCGGCTTGCGATTAAAGGCTAAACGGGGTGCATTACAGACTCAGCATGCCCGAACTCGCCGAAGTCGAATGTTTCCGCCGCCGCTGGAATCCCGGTATCAGACGGAAGGTCGCGAAGGTATCCTTGAATTCCAAGGCACGTGTGGGTCGAGGCGTCGATGAGAAGGCGATGACCAAGGCGCTCCTCGGGGCGAAGCTGATCGAGTCTTTCGCCGCCGCGAAGCAGATGGCCTTTCGTTTTTCGGGGAACGTCTGGATCGGCGTACACCTCGGGATGACGGGACGGCTGGAGGCCGGGAGCGACGAACGCGAGCCGACTCCCTACGACCACTTCAAGCTCACGATGACCGGCGGCAAGGAACTCGTCTTCGTCGACCCGCGGCAGTTCGGACGCATCCAGTTCTGGCAAGGCGCCGGCGTGCCGCCTTGGTGGGAGAAGATTCCGCCCGCGATCCTTTCGCCCGAGTTTTCCGTCGGCGTCGTGGAAGTCTTCCTTCGTCGACGCGCCCGGACGGCGATCAAGCCGGTGTTGCTCATGCAGGAGCGCTTTCCCGGCATCGGCAATTGGATGGCCGACGAAGTGCTTTGGCGGGCCGGCTTCCACCCGCAGGCGAAGGCGGGTTCATTCGGCCCGAAGTCCGTACGCAAGCTACACGCGACGCTGCGCGAGGTCTGCGCCGAGGCGATGGAAGTCATCGGCAAGGATTGGTCCGACCCTCCGGACACCTGGCTCTTCAATCATCGGTGGAAAGACGGCGGCCGTTGCCCGCGTTCGAAAAAACCGTTGGTCCGCGAAGACATCGGCGGCCGGACGACTTGTTGGTCTCCCGAGCGTCAGGTGCTCGGCGCCGAACGCCGTTGACCTTCCGCGCGTCCGCGCGAATTTGAACCCATGCGCGTCACCGGCGGCATCGCCCGAGGTATCCAGCTCCGCGTCCCCACGCAGGGCGGCGTGCGTCCGGCCACGGATTATATCCGCGAGGCCGTCTTCAATTCGCTCGCCGCATTCGTGCCGGGCACGGCCGTGCTCGACCTCTTCGCCGGCACCGGCGCCTACGGTCTCGAATCGCTGAGCCGCGGCGCGTTGCGTGCGACGTGCGTCGACCAACGCATCGGCGCCGAGCTGACCGCCAACGCCGCCGCGGTCGCGAAGTCCATGAAGCTTGCGGAACTTCCTTTCACCAAGATCACGGGCGACGCGACCAAGCCGGGCGTGGCCGAAGGCCGCTTCGACCTCGTGTTCGCCGATCCGCCCTGGGAGCTTTGGCAGACCAAAGGAGCGGAGATCGCCGCGACTGCGGTCAGCTACGCCGAGGAAGGCGCGCATGTGCGCGTGATTCTCGAGGCGCCCGGCGGTTATGAAGTTCCGGTGCCCGAAGGCTGGAAGCTGCGCAAGGTCATCGGCAAAGGCAAAGGCCAGCCGGCCGCGTCGGTGCTCGTCCGCAAGGCGGCCGAGTGATCAGCCGCCGACCGGCCGATGTTTTTCCCAAACGCGCAGGTGCGCGAGCATGAGCGCGCCGCCGACGAGCGCGGCGGCTTCGACGCGCAGGATGCGGTCGCCGAGGTGCGCGAAGACGAAGCCTGCCTTGCGCAGCGCCTCGCGCTCGCCGTCGCCGAAACCGCGTTCGGGGCCGATCGCGAGCACGGCGGCGGACGCCGGCGCTGAAAGTTCCGGAGCACCGGCCGCCTTGTAAGGATCGAGCGCGAGCTTCCAGGCGGGGCCATCGGCGAGCGCGATCGCTTCCGCGAGCGAGCCCACGCGCGTCACTTCGGGTACGAGCGTCGAGCAGGCTTGCTCGGTTCCCTTGAGGACATGCTCGCGCCACTCGCTGTCTTTCCAAAGCGAACTGGTGAGATAGCCCGGGTCGCCTTTCTCCGACTCGAAGAAGACGAGGCGCGCGGCGCCGAGGCTGGCGAGATCGTGCAGGACCTTCTTCGCGGTCTGCGGACGGGGCAGGCCGATGAGCACCGTCAGCGGCAGCCGAGCTTGCGGGGTTTTTTCCCAGGCGACGGCGAAGGTAAACCGCGGCGCTAGCGCCGTGATCGTCGCGATGCCGCGCAGCCCGTTCTCGATGCCGACGTGGAAACTTCCGCCGACGGCGAGCCCGACGGTGTCGCGGAGATGACGGGCGCGGGCGTCGTCAGGCGGCAGCCCCGATTCGGCTTCCTCGGCGTTGATGAGCACCAGATTCACTTTCCCTAAAGTGGGAGGCCGGTCCGGGCTGGCGAGAGGGAAGGGCGCTAACGCTTGCAGGGCGGTCGGCTTTGTTTAGGGTCTCGGCATGGACCTTTCGGATTTCCGTAAAGAGTATGCGGCCCACGGTATCGACCGTCATGAGCTGCACGCCGAGCCCTTGGCCCAATTCAAGGCCTGGTTCGATCAGGCGAAGACCGCCGGGGTGGTCGAGCCTAACGCCATGGTCCTTTCGACCCTGGGGCTTGATGGGTTTCCTTCCTCTCGGACCGTCCTTCTTAAGGCCGCCGATGAGCGCGGGTTCTCCTTCTTTACTAACTACGACAGTAAGAAGGGGGAAGAAATCGCCGCCAACCCGCGGGTGACCCTGCTTTTCCCGTGGTACTCCCTTGAGCGACAGATTCACATATCTGGCTCATTGATAAAGACTTCCGATGAAGAATCGGTGGCCTATTTCGCCCGTCGCCCCTATGGTAGCCAGCTGGGCGCCCTGGCCTCCGACCAGAGTGACGTGATCGCGGACCGAAAGGTGCTGGAAGCGCGCTTGGCCGACCTAAAGGCCAAATACCCGGAGGGCCAGGTCCCGAAGCCCCCCCATTGGGGCGGGTACCGTCTGGTCCCGACCAGCTTCGAATTCTGGCAGGGGCGCACCAATCGGCTCCACGACCGCTTCCATTACACCCTGAATAAGGGCGTTTGGGACATCGTGCGCCTCTCTCCGTAATCGGGTCACTGGGATTAGTTAGACTAATAGGGAGTGGCATGGACCCTTACTCTGGGTAAAGGGGTGCTCGCAGGGTTGACCATCCTGCTGGTAATCATTCACCAATCCTTTCCCGCGTCTAAATGCGCCCTCTTTTCCTCCTCAGTCTCTTAGCCCCGACCTTTGTTTTCGCGAACGAGGAGGGCGTCAATCCGAAGGCGACCGACCTCTTCAGCCTCGGCGGCATCCCTGTCTCCAACTCGATTCTGACCACCTGGATCCTCGCGGCCGTCATCATCATCGCTATCCGCGTCCTCGTCGGCACCCCGAAGATCGTTCCGAGCAAGGGCCAGGCCCTCGTTGAAAACATGGCCTCCGGCCTGCGTGACGCGCTCGAGCCGATCGTCGGCAAGAGCATGATCGGCAAGGTATTCCCGACCCTCTGCGGCTTCTTCGTCTTCATCCTGCTGATGAACTGGAGCGGCCTGCTGCCCGGCGTCGGTACCATCAAGTATGAGGCCGACGGACACTGGCTCGACGCGATCCGCCCGGCGACCTCCGACCTCAACACCACCCTTGCGCTCTCGATCATCTCGTTCGTCGCCTGGACTTATTTCGTGCTGCGCTACGCAGGTTTCAAGGTGCTGATTTTCGACCTCTTCGGCAACAAGGCGGACAAGAAGGAACTCAGCTTCCCGATGTGGATCATGCTGAGCTTCATCTTCCTTGGCGTCGGCGGCATCGAAGTCATCTCCATCGCCTTCCGCCTCATCTCCCTTTCGTTCCGTCTCTACGGCAACGTCTTCGGCGGCGAGAACCTCATCCACGCCCTCGGCGGCATCGCACCGTACGTCGTGCCTGCGGTCGCCGGCCTCCTCGAGGTCCTCGTCGGCCTGATCCAGGCCTTCGTCTTCACGTTGCTTTCCGCCGTCTACATCGGCCTCATCTGCAACCATGAAGGCGGCCACGACGAGGAGCACGCCCACTGAACTTTCCGCTTTCGAGGCGCGCGACATGCCGGGAATCCCCCGGCGGCGAGCCAAGAAAAAACCAAAACAAAACAACATGATCATCGCTGAAATCACTGGTTCCCTCCCTGCCGCCGCCGGCTGTCTCGCTGCCGCTATCGGCGTGGGTCTCGTCGGCGCCAAGGCCGTCGAATCCGTGGGTCGCAATCCGGATGCTTCCGGCAAGATCCTCGTCCAGTCCATCCTGGGCATGGCTCTCGCCGAAGCCGTCGCGTTCTACGCGATCTTCCTCGCGAAGTAACCGGTCACGTGGCGAGGCCCCGCAAGGGGCCCGCCACTTCTCTTTCCCAGCGCTGAAACCAACACCTATTTCAAAGTCCTCACCATGACCTTCCTCTCCGCCCTCCTCGCCGCCGAACCCGCGCATGAAGCCGCCAAGGCCGCCGCCCACGGCGCCGAATCCCACGGTCCTCTCGCCGACATCGTCCACCTCTTCGGCTCCTTCGGCGTCGATAAGGCCCACCTGATCGTCCAGGTCGTCAACTTCGCGATCCTCGCCTTCGTCCTCTACAAGTTCGCCATCAAGCCCGCCCTCGGCCAGCTCGAGGAGCGCATCCGACAGGCAGAGCAGCTCCAGAAGGACCGCTCCGCCGCCGAAGCCCAGCTTGCTTCCGCCCAGAAGACCGCCGAAGCCCAGCTCGTCGCCGCTTCCGACCAGGCCGCCAAGATCCTCGCCGACGCTCGGAACTCCGCCAAGGCCGCCGTCGAAGCCGCCCGGGCCGAAGCCCAGGCCGCCCAGACCGAGGTCATCGCCAAGGCCAAGGCCGCCATCGAAGCCGACCGCGTCAAGATGATGAACGAAGTCCGCGGCGAAGTCTCCCGCCTCGTGGTCGAGACCGCCGCCAAGGTGCTCGAGCAGAATCTCGACGATGCCCAGCGCGGCCGCCTCAACGAGGCCGCCGTCAAGCAGCTCGCCCGCTAAGACCCACCCTTCCCGATGTCCGCCGCCTCCGTCCGAGCCGAAGCCAAGCGCCTCCTCGCCCTCTCCCTCGAGGGCGGGGCGGTCTCGTCCGACCGCGTGGGCGCCGTGCTCTCCGCGCTCGCGAAGTCCCGTCCGGCCCACCAGCTCCGCCCCTTGCTCCGCGCCTATCTCGCGAACATCCGTCGCGAACTCGCCCGCGGCGAGGCCCGCATCGAGCACGCCGGGCCGCTTTCCGCGTCCGACGCCGATGCGATCGCGGCGCACTTCACCAAGCTCCTCGGCCGCCCCGTCCGTCCGGTCGCCCGTCGCAATGACGCGCTGCTCGCCGGTTTCCGCGTCCGCGTGGGAGACGACGTCACCGACGTCTCGGCCTCCCTCCGCCTGGCCAACCTCGCCAAGTCCCTTTCCTGAACTCATCCCCCAACCTTAACCCGATTTACTAAACACAATGAGCAACGCGATCGACCAGATCCAGAAAGCCATCGCCGGCCTTGATACCCGCGCCGGCAAATCCAACGTCGGCACCATCGTCTCCCTCGCGGACGGTGTCGCCTCCATCGACGGCCTCTCGGGCGTCATGATGAACGAGATGATCGAACTCCCGGGCGGCCTCCAGGGCGTCGCCCTCAACCTCGCCGAAGACACCGTCGGTTGCGTCATCATGGGCGACATCTCCAGCCTCAAGGAAGGCATGGAAGCCAAGACCACCGGTCGCCTCCTTTCCATCCCCGTCGGCAAGGGCCTCCTCGGCCGCGTCGTCGACGCCCTCGGCAACCCGCTCGACGGCAAGGGCCCCATCGCTTCCAGCGAGCGCTACCCGGTCGAGAAGATCGCCCCGGGCATCATCCCCCGCAAGTCCGTCGATCAGCCGATGCAGACCGGCATCATGGCCATCGACGCCATGATCCCGATCGGCCGCGGTCAGCGCGAGCTCATCATCGGTGACCGCGCCACGGGCAAGACCACCATCGCGATCGACACGATCATCAACCAGGCCAACGCCAACCGCGTCGGTCTCGCTTCCGGCGACGCCAACTTCCGCCCGGTCTACTCGATCTACGTCGCCATCGGCACGAAGAACTCCTCCATCGCCCGCACGATCGGCACCCTCGAGAAGGCTGGCGCCATGGAATTCACCGTCGTCGTCGCCGCTTCCGCCGCCGACAACGCCGCCAACCAGGTCTTCGCTCCTTTCTCCGGCACCGCCATCGGCGAGTGGTTCATGGAAAACGGCCAGGACGCGCTCATCGTCTACGATGACCTTTCCAAGCACGCCGCCGCCTACCGCCAGATTTCGCTCATCCTGAAGCGTCCGTCCGGCCGCGAAGCCTACCCGGGCGACGTGTTCTACCTCCACTCCCGCCTCCTCGAGCGTTCCGCTCGTCTGGCCGGCAAGGGTTCGCTCACCGCTCTGCCGATCATCGAGACGCAGGCCGGCGACGTGTCCGCGTACATCCCGACGAACGTGATCTCGATCACCGACGGCCAGGTGTTCCTCCAGACCGACCTCTTCAATCAGGGCATCCGTCCCGCCGTCTCCGTCGGTCTCTCCGTCTCGCGCGTCGGTTCCGCCGCCCAGATCAAGGCCTTCAAGCAGGTCGCCGGCAAGGTGAAGGGCGAGCTCGCCAACTACCGCGAACTCGCGGCGTTCGCGCAGTTCGGCTCCGACCTCGACGAGAAGACCAAGGCGATCCTCGATAAGGGTGACCGCTTCGTCGAACTCTTCAAGCAGCCCCCGACCGCCCCGAAGTCCGCCGAGATCCAGTGCGGCATCATCTGGGCGATGCAGAACGGCTTCTTCAACGACATGCCGGTGAAGTCCGTCCAGGCCGCCGCCGCCTCCCTCCAGACGCATCTCGAGACCGCCAAGCCGCCCATCCTCGCGAAGATCCGCCTCGGCAACAAGATCGAGAAGGACGG
>Ga0214206_1000315_pt1 | contig 13572 bp, 17 predicted proteins | sample TroBogEpilimnion_26_FD_153044 | JGI IMG/M metagenome (GOLD analysis project Ga0214206, IMG submission 153044) | Freshwater microbial communities from Trout Bog Lake, WI - 07JUL2009 epilimnion | ecosystem: Environmental > Aquatic > Freshwater > Lake > Epilimnion/Euphotic zone | place: Trout Bog...
CGAGGTAGCGCATTTCTGCGGTACGTTCGAGAGCCATCTTCGAATCGTGCTTAGTGAAAATCTTGTCGTACTGAGATGGGATCATCTCGTACTTGCCTTCAACGCCACGGAGACCGGGGAGCAAAAGGTCTTTAATCTGTGAGAGATTAACAGCCATGATAAATTACTCCTTACGAGATACCGGTTGGGCCAGCGCCATTCGTGCGCCAAACTTCGTTATTGAAGCCGACGATCAAATTGCAATATTGGGTGGTTGGATCGCCGCCGTTGCCGAACGAGGTGGCATAATCAACGACGATGAATGGATAGGTAACCGTGGTGCCAACAGCCGAGATGTAAGCGCCAGAACGACCGGTCGAGGTGTTACCCGTGCCGATGGTGAACTGGGCATACTGGCCTTGGACGCCAGAAGTCTGGGCGGTAGCCGTACCCGTGATCGGGAAACCCGAACCGGAAGACTGGACAACGAAACGAGCGTTTGGATCATCGATCACATATGCTTCGACGTCGTAAGAGCAATCCGAACCCGGCCAATAAGACGACCAAACGGTGCGCTTCTGGGAGGTCGAGAGATACTTACAACCAACAAAGATACCGGCGAGAACCGTGGTTCCGGCTGCGGCCTGCGTGATGTAACCGTTAGCTGTGCTAACGACGGGCATTACCGGATCGCCAGTGAAGACTGCCGTGGTATTACCTGAAGCGATTTTGCGGGGGGATTGTGCGAACGTCGGTGCGCCGCCTGCTCCGCCCTGATACTGCAAGAAACCGTAGGGCGCAAAGGTATTGGCCATGACGGGATTCTCCTTTCAGAGAGTTTCCATCATCGCGCACCGAGCCGACTATGAAACGGACATTGTTTTAATCTCCCACACCGGGGGGAGAGCGAGGATGGCAATATAGACACACCTGCATCTATAAGTAAAGGGGGCCGAAGCCCCCTTTTTTATTATTGCTCTGGAACGTACAGATTGTGGTCCTTGGTGATCTTCGGGGCCACCTGCGCGTCCTCGCGGCTGATCAAGCCACCCTTGCCCTTCGGGTCAAGCTGGCCTTCCTTCATGCGGACCTGAGCCCGTGCATTGCGAAGGTCACGAGCCTTGATGTCGTTCGTGATTTCTGCAGGGCGCTCACAGAGCACCATGCCGTCACGCTCGATAGCGCCGACAGCGCCACGGGCCATCATGTCTGGGTGCCGTGAAGTATCGACCGGCTCCCAACCCGAACGGGCCATCTTTTGCAGATATGCAGCGTCAACATAGCCCATGACTGACTTGACTTTCCACTCGTAGGACCAGCCATCCGGTGGGATCGGCGTGGCAAACTTATCGGAACCTTCGTCAACCGTGGCGTTGTTGTGATCGCGGAGTTCGGCGACACGACGTGCCGCGCGTTCAGCGGAGGTTTCCTCATGCAGTGCCGCCGGGCGCAATGACAAACGGCCTTCGTCTTTAATCGTCTTCATATCCATATTCCTTTCTTAGCTTGCCATCCGGCCAGCTTTTTGCAGTGCTACTTTGTTTTGGGCGTATTCCTTTGGCGTCATGCCCATGTCACGGGCAGCTTCCTGCTCGGCACGGGACAAGGTGACGACATTGGGACGTCCGCCGGTGCCCGTTCCAGAACGGGACACAGGTGCGGCAGGCGGTGCAGATGCCCGACGGCCCGAGGTTGATTCCGAGGCTTCTGACATGGCTGCTTCCTGACGCACGGGCGTTTTATTGATGTTGAGGCGATTTTCGAGGAAGTTGAAGTAGTCTGGACTATCCGGCTGGATGCCATCATCGAGCGCGTCGAAGTGCGCCCTCTCAAGGCGCTTGGCACGGCGCTCGTCATTGACCACATCTGGGTTGTTGCGAACCCATTCAGCCGACTTTGGCGTCAATTGTGATGCCAATGCCTCTACTTTGTTGGCTACGGGGGCTTTAATCTGCGCCTCGTAGTGCTTTTTTCCCTCGTTGATCTGCCGAAGGTTGTTTTCCGTCTGGTTGATGGCCATCAGGATGTCGGCTTGGGCGTCAGTGTCGCCGTTTGCCACCGCTTCGCGAAGATTTGCCTTTAAAATCTCCTTATTGCGGCCTTCCGTCTCGATTGCGGTGTTTAACATCCGCAAATCGCTGTCTGCCTTGTCGTTTGTAGCTACACGAGCCTGCTGTTCGGCACGTTGACGGGCAACTTTCTCGGCTTCAAGCTCACGGCGAAGGGCTTCAATGCCATCATCGACCGTAATTTCGGGTTTTGTCTTGATAACAGGCTCTTCTGGAGCCTCCACGATGACAATGTCGTCCTCTGGGGCTGTTTCCAGCTCCAATTCTACCTGATTGTCTTCCATTTTTATCTCCTTACCACACTGAATCTGGGTGCTTTACGCGCCCACGGATCACGACGTCGTCCATGAGACGGCAAGGCTGGCCATTAATGGCAACAGACCAACCATCAGATGGGCGAAACACAACCCAATCGCCTACATTGACGTCCGCATCCTTAAACCAACGACCGGTTTCGTCTTCAAAGGCAGACGGCCCTTTCTTCACAACAAGGCCAACCTTGCCCTGATACTTGTCTTGCTCGGTCGTTTCGTCCGCCAAAATGATGCCGGACTTGGTTTTGTTGGGACGAATGTAGATTGCAACGAGGATGTTGTTGTTAAACACTTCGACTTCGTTGAGATCGCCGAGGCTGGCCAACAAATCTTCCTTAAAATTGTCAGCATGTGTCATCTTCATAGGAGGCATTAGAATTTCTCCGCATTGGTTTGGGCGATATCAAACATTTCTTGAACTGCGCGGAAGGCCTGAACCATGCCCACGTACTTCTGATATGTTGCATAATCGGCCACGTAACCTGTGGAGATGTAGCTAACGATCTTCTTTTCTTCTTCGTCGATTAACTTTCGCAATTCGTTTGCGAATTTCGCTGCTGTAGTTTGCATATTGCCCTCTTTAACCCCTTGTAATGATAGACCGGACGCCCCAAGGGGCTGGAAAGGCGTCCGGTCCTCTCTCATCCGGGCGGTTGCGAACCCCGCCCAGAGAAACTTATTTGCGCTTGGAAGGCTTCAGCCCGTAGGCATTGATCTTTTCAAGCCGTGCATTGCCGCCGCCTGCGCCCGTATCAATCGGATAGCCGGTACGGCCACCAGACTTGCGAGGCATTGGGTAACCCATAGGCGGCTGCATAGGCTGGCCCATCATTGGTTGCTGCATTGGTTGCTGCATTGGCTGCATGCCACCGGCATTGCCCAACGAACCACCGACCATCTTGCCAGTACGCCCACCAGTGGCACGACCCGGCATCTGCGGAGGCATCTGCGGAGGCATCTGAGGAGCGCCGCCTGCCATCTGTGGAGGTGGCACAGGAACGCCCATAGGAGGCTTTGGTGGCATCACAGGAGCATTAGGCATGCTGGCCTGATCCTGACCGCCGCGAGGTGCCATCACGATGTTGATCGTGGTGGTGCCCTTGGTACGGCCACCCTTGGCGTGAGCCTTGCGACCGCCGACTTCACCGGGGTTCTTCTCTTTGGAATTGCCGGAGAAAACGCCGCCACCTGCATACTTCATCGTGCGACCGCCGCTGCACATATGGCAGGTGCAATCCTTGTGATGCATGGTTTCTCCGCCGGACTTGCGACCGGTACGGGCCTCAGACTTGACCATGCGCTTGATCAGCGCCTTATCTTCGGCGACGTCCTCGTGCTCAGCCTTACCGCCATGTTTGCGGTTCTGCGGAAGCGACCGCTGGAAGGCAGCCTGCTGCTCATCAAATGCCTTGGCATTTTTAGCACGATCAGCATCAGAACCCTTCATGGTGCTTTGCGATGCAGCCCGTGCAGCGGCTGCATTCTTCATCACGGTATCGTAATCAGGCGTCGTTTGGCTTTGAGCACCAACTACGTTGCCATCGGCACCGTCATGGTGTTCGCGCTTCTTGGTCCGGCCACCCTTTTTCATGGGACCAGCGGCCTTGCCCATAGCCTTATTTTGGTCGGAAATAGGATTGTTGCCAATCATACCGCCGCCAAACTTGTGAACCTTGCCACCCTTCTTGAATGCGCCGTCATGCTTGATGCCTTCGCGATCTTCGTTGGCTTCGCGGACGTTGCGGTTGATCAGGGTATCAGCGGTCAGAGCACGGCCACCGGACTTGCGGGGCTTTCGGTCGGCGCGTGGGATAGGGTTGTTGCCAATGACCTTGCCGCCCTTTTTATAAAGGCGCTTGGTGAGCGGACGTGCGCCTGTCTTTACGCCAGCGTTTTCGGCTGCGTCAGGTGTCCACGTCGAGCTATCAACCTTGCTGTGTGGGTCGTTCTTGGTAAGGCGCTTTGCCTTTTCCCGACCACGGTCGTCTTTCTTGTATTCTTCCATAGTAACTACTCCAGAGTGTTTATTGACGGCGTCCCGTCACGTTGCCTAAAGGGGCAATCGACGCAGGCAACGGTGCGGCGATCTTGGCCAGCACATGCTGGACAATTGCTGAATTGGTTGGCTCTCCATATTCAACATCTGCATCTTTACCGTGCCAAATACTGCCCTCTACTTTGCCACCCTTCATATATGCGCGACGAACAACGCCACCCTTCTCATATCTGCGTGTAATCTCAATATCTTTGGGATCAAAAACGACATAGTTGTGGGTTAATTTTGGAGATTCAATGGAATATTCTGGGTTTCTCGCATGAAATTCCCTTGCAGAACTTTCATTTGGAAACTCATTAACTCCGCCTTGTGGATGCTTTAAAACCCATGGTTTATCGCCTCTAGATCTTTCATCAAGATAGCGAATGCCACGGATCCCCATTGAATGTAAAAAATCAGAAGCGCCTTTATCACCAAGACCTACTGCATTTTTATCAGAAAGTTCTTTATAAATTTGAGATCCCGTAGAATGACCTTCTGACATATTATTGAAAAATGTTTCTAAATAAGGATTTGAATGAATCAAATCTTTATGAAAATCAAATGCATCGCGAACATGCTTTGATTGTTGATGCAATGGTTCATCCCAATTTAGCATGTGATCAGGATGCGCGTGGATGGCGACCTCGTGCATGTAGCCAGAATTTTTTGCATCCTCGTAAATTTTTCTTCCTTCTTCTAAGGATTTGTGAGGGTTTGGATCGTCAAGCGACTTTAATGCTTCGATAACCGTTTCATCAGGATGATTTCCAGCTAAAATAGAAGCAGCGTTTCTTGCTCTGTCTGGACCAGCATACGACAAAACTGATCTATATTTTTCATTAAGTGCATCACGATACCCTTTCGCCACAGGTTCATGCTCAGCAAAATAATGCCCATGGCCATACGCCGCCGCGCCTTCGCCTGTGCCGATCTTGTCGTTTTGATAGCCTTCTTCGCCAACGCGGTGAGGACCGCCTTGATAGGCTTTAATATGTTGCACACCCTTGGCGAGGTCGAGAAGGTCCATCACAGTGCTCCAGTGAACCGAACGTTGCTGCCAACGTGTATACCATGAATTGCTTTTGCAGGATGCTCCTCAAGATGATCGCGGAGCTTGTGGTGCCATGTGGCTGTGCCTCCGGCAGCCTTCTTTACTTCTGGATCGTAACCCCATTCATTTAATGAATCGCCATTGGTAAAAACATCTTTTGCTTTTACCGTCTTGCTTAAAATTTTATATTTTCCACGAAGAACACTATCTCCGTGCATTTTTGCATAAGCCCTAGATGGCGTGACCCAATCGCCCGGATTAATGGTTGCAATTGACGATGAAACCTCATTTGGTTGTGTTCTTAATTTTTCACGCAAATCATAGGCATTGTCATACCATTGGCTGCCATTGGTCGTTCCCGCATCCTTAGGAAGCTTTCTTCTTTTTTGATAAGCAGCCATATCAGATTCAAGTTTAACAAGTTTTTCTTGAGCTGATGGTTCATGCGGAATAGCACGATAAATTTTAACAGGAGCTTCTGGTCTGCCTTTTAAACGCACTGTATGGCGATATGATTCTTGATCAATAGGATCAGTTTTGTCGCCATAATAATGCAGTCCGTTTGGACCATAAAGATCAGCAGGATAAACGCCAGTCGTGTCATGCAACGGCGCTGCCACATCGTCACTGCGCCGAGGCGCTTGATGTCCGCCACGGTAATCCTCAACGTCGCCGCCGTCGGCCTTGGTAATGTCGGGGTTCGACGGGTCAAAGTGGCCGTTGTTGCCGATGGCGGATTTAATCTGGTGTGGGTGGAAGGCAATGTAGCTATTCGTCTTCATAACTGGATTTTCAACGCGGTTTGAGTAAACAACACCATCATAACCACGGGAATTTAGCTCATTGATTAAGTCACCATGACTTTTGGCATCAGAATCAAACGGCAATGCACTTTTGATCTTTTTTAAAGAACCCCAATCGCCAACATCATTCATCCGCAATGGATTTTTAATTGCCACATGGTAAGCTCCAATGTTTGATCCTTCACCAGTTTTCACAATTGGAAACTGTGAAGATTTGTACGCATGATGAAGATTAGCTAACTGAGAAGCTTCTTGTTCTGTTGGAACATATTCGTATTTTTTAAAAATAGGGCCGATATCTTCGCCCTTTTCTAAAGCAGAAACTAACTCATGATGAGGAACCTCTGCGTTTTTACGACGCAAAGTTTCTTCAAATGCTTTTAAATTGTTAAAATGTCCCGTTGAAATTTTATCGCGTTCTTTAAGGTCTTCGCTATTCCAAGGGTGCTTATCAGCCAAATCTTCAAGACGATTGTTGGCCGCTTCAACATCGCCAAAATGAAAGCCAAAATGCGCTCCCTTGGTACGCTTGAACTGTTTAATGTCACCGTATGTTCCGTGATACAGCACAGGCGGAGTTTGGCTTCCAGCCATATGCCGTGCAAGGTTCTCATCCCGCCGTGGATCGCCAACGGGGATAGACCCACCCGTCCCACGGTGCATACCACGTATCACATGAACCGATTGTACCAGCTTGCGAAGCGCGTCATCCATTATTTAGTCCCCGTAATCGATGGGATTACATTCCCAAGTAGCTGGTGGATAGCCGGGTCGCTCTCGGGATGCACAGCGATATTCTGCGCCAGATCAATCATCTGGATGCGTTCCTTCGCCAGCATGTCTTCCTGCTTTAACTCAGCAGTGACCTTGTCGTTCTGTGCCTTCTGGGCCAGCTCGGCTGCCTTGATTTTGGTCTCGGCGATCTTGGCGTCGGCCAGCTTTTCCTTGATGATCAAGTCAATGCCATCGACTTGCTTCTCGTGATCGGACGGAGCCACAACGCCACCCTGCGTGAACGTCTTGTGGGCGTCCAATCCAGCCTTGCTGTTATCAAGATGCAGTTGGGCACTGTCGAGCGCGACCTTGCCCTTGGCCAGCATGAGCTTGGTATCGCTGTCCTGCTTCTTGATCTGCAGCTCGGCCATCTTGGCCTGCGCCTCGGGGTTGCTTTGCTGGCCCATGGCTTCTGGTGGCACCATGAACTGCTCTGGGTTGGACCAGCCGATAGCTTGCAGCGCCATGCGGTCCACAGCAATCGGGTCGTAGAGGGCCGGATTGGCACCCTGCAACTGCTTCAGGGCCATAACCTTCATCATGCGCTGGGTCTGGCTGGCCGTGTTGGGGTCGGCCTGCGGTACGAGGTCCACCTGATTGATGGCGCGGAGGAAGGTTTCCTCGTCCCACTGCCGGGCTGGGCGCTTGTTTTGCTGCCAAAACGAATCAGGGTTCTCGCGGAAACAGCGTACCAGCAGCTCAAATTCTTCCGACTGCGCGGTATGCATGCGCTTGTGAACGGCATTCAAAACCTTGGTTGCCTGATCGATCAGCGCAATCGTGGTGCCCACCGGCGCATCTTGTTTGCCCTCGCCGACAGCCTGCTCGGCGGTGCCGCCGACACGCATGCCGGTGGTATTGATGCTATCCACAAGGGTCATCAAGCCGGGGCCGACATCCTTATACGGAAGCGGCATGACGGCGTCCGAGATCGGAGCGCCACCGGTCTTGATCAAGGCACCACCGCCGGGAGGAATGCGGAAGATGTTGGTATTCTGCCGCGCACCCGCATCGGAATACAGGAAGCCGGGGAAGTTGGCGTACATGCCAGCATCAAGCATTTCGCGCCATGCGGCGGTCAATGCATTGGTCGTGTTGCCTAAGATGTGCAGGAGACCCAGATCATAAAACCCCAGCCCCGGTATGAAGGTGTACTTAACAAACGTCTGCCGAGGCTCCGGCAAATCCTTGGTATCCTCATCATAATTCCTGACAATGCTTAAAATTTCACGCGACGATACGTCGATGGTCACGCGGTAAGGGATCTCCAAACCGGTTTGCTTGCCGTTGCGGCGATGCTCAAATGCTGCAATTTCCAATTCGCAGTAGCACTCGTAGATTTCGCGGTCACGATCCTCGGGATCGTTCTCGTTCTCGCTGATGCCCTGCTGCGCCTTCTTCTCGCGCTGCGCGGCGTCGAGCTTGGCCTGCTTTGCGTTCGACAGTTCCACATCGCTATAAACGCCAAGGATTTGCATCCGCTTGACGGTCGATGGCTTCATGTAGATGCGATGGGTTACGCGTGTCGAGTTGTAGAGGTCGGTGGCGCTATTGTTGACGATGAGGTCGTCGGCGTCGATGCTTTCGCTAACTGGACGGTTGCGAAGGGGACAGAAATATACCTTCTTGAACGCCGTCCCGCCAAAGCCCAGCATGAGGAGCATTCGGTCGGTATCAGGGTAATACTCTCGGGCAGTGGCCGTGAGGTAGTGGTTGAGGTCGTTCTCAAGGTCATTGGCCAACTCGTCGGAAGCATCGTTCGCGTTGTTGTTGTCCTCGCGGATTTTTACGGGGCCATCCGTAGGCAATAGCTCCGACCGGGCATTGGCTTGAAAGCGTAGCACCGCCTCGAGCAGGAGCGGGTGCCGAACGCGGGACATACCCTCAACGGGCGCTCCGTCAGCGGCTCCGGCGAGGCCCGGAATTTCAACCTTGAGGCCCAGAAGCTTAATGCCCTGAGCGCGGTCCTCAATCCATTCCTGACGCGACTTAAGATCACCCTCGATACCCTTCATCAGTTCTTCGGCGATGCGGGTCAGCTCGTCCTTCGAGATATCCTCGACGATGTTATCGAACCAGCCTTCGCGCGTTGGCTTCTCAGCCTTTTCTAGCGGCGACCCGTCCATCGTAAACTCAATCGATCCGTCGGGAAGCTGGATGGACATGATGTTGCCATGCTCGTCCATCTCCGTGGTCGGCGCGTCTTCCTGAATTTCAATCTCAAAGTCTTCCATGATCATCCTATGCCGCAACGGCTACTGGAGTGCCGCCTTCGGGGGCGGTGGGCAGGTTTGAAGGCGGGATAACCGCAGGCTTGCAGCCCAGCAAACCATATCCATCGGCGTAGGCTTGGGCGCTTTCGGCGCTGTTGAACTTCTCGACGTCAACAATTTGACACGTCCAACGGTGGGTCTGCATCCACTTGCCCTTGATCTCTTTGTTGGGGGCGATCCAGACATCCTTGTGTACCTTCAGCCCGTAGCAAACGTCCATGTCATACCCCGTAAAGCGGTTCCGGTGGACGACCGTCGTGCTGACGGGCATCCTCGTATGCCTGTACCACCTCGTCTGTCCTGAGGATGAACCCAGAACGGCGCAAGTAGCGCATAGCCATCGAAACTGTATCTACTAAATCATCGTGCTTGGCTTTCGGGAAGCGCATGCACTGGCTGATCACCTCATCTGCCCACGCTTTGTCGGGGCAGTAGACCAGCCCTTCCTCGAACAGATGTTGCACCGAATAGAGACGGGCCATCTTGTCGATAGAGCCGGGGTCTTCGAGCTGGACGCCGAAATCCCTCCCTGCATACATCCTTCTTAGCTCTCTGGCAACTGGCATGCCCACAGACTTGTTTTCGATGAGAAGCTTGGACACCTTCCACTTCTGGCAGCTTTCGCTGACCTTGGCTATCAGGTCGGGCATCTCGAGGTGTTCCTGCCAAGCATGGATCAGCATGATCCGAGGCGGGACTTCCTTCTCGTCGTATGTACGTACAATGTGGTAGCCGTTCTTGCCCAGCATGCGGGTGGCATGGGTCTTGGGGTCATCCGTCCAGATGCCCCAGACGGTCATGGCCGATGGATCGTTCTCGGTCTTCTGGGTGTAGGCGGTGTCCAGCGATCCGATGATGTAATCGAACGGCGGGAACTTGGGGTCGTCCCACAACTGCCAGTGCTTCCGCTTGATGATACCGCCATCTTCCGGTGTCGGCTGCTGCTGGAACTGGCCGGACGCGGCATAGGTGCCCATGATCTTCTTGTCGCGCTCCACCACAAACTTGGGGAACCGGTTCGGAAACATCAGCTCCCCTTTGACGGTGCGGGGGTCTTGCCATCCCAACATCGTGGGTGCCGCGCGTTCGGGGTCGTACTCCATCGGGATCATGATGTGGTCATAGCCCATCTGCTTCTCGATGATGATGCCTGACACGTCTTCTTCGTGCAGACGCTGCATGATCACCACGATGGCGGACTTGTCGGGATTGTTGAGTCGGGTGGGGATGGCGCGTTCAAAGGTCTCGGTGACCGTCTGGCGCTCGGCCTCGGAGTTGGCGCTGTTAACTGAATGCGGGTCATCGATGATGACGCGGTCACCACGGGAGCCAGTAATTGAGGTCATGGCGATAGCCTGCCTGAACCCGCTGGCCGTGGTTTCAAACTTGGTCTTGGCATTCTGGTCGCCTGTCAGCGTGACCCGATCGCCCCAGCGTTCTTGATACCATTCAGACTGGATCAATCGCCGCATCTTGGTGCTGTCGCGGATAGCGAGGTCTACGTTATGCGAGGCGCAGACATAGCGCAGGTAAGCCATGTCACGCGGCCCCCATTCCCACGAGGGCCACAGCACGTTGCAGAGCAGGGACTTCATCGCGCCCGGCGGGACGTTGATCAGCAGACGGGCATAATAACGCTCATCGTCGATCATCATCTCGTCGGTGATGGCGGTCAGATGCTCGGCGATGGCGTCGATGTGCCAGTTGTGCTTGTACTCTTGGCCGGGCTCGATGACGTGCCAAGCCTGCTTGATGTACTCGACGAACGACAGTTCGCACATGCGCTTCTCGACCGCGAACCGCGAGGCGTCGAGGTTGATCTTCTGGCCATCGAGCATCATGAAGGTCATTGTGGTGGCTCTGGCAATGGCATCCAATGGGTGGGATGAAGAGTTTTTCCTGTTTCTAAATCCATCCAATACAATTCTTTTGATGGTTCTCCATATGGAGGTTCGTCATAAGTGTGCCAACCTTCATTAATTACAATGTCTCCATCTCTTAAATACAAGATAACCAATGTATCTTTCGGCGCTGTTTCTATTGGTTGCCATGTCATTGCGGGAAATGCCTCTTCCTGATCTGGGACAGCGTTTCGCCCTCGGTGTTCAGCACCCGTTGGCTGCCGTCGGAGTAGATCCCGATGACCTCGTCGGTGACGAAATTGATGTGAATGTCAACGAGGGTTTGACGCTGCTGGCATGCCGCAGCCACGGCGACCCAACAGGCCTGCCGGTCGTCGCCCAGCTCATCCCACGTCGGCAGGGGCTTGCCGTCGAAGGTAACGCCTCCCGCCTGCTTGGCGTACGCTTCCCACAATATCTTTGCCAGACGTTTCATGCGATCAATACCTCCGCACGGTTCATGAACTCGACCACCAGTTCGCGAAGTTCCTCTTCCTTTCGCGAAGCGTCTTGAGCCCAGATCGCGTTCTCGCCCTCGACGTGCTCCCATGCCGCGTCGGCCACGGCAGACCAAATTCGTTTGTAAATAAGATCTCGCTCATCCCATTCAAGCAATGTAAAATCTCTCTCTCGTAATACCTGCGCCCGATAGGCCTCATACAGCTTTTGGGTCAATTCCTCGTGCGTAATCATCAGTAGCGATCCACTTCGATGTCAACGCCGAGCTGGTCAGCGCATTGCTGCATGATGGCCCACAGCCGATCTCGTAGCGTGGTGTTGATGTCTTCCATCATTCCGATCTCGGTACGGTCAATGGCCATGAACTCGGCGACGGCTTCCCAGCCCCGCCTTTGCGCTCGTGTGAGAAGATGGTACGGGATCGCTGGGCTTTGGTGCTGGTTGAACACCGAATACAGCGTGATCGCACGGTCGATGGTTTGAGCGGTCAAGAGGCTGATCATGATTTTCCATCCTCTAAGTGCTTTAGGATCCGCTTTAGCATCTCGTGGTCCTGCTTCGAGCGCCGGTCGTTATCTTTGCCTTCAAGCCGCTGGCCCACCATGATCAAGGGTAATGCCACGAGTTGGATAACTCCCCCGCTGACATAGAAGACGATCTGCTCCCAACCCTTGTCGATTGAGGGCAGCAGCGACCAGATGGTAAACGCGTAGACGCATGCCATCGACGACATGGCCGTGACCGTGTGCCGAGCAAGCCAATCATTGAATGCATGGATGTGTGAGATGGCGCGTTTCATGGTTTGCGGCCCTTGCCAACCGCCCCGCGCACCCAGCCGTCGCTATAGCTTGGCTCTCTTGCAGCACGATATTCAGCGTCACGCGCATCCTGCTTGGCCTTGGCGTCAGCCTTCCAATCGGTCGTCTGCATGTCAGGGTTGGCCATGATCATGGATTCTAGAAGCCCCAACACGATATCGGCGTCACCCGCAATGGCATTCTTTGGATCGAGGCGGCGAAGCTCCAGCATCATTGTCTCGATCTGGTTCTGGCACATTGATAGGCTCTTGATCGCGTCCGTGTAATGCTTGCGCTTAACCATCGTGGCCATCTCGGCCTTCATTTCACCAATGACAGTTTTCCAATCATCAGCATACCGTTCTAGGTTCCTAATTTCAGCAGCAGCCACCTCGTACCAGCCGCGTTTTTCAATTTTGTTGAAATGGCCCCACATATTAGGATGATGTGGGTATGCGCTCTTACGCCAAATCTCGTACAATTGCTCTGCGCGTTTATACATCTGTCCATCTCCCGATCTGAACTGGCCCAAAACGCCAGCGTTTACATTCCACCCAAGGGTATATCTCTTCGCTAACCCGCCACCATGTGCGCCAGCCGAGGCCGACCCACTTAATCTTCCATTTCGTCTTCATCTGGCCCCTCGATTGCTGCAACCAAAGCTTCCCGCACCGCCAGAAGCTGATCCATGTCCAAAGCCTCCGCCTCGATCACGCGGCCTTCGACCACCTTGATGTTGGCGTTGACGTCGATCTTTTCGCCATACCGGAACCGGGCCAAGCGAATCGCCTGCCACCGGCGCTCGTTCACCAGTTCCTTGCGGATATCCCATGCAACGTCTTTCCACTCTCCAATGCCGCGCAGGATCGCCTCGTTTTCCTCGACGCGCGGCTCGATGCTTAATTCACGCGCACGGGCGTATTCTGACATAAAATACGGATCTCGATGTAGTTCACGGTTCATGGTGCGGTAATCAAGCCCCACTTCCGCATCCGCGCAGATGTCAGTCGCCGAGCGCCCAATCGCGATCTGCTCACAGACATAAGCCTTCATGCCGTCGTTCATCAGCCGTGGTGGTCCGCGTTTCGCCATTTATATCTCCTGTTCTGACAGA
>Ga0214206_1000319_pt1 | contig 13461 bp, 9 predicted proteins | sample TroBogEpilimnion_26_FD_153044 | JGI IMG/M metagenome (GOLD analysis project Ga0214206, IMG submission 153044) | Freshwater microbial communities from Trout Bog Lake, WI - 07JUL2009 epilimnion | ecosystem: Environmental > Aquatic > Freshwater > Lake > Epilimnion/Euphotic zone | place: Trout Bog...
CTTCGTGCCGTTGTTGTAAGTGATGTACGACTGGGCGATGTTGCGGAGCTTGGTCGAGGCGGCGGACTGCTTGGCCTTGAGCATGACGCCCTGGACGCCGGGGAAGAGGACGGCCGCGAGGATGCCGATGATCGCGATGACTGTCAGGAGCTCGATGAGCGTGAAGCCCTTACGGTTACGGGTGGAGGTATTCATAGATTTGGTGGGGTATAGATTAGGTTAGGAGGTTTTGTTCCCTTGGAAAGGGAAAAAGGGGGGTCTTAAGATTAATAAGGGAGGGGGAAACGGCTGGTCAGGGAGCCCACGATACCCTGAGCCTCGGCAATCTTGGCCGGATTCTGGGGGTCGGACAGGACGATGGCGATCGCCTTGGCGATTTCCTTCATCTCGGCCTCCTTCATGCCGCGGGAAGTCACGGCAGGGGTGCCGACGCGGATACCGCTGGCCTGGAAGGGGCTGCGGGTCTCGTCCGGCACGGTATTCTTGTTGGTGGTGATGTGGGCGGCATCCAGGGCGAGCTGGGCGTCCTTGCCGGAGACGTTCGGGTGGCTCTTGCGGAGATCGAGCAGGCTGAGGTGGTTGTCGGTACCGCCGCTGATCAGGCCGAAGCCGAGCTTCACGAGCTCGTCGGCGAGGGCGCGGGAATTGGCGACGACCTGCTTGGCGTATTCCTTGAACCCGGGCGTGGCGCACTGGGCGAAGCAGACGGCCTTGGCGGCGATGACGTGCTCGAGGGGGCCGCCCTGGGCGCCCGGGAAGACGGAGGAGTCGATGGCCTTGGCGTGCTCAGCCTTGCAGAGGATCAGGCCCCCGCGCGGACCGCGCAGGGTCTTGTGCGTGGTGGTGGTCACGAAGTCGGCGTAGGGGACGGGCGACGGGTGCACGCCCGCGGCGACGAGGCCGGCGATGTGCGCGATGTCGGCGAGGAGGAGCGCGCCGTTTTCCTTGGCGATCTTGCCGAAGCGGGCGAAGTCGATCTCGCGGGCGTAGGCGGACGCGCCGACGGTGATCATCTTGGGCTTCTCACGCTTGGCCATCTCCTCGACTTCGTCGTAGTTGATGCGACCGTCGGCGCCCACGCCGTAGTGGACGACGGTGTAGAGCTTGCCGGAGAAGTTCGCGGCGTTGCCGTGCGTGAGGTGGCCGCCATGCGAGAGGTTCATGGTCAGGATCTTGTCGCCGGGCTTGATGGACGCGAAGTAGACGGCGGCGTTGGCCTGGCTGCCGGAGTGCGGCTGGACGTTGGCGTGGTCGGCGCCGAACAGGGACTTGGCGCGATCGATGGCCAGCTGCTCGATGTGGTCGACGTTCTCGCAGCCGCCGTACCAGCGCTTGCCGGGATAACCTTCGGCGTACTTGTTGGTGAGGATGCTGCCCTGGGCCTCCATGACGGCGGGGAGCGTGAAGTTCTCGGAGGCGATCAGCTCGATGTGCGTCTGCTGGCGCTTGAGCTCGGCCTTGATCAGGCGGTCGATCTCAGGGTCGAGCTGGGCGAGAGGGATGCGGCGAATGGCGGTCATGGTGTGAGTGGGGAAAGGGCAATTATTGGAAGGAAGCGTGGCAACGGCAAATCGGCGGGGTTATCCACAGGAAGACTCCATCTTGTCCACGCGGCGGGTATGGCGACCTGCTTCGAATTCGGCAGACAGGAAGGCCTCGACGCACGCCAGGGCGGTCGGGAGGTCGACGTATTTGGCCCCGAAACAAAGGACGTTGGCGTCGTTATGGCGTCGGCTCAGGCCGGCGGCGTCGGCGCTCTGGACGAGGGCGGCGCGGATGCCCCGCATCTTGTTGGCGGCGATGGAAATGCCGATGCCGGTGGTGCAGACGAGGATGCCGAACCTGGCCTGGCCCCCGACGACGTCGGCGCCCACGGCGTGCGCGTAGTCGGGATAATCGCAGGAGGCTTCGGTCTCGGTGCCGCGGTCGAGGATGGCGTAGCCCTTGGCCTTGAGCGCATCGATCAGGCCGCGTCGCAAGGCGAGGCCGCCGTGGTCACTGCCGAAGGAGAGCGTAAGCGGGCTGGTCATCGGGAAAGATTCTGGCGCAGAAACTCGACCATCGCAGGGACGGCTTCAACCATGGAATCGCGGCACTCCTCGTAATCGCGGTAGCCTCCGCCGAAGGGGTCCGGGATGTCGCGCGGGACGTCGGTCGGCAAGACGTCGCGGAGGAGGAGCACGAAGTCGGGCAGGACGTCGAAACGGGAATGGAGCGCGGCGAGGTGCGACTCGGTCATGCCGAAGATCACGACGCTGCGATCGACGTCGGCCTGGGTGAGCAGCCGGCTGCGATGGCCGGAAACGTCCAAGCCGATGCGCTGCATGGCCTTCACGGAATTCGCGGAGGCGGGCTGTCCGTCCTGCGCGGCGAGTCCGAACGAGGCGACCTTGAGCTTCTCAAGCCCCTGCCCTCGCTTGGCCAACGTCGCCCGGAGCAACGCCTCCGCCATCGGACTGCGACAGGTATTCCCCGTGCAGACAAACGTGACGGTGTCTCGTTCGACGGCCATGCGCCTGAAGATGAGGGATAAGCCCCTCGGTTCAAGTGTTCAAACCACTCCGTCGCGACGGAGCTGGCGGTAACCGATGTCCCGACGATAGTGGCAGCCTTCGTAACGGATCTGCGGGACGACGGCGTAAGCCCGGCGGGCGGCTTCCTGGAGGGTCGGGCCATGGGCGACGACGCCGAGGACGCGGCCGCCGGTGGTGACGACCCGGCCGTCCGGCAGGCGCTTGGTGCCGCCATGGACGATATCGACGCCCTCGGGCAGGCTGGCGGGCAAGGTGATGGGGTCGCCCTTGCGGATCTCGCCGGGGTAGCCGCCGGCGGCGAGGACGACGATGATCGTGGCGCCCGGACGCAACTTCACGGCGGAGGGACGGAAACGGCCATGCGCGATGTCCTCCATGATCTGCACGGGGTCGGTCTCGAGCGAAGGCATGAGCACCTGGCACTCGGGGTCGCCGAAACGGACGTTGAATTCGACGACCTTGGGGCCGGTCGCGGTGACCATGATGCCGACGTAGAGCGTGCCGCGGTAATCGATGCCGTCGGCCTTGAGGCCGCGCAGCGTGGGCGCGATGATCTCCTCGCGGAGACGGCGCTCGACCTCGGGCGTGACGACGGTGGTGGGAGCATACGCGCCCATGCCGCCGGTATTGAGGCCGGTGTCGCCTTCGCCGACGCGCTTATGATCCTGGCTGGGCGGCAGCATCAGGTATTCCTCGCGGCATACCATGAGCATGATCGACGCCTCTTCGCCCTGCATGAACTCCTCGATGACGACCTCGTCGCCCGAAGCGCCGAAGACCTTGGTCTCCATCATGTCGCGCAACGCGGCCTCGGCCTCGGCCTGCGTGGTCGCGATGACCACGCCCTTCCCTGCCGCCAGGCCCGAGGCCTTGATGACGATCGGGACGGGCTGCTTGCGTACGTACTCCAGCGCGGGCGCGAGCGAACGGAACGTCTCGGAAGCGGCGGTGGGCACCTTATGGCGCACCATGAAATCCTTGCTGAAGGCCTTGCTGGCCTCGAGGCGGGCGCCGGCGGCGAGCGGACCGTAGGCCGGGATGCCCGCAGCTTCGAGGGCGTCGACCACGCCGGCGGCGAGCGGGACTTCCGGGCCGACGATCACGAAGGTGGAGTTCGTGCGACGGACAAGTTCCAGGACGGCGGCAGGATTGGCGGCGTCGACGTCGAGGCATTCGGCTTCGAGGGCCATGCCGCCGTTGCCCGGGGCCACGCGGACCTTCGCCACGCGAGGGCTGCGGAGACAGGCCTTGAGCAAGGCGTGTTCCCGGCCGCCGGAGCCGAGGATGAGGACGTCGAGTTTTCCCTGCGTAGCCATGTCCCTACTACTGCGGGGTGTCGGGTTTGATGTGAACCAAAAACAGGGCCGGTCCGTTTCCGGACCGACCCAGCCTAAATTGGTGCTCAGGCCGGGACTTGAACCCGGACACCTTGCGGCACATGCACCTCAAGCATGCGTGTCTGCCATTCCACCACCTGAGCAATAAAGGAAGGTGCACGCTGGAACTCCTGACGGCTGGTGCAAGTAAAAAGCGTTCGTCCCGATGCTTGCCAAGCGGACTTCTTTCTAAACGCTCATCCCCTCAATGTCCTCCGACTCGGCTGAAAACAACCCTCCCAAGGAAAAGTCCTTCGAACTGGACCTCTCTTCCCTTGGTTTCGGGCCCTCCTGGGTCAGCGGACCCTCCGAAAAGGTCAGCTCCGGCAATGGCGGCCCTCGCCGCGATGGCGACCGCCCTCGCTTCCGCGACGGACCTGGCGGCGAACGCCGTGGCCCTCCCCGCGACGGACAGAGCCGCGGACCTCGCCGTGACGGCCCTGGCGCCGGCCCCGGCGGCCCCCGCCGCGATGGCCCTGGCGGCCCTCGCCGCGACGACCGTCGTCGCGACGAACGCGGACCTTCGCGCTACGACGACGCCCCGGCCTTCCGTCCGGTCGTCGCCAGCTCCTTCTTCCCTGACGACGCGAAGTTCGAACTGCTCGGCGGCGCGATGAAGAAGAGCAAGATGACCTACGAGCTCTTCGAGGTCGCCCGCCTGATCCTCGACAAGGAAGACCGTCTCTCGATCGTCATCCGTCATCTCGAAGCCGAACAGCGCCCCGACGCCCTGCTCGCCGTCTCCGTGCCCGACGGCCACCCCTTCCTCAGCGAAGGCGACGCGGTCTCGCACGTGATGTCCCGCCACCTCGACAAGTTCTTCGACGTCGTCGAGGTCGAGGTCGAAGCGCCCAAGGGCTCCTTCCTCATGGTCGCGAAGTGCCCGCAGACGGGCAAGCTGCTCGGCGCCCCGACGCACCACAGCTACCAGCGCAACCTGCGCGAACACCACGCCCGCCATTGCCCGAACGTGCCGTTCGACGCCTTCAAGAGCCGCCTCGAGATGGTCCGCGAACAGGAACAGATCGACGCGTGGCTGAAGTCGATGTCCACCCGCAGCGAATACGCTCCGAAGGACCGCAAGGAAGGCGAACCGGAACGCCTCGAGTCCCTCGACGCCGCACGCGGCTTCCTCCAGGCCTTCCGCAAGGACCTCGTCGTGAAGACCCACCCGTGGGTCCGTTTCGCCGGCCGCCTCCTCGAAGAGATGAATCCCGGCCCCCTCCGCGATTCCGTCCGCTACGCCCTCGAACAGCAGCGAGCCTTCCCTCTCGACACCGCCAACGGCATCCGCGGCCGTCTCCGCAAGGAAGGCTTCCACCTCTACAAGAAGGGCTCGAAGGGCATCACCTACGCCTGCTCCGTCCGCCGTCGCTGCCGCGACCCGAAATCCGCCTTCAGCGATCCGATGGCCAAGATCTTCGACTCGCTCGACCGCAAGCCGGCCCAGCAGGCGAAGGACCTCGTCCTCGCGCTCGCAGGCGAGAACGCTGAAGAAGCCGCCAAGGCCCAGGTGCTCAAGGACCTCTCGTTCCTCATCGGCGAAGGCTACATCGCCAACCTCCCCGACGGTCGCCTCTTCGCCCAGCCCATCCTTAGCAGTCAGGCCCAGGCCAAGGAAGAAGCCGCCAACGACGAGGCCGCCGACGAAAGCAAGTAAGCGCGCAGGCGCAGCCTCCTCAAGAAAGGGCAGCACCTCGTGTTGCCCTTCTTTGTTTCTGCGGCCGCCGCATGGTGGCCCAAGGCAGGGGCAGGACTACGTCGTGCCCCTTGATGCAGAACGGGCGCGGCGTAGCCTCGCCCCTACCATCGCATTCACCATCCGGCGAACACACGAGGGCAGCAGGCGGTGATGCCCCTACGCCAAGGCAACCCTTGCCGCTAACCGCCAACCGCTATCCGCCACCACCTGTTGCCGCTTATTTCCAATTCTCCGCGATCCAGGCGGTGGGCAGCACGCGGCGATACCACTTGCCGCTGCGGCCGACGAGCGCGTCGGGCGGATTGGGCAGGCCATGGAAGACGACGATCTTCGCGCCTTCAGGGATCTCGGGCGCCTGCCAGAACGAGAAAGGGAAATACTTCACGCAGTGCCTCTTGAAGCTGCGGCACCAGGTCTCGGGCCAGTAGCTGACCTTGCCCTGCGCGGTGAGGTGCGCGGTCAGGAACTCCTGCTCGTTGCGGTGGCGCTTGCGCACGGCGTCGAGGTTGGCGCGGAAGTATTCGAGGACGTCGGGATACGTGCCGGCGCGCCAGCGGTAGACCGAGGAGTTGCCGGTGTAGTCGCCTTTCTGCCAGTCGCGGATGATCAGGAAGTCGCCGGGCTGCTCGAAGAAGGCGTCCATGTTGCCGACGATGACGATGTCGATGTCGAGGAAGAGGATGTCGCCCTTGAGCTCCGTACCACCAGGAGCGGTCAGCGCCGGCGAGAACGAGACGAGCTTGGTCCAGCCGCGCTCAGGCGCGCCGGCGGGAAGTTCGAGGCTAGGGATCGGGAAAGTCTCGATGCCGGCGTTGAGGCCGGTCCGGTCGTCCGTCAGGCACACGAAGCGATGCGGGATGGTCAGGTGACGGCTCACCATGGAGTGCAGCCGGTTCACGTATTCCGGTCCGTACTTCTTGCCCCACTTCATGCAAAGGATGGTCGCCATGCTGCCGTCAGCGTGAGGATTCCCCGCCTTTGCTCCAGCCTCTTTCGCAGCCCCTTGCGTCACCCCTCCCTCCGGGCATACTGCGTCCACCATGAGCGACGACTTCGACGACAGCGGAGAGAGCGAGATCCCGGACGACATGACGGACGACATCCAGGATCAGATCGACCAGGCGGTGGATGACCGTATCGGCGACCTCTACGAAGACTCCCGCCCCCGTTCCAGCGGCTGCCTCCTGATCCTCGCCCTGCCTGCCCTGGCGCTATGGTTCATGCGGTAAGCGCAGCACCGCGCGCTGCCTTGGCTGGATTTAGGGAGGGCCGAGCATCCCTGCTCGGCCGCAGCCGGCCAAGGATGGCCAGCCCTACCTATCAACGATGCAAGCCTCCGCTAATATCCCGGTCTCAGGTTTTCCCTTTGAGAGAGTACCTCGGGCCAACCGGCCCTCCGGTCAACGAATCAACTCACTTGAGCGACCGTAGGAACGCCACGAGATCGAGCAATTCCTGCTCGGTGAACATGGCGTCGAGTCCGGAAGGCATGAGGCTCGTGGTGAGCTGGGTGGTGGAGGCGATCGACTCCTGGGCGAGCAGACGTTTCTGGCCGGAGGCTTCGACGATCGTCACGCCCTCGGCCGAACGGCCCTTGATGAGGCCGAGCACGCTGGTGCCGTCGGTCATCTGGAACGAGTTGAGGTCGTAGTCTCGCGCGATGCTGTTGCTCGGGAAGAGGATGCTCTCGACGAGTTCGCGTTCGACGCGGATGCCGCCGATCTTGGAAAGGTTCGGGCCGACCTCGTTGCCGACGTCGCCGACCTTGTGGCAGGCGATGCAGGCGCCCTTACCGGCTTCGAAGTTACGGCGACCGACGGCGGGATCCCCCTTCTTGGCCGCAGCGAGCGCGAGCGTACCCATGCGCTCCTTCTTGGCCTCGTTGGCCGCGAGAGCCGCGTCGAACGCCGGCTCGAGGATCTCGTAGACTTCGCGCGGCAGGAAGCCGAAGGCCTTGCGCACGAGGTCCTGATTGAAAGTCCCGAGCATCGGCGACTTCGCGTAGGCGGCGGCGATCTTCTTGCCGGTCTCGACGTTCACGCCGTTGTAGACCTGCGGCAAGGCAAGCGCCACCAGGAGCTCGCCCTGCTCGAGGGGACCGGTCGTGGGCAGGAGGGCGAGGTAAGCCTCCCACTGCGCCGGGGTCAGCGGGCTGTTCGCAAGACGCGTCGCGGCATCCATGCGCAGCCCCGGGCTGGCGGGATCGACGAGTAGTTCGGTGAGCAGCTGGAAAGCCGGATCGCTCAGGGTGCTGCCGCTGCCGGACAGGGCCAGCAGGGCCTTGAGACGAAGCGACGAGGGCTTGGCGACGTCCGCAGCCAAGGCGTTCAGCTGGGCGTCGTAGCGCTTGTCCTTAACGCGGGCCAGCGCATCGAGCAGCAGAGGCGAAGCGCCCTTGGCGAGCATCGCCTCGAGCGTGGGAGCCCATTCCTTGGCCTCGACCTTGCCGGCCTGGGCCGCGATGGCGCGCAAGGCGGACTGGCGGACGGTGCCCTTGGCGTGCGCGAGCATCGCGCCGATGACCTTGGCCACGCCGGGCTTGCCGGCGAGGGCGGTCGAGAATTTCTCCAACGCGGCGACCTGCGCGGAAGACGGGGCCGGCTGCTTCAGCCAACCTTCGAAGACGGGATCGAGCAGCTTGTCGGCGTCCGGCGCCTTGATCAGCGCGAGGTAGGCGTTCTTGGCGAGGGCGGCGTCGGCGGAATCCGCTTTGGAAACGGCGAACTTCAGGACCTCGGCGTAGTCCGCCTCGGAGACGCGGGTCTGCGAGACGATGCGCAACAGGCGGGCCTGGGCGACTTCGCCCTTGGCCGAGGCGAGGTCGGCGGCCGTGAAGCCGGCAAGTCGCATGCCGGCGGTGAGGATGGCGTGCTCGAGCACGAGGTCGGCATCACGCGCAAGGAGACCGCGGATGGCCTCAGTGACAGCGGGCGACTTGGTCTCACGGAAGGTCAGGCCTTCGAGTCCGCGGCGGGCCTCCGCCTGATCGGCAGAAGCGAGCTGGGCGAGGAGTTCGGCGTCGCTCTTGGGTTTGGAGAGCTCGAGGGGCTTATGGGCGGCGAGCACGGCGGCGTGCGCGGCCTTGCCTTCCGCGGTGCGACGGATGCGATAGATCATGCCCGGGACGTTGGCCGAACCCTGCAGGCTGGACGGGCAATGGGAATACCAGGTGCCGGTATCGAAGACGATGAGCGAGCCGTCCGGGGCTTCCATCACGTCGGTGAGGTGCGACCCCTTGCGTTCGACGGTGAAGAATTCATGCTCGGTGGTACGATAGGTGGAACCTTCCTTCTGGAGCTCGTACCGCAGGACCTTCTGCGAGTTGTACATGGACACCATCAGCTGCAGGTTGGCCGGGTCGGCGGCCCAAGGATGTCCGTCGGTCGCGAGGGCGTTGGCGTTCTTCCAGAAGATGCAACCGCTGGGCACCATGTGGCCGAGTTCGCGGAGGATGGGCATGCGCTCGTGGGTGCGCGGGAGATCGGCGATGATGCGGAGGAAGTCCGGACGCTCGTAGACGCCGCCGAGCTGCCACTGCATGAGGGTGTCGACGCGCGGGCTTCCGAAATAAAGGTTGGTGGTCCCGATGAGCTCGCCTGTGGGCGTGAAATCGAGGCCGGTGGGATTATCGGCGCAACCAAGCGAATGCCAGCGGACGTCGGAGCCGTCGGGTTTCATCGACCAGATGCCGCTGTTGAGGCCGGCGTGCACGAGCGTGCCGTCCTGCTGCTTGATTGTATGGCCCTTGCGACCATGCGTCCAATAGAAGCGGCCGTCAGGATGGAGGCGCGGGCCATGGCAGTCGGCGCTGTTGGCGGTCCACTGGAAGCCGCCGACGATCAGCTCTCGCTTGTCCGCGACACCGCTGCCGGTGGTATCGGTGAATTTCCAGATGCCGGGAGTGTCGGCCACGTAGAGGCTGCCCTGATACCAGTAGGCGCCCTTGGGATAAGCGAGTTTGTCCGCGAAGACGGTGCTGTGCTCGTAGACGCCGTCGCCGTCGCGATCTTCCAGGAGGAGGATGCGGTTGGGCAGGACGGCCTCGAACTTCTTCGGGCTCCAATTCACGCCAGCTGAGTCGCCCACGAAGAGGCGACCACGGTCATCGACGCATCCCATGGTGGGATTGGCGACCATCGGAGCGGTGGCGGCGACGACCATTTCAAAACCCGGCGGCAGCTTGACCTTCGGGGTGTTCTGGGCGATCTGCTCCTTGGAGAGATCGAGGAACTGCGGACGATAGGCGTAGGCCGGGAACTCCTCGGCGTCGCCGTGGCCGACGTGCTTGGCGGCGCCCCACTTCTCCTTGAACTCGCCGAGCGGATAGAGGTCCAGGCGGCGCACGAACATCTCCGCGGCCTCGACCTGCAGGAGGATGCGGCCTTGGCTGGGCTTGCACTCGAAGGCTTCGTTCACCTTCACGCCGTTGACGAAATACTGGAGCGTGTCGCCCTTGGCGATGACCTCGAAACGGGTCCATTCGCCGGACGGCGATTCGACGTCATCCTTGCCGCGGAAGCCTTTGACGTCCTTCCAGTTGGCGGCGCGGTGCTGCCAGTTGAGGCGGCCGGTGGTCATCGTGCGACGCGGGGCGCCGGGCGACCAGATGGTCTGCTTGTTGGTATCGATGCCGGCTTCGGCGCTGATCGAGGTCGTGAGCACGGTGCCGTCGGCGAGCTTCGGCGAGAGCACGAGGATGTCGCCGACGCCGCCTTCGATGATCTGGGCCTCGATGCTGGCCATCCAGCTGCCGCCCATGGTGCCCTGCGGTCCCCAGCAATGGACGAGGATGCCGTTGTCGCGCGAAGCCTTCTCGCGCTTGCCCCAGGTCTTCTCGCCCCACTTAAACTCGATGACGAGGTGGTAGTCCTTGAAGCTATCGAGCGTCGTGATGCCTCCGTAGCCGTTGCCGCTGACGTGGAACAGCCCGTCGGGCTCGAACTTGAAGACGTTCTTGGCGTCATCGTGGATGTCCGCCTTGGGGTTGATGAACGTCTCGGCCTTTCCTTCGCGGAACAGGTCGAGCACGCTGATCTTCTTGGTGACAGCCTGCGCGACCGGTTCCGGCGGCAGGACGATCTTGGCGACCGGCTCCTTGGTCTGCGCGCAAAGTCCGAAGACGGACAGCAGCGCGAACACGAAGGCGGCGAGGGGGTGGGTTCTCATGGGTGCGGTAAGGACGGGGAAAGGGTACCCGATGTTCCAACCTCGCAGCCACTCTTCAAACCTTTCACGTCTATTGAGCGGAATAGGTCATTATCGGCGCATCCCGAGCCTCTCCTCAACTCCATGCCCGCGTGTCACCGCGTCCACCTGCCCCTGCGCATGCGTGCGAGCACGCTGAGCGCTCACTTCCCGAACTCGCGGATCGCCCAGTTCTTGTACTCGCCCTGCGCCTTGTTGCCGGCGCCGGGGAAGCCCTGGTGCTGCACCATCCAGATCACGACGATGCCGTTCTTGGTGCGGATATCCATGCTGGTAGCCTGCGCGCCGCCATGACCGAAGCCGTCAGGGCTGACGTTCAGGCCGAAGCTGTAATCCTGCCTGATGTTCGGAGGCGTCTGACGGACCGAAAGCGCCTCGAAAGATTTCATGCTGATGTAGCGTCGTCCGTCGAGCTCGCCGCGGTTCAACAGCATGCGACAGAACTGCGAAACGTCCTTCGCGGTCGAAAACAGGCCGCCGGCAGGCATCGGGAAACGATGCTGGCGATCGGTGAGATCCGCCTGCAGCTGATTGAGGGCGCCGGGCACGAGCTTCTTCTTCGAGGCATCCGGCTTGTAGGTCTTCGCGAGACGCGACACCTGCTCCGCGTTGGGCCAGAAGGTGGTGTCCTTCATGCCCAGCGGATCGAACAGTCGCTTCTGCATGAACTCCTCATAGGGCATGCCGCTGACGACTTCGAGGACGCGGGCGGCGGTGTTGATGCCGGCGTTGGAATACTGATAATTCGCGCCCGGCTGCGTCGCGAGCGGGGCCTTGGCGTAGGTCTTCACGGCGTCCGCCAGGGGCAAGCCATCGAGCGTGGGCTTCTCCTCCTCGGACTTGAACGGCAAGCCGCTGACGTGAGAGAGCACTTCACGGATCGTGATCGGGTGGATGGCGGCGACCGGCTCCGGCTCGGGCACGGGGGCGGTCTTGGCCGCGGCATCTTTGCCCTTTTTCTTATCCTTCGGCTCGGGCTTGGCGACGGGCTTAGGTCCGGCGACACGCTGACCCTTGAATTCCGGCAGGTACTTCTCGACCGGATCGTCGAGGGCGATCTTGCCTTCGTCGACGAGCATCAGCACCGCGACCGCGGTCATGGCCTTCGACTGCGAGGCGATCCAGAAGACGGAATCTTCCGCCATGGGCTTCTTCGCTTCGATGTCGGCGAAACCGACCGCGGTGACCGAGAGCACCTTCTCGCGGTCGGCGACGAGCGCGACGGCGCCGGCGAGCTCCTCGTGCTGGACGAACGGCGCAAGGACTTCCTCGGGCTTGAGGTGCGGAGGCGTGGCGGCGAAGCCGTTGACGGCCAGAAGGAGACCAAGGAGGAAAGCAGGGGCGCGCATAGGCCGATTCTCCCACCCCACCCTCTTTTGGCAAATCAAAGCCCTATCGTCCGTGCGTCGTTTATTAAGGAAAGACGGGCGTCACGTGCGGGGCCAAGCCGGATGTCCACGGCGAGCGGAGGCCGTATCCGACGTGCCCACTTGTCACCGCGCCAACCTGCCCCCGAAGGTCTACTTCTTCTCCCAGACGAGTTCGCTCACGTGCCCGCGTGGAAGTCGGCCGCTGCCGGCGCAGGTCTTGCACTTCTCGTCCACCGCCAGCGATCCGCCGCTGAGCTGGAAGGATTTCACGCCCTTGCCTTTCTGGTCATAGTTGCCGGCGACCAGGCCCGAGCCCTTGCAGGCGTAGCAAAGGCCTTCCTTGAACCAGAAGACCTTGAAGCCTTCGCCGGCCTTCAAGGCAACCATGAAGCGGTCTTGGTTGACCTTGGAATCCGCGAGCTCGCCGACGAGATTGAAGCCGCCTTGGGTCGGCTCGACATGCGCCTTGATCGTCCCGAACGGCACGGCGTCGGGATCCGTCAGGAAGAGCGTCACCGGAGTGTTCTTGAACGAGCCGGCGAAATCATCCGTACCGAGGGCCTTGTCGAATTCGTTCGGCACCTTGCGGATCAGCACGGCCGTATGCGCGCCGACGAGGCGGTCCGACAAAGCAGCGCCGACCTGGATCTCCGCCATCCGGCAGGTGACGTCGCGCGCATGCTCGGCCGCGTCCTTCGGCGTGCGTAGGACCCGGATGGGCGTATGCTGGAGTTCCGTGCCTTCGGCCCGCATCTGCCCCGCCTTGCCCAAGGCATTGTCACCGAAAAGCCGCGTGAGGTCGGAGAACGCGAACGGGCTGTTCTCGTCGACCTTGCGGATGAGTTCACGCGCATAGTCCTGCTGGACGAGCGTGCCGTTCGCGCCGACCCGGTACTGCTGGCGTAAGGCCGACCAGAGCACCGCGAAGTCCTTCGGATTATAAGCACCGGTCGGCGAAACCTTTGAAACGACAAACGCCTCAACCGGCACCGACGGCGCCGCCTGCCCCCAGACGGCGGCAAAAACTCCTGCGATGACCAGCCAAGCCTTCATCACCCCAGACTATCTCGCCGTCACCCCTCCGCAAGCCTGTCTCCATCGATGCTCCGCACTCTATACTCGATACTCTATATTCTCTCCTGTATTTCTCTCCCATGGCTGCCAATCCGCTCAAGCCGCTCATCAAGGGGATATTCTTCATGGGATTGATCGCCGTGGTGACTCTCGCTGGCTTGTGGGTCTTGGCGGAAAAACGGGAGCAAGACGCCCAGTTC
>Ga0214206_1000322_pt1 | contig 13391 bp, 10 predicted proteins | sample TroBogEpilimnion_26_FD_153044 | JGI IMG/M metagenome (GOLD analysis project Ga0214206, IMG submission 153044) | Freshwater microbial communities from Trout Bog Lake, WI - 07JUL2009 epilimnion | ecosystem: Environmental > Aquatic > Freshwater > Lake > Epilimnion/Euphotic zone | place: Trout Bog...
CTTAATAAATCTAAGATTTCCATTGATAGAAAAATTTTAGCTGATTTAGCTTATCAAAATCCTGAGGCTTTTAAATCCATCGTAAAAAAGGTACAGTCCAGTCTAAACTAGTCAAACTAGTTCCATTCTAATACTAGTAGTAAACATGGACGAAATTTTAATTTTAGGAAAAGAATTTAAATCAAAAATTGATTCAGCAGATAGCACTATAAAAATAGAACAAATTAAATCAGAAGCGTTTGGTAAAAAAGGTAAAATTAGTGAGCTTTTTAAAAAAGTTCCAACGCTGCAAGGAGATGAAAGAAAAAACTTTGCACTTTCGGTTAATAACTTAAAAGACAATATTAACAATTTAATCATTTCTAAGCTTAATCAATTCGAACAAAAAGAAATTAATAAAAAATTATCATTCGATAAAGTCGACATAACTTTGCCAGGTCGTCCAATAAGTTTTGGAAAAATTCATCCAATCACTCAAGTCATTGACGAAGTTACGGCAATTTTTGGAGAAATAGGTTTTTCAGTTGCTGAAGGTCCGGACGTTGAAAATGAATATAATAATTTTACAGCACTTAATACTCCACCGCATCATCCAGCTCGTGATATGCATGACACTTTTTATTTAGATGAAAATAAGGAAACCCTTTTAAGAACTCATACTTCACCAGTTCAAATAAGAACGATGTTATCTAGCAAACCGCCATTTAAAATTATTGCGCCTGGAAGAACCTATCGTTGTGATAGCGATCAGACACATACTCCGATGTTTCATCAAGTTGAGGGTTTACATATTGATAAAAATATAAACATGGGCCACTTAAAAGGAGTTCTTGATTATTTTATTAAAAAATTCTTTGAGGTTGATAAGATTAAAATGAGATTTAGGCCAAGTCATTTTCCTTTTACAGAACCTTCTGCTGAAGTTGATATTGGTTACGAACTAAAAGATGGACGTGTTGTCATTGGCGAAGGGAATAAATGGTTAGAAATTTTAGGTTGTGGAATGGTTCATCCAAATGTTTTAAAAAACTGTAAAATCAACACTTCAATTTATCAAGGGTACGCATTTGGTATCGGGATTGATCGTCTCGCAATGTTAAAATATGGAATTAATGATTTAAGATCTTTTTTTGAGACTGATGTTCGATGGTTAGAACATTTTGGATTTGATCCGTTAGATATTCCTTCAAACTATCGAGGATACAGTAGATGAAAATAACCTATTCTTGGTTAAAAGATCATTTAACTACTAATGCTAAGATTGATGAAATAACTTCAACTTTAAATAATATCGGTTTAGAGGTCGAAAGTATTGGTGAAGAAAATAAAAATTCATCATTTCTAGTTGCAAAAATTATTAAAGCAGAAAAACATCCAAATGCTGATAAATTAAAACTTTGCACAGTAGATTTGGGTTCTGGAAAAAAAAGTAATGTTGTTTGTGGAGCAAGTAATGCAAGAGATGGATTGTTAACAGTTTATGCAGGACCTGGTGCCGTTATTCCAAAAAATCAATTAAAAATTAAGGTTACAAATATTAGAGGAGTAGCTTCTTACGGTATGCTCTGTTCTGCATCAGAACTTTCGGTGGCTAATGAGAGTGATGGAATTATAGAACTAGATAAAAATAAATTCAAAATTGGAGAAAATTATTTTACAAGCAATATAGAGCCAGCTATTGATATTGCCATTACTCCTAATCGTGGAGATTGCTTAGCAGTTAGAGGTATAGCGCGTGATCTTTCGGCAGCTGGTAAAGGAAAATTATCACCACTTAAAGAAGTAAAATTAAAACATGTTTTAAAAAATCCATTTAAAATTTTCATCGAAAAAAATTCAGGGTGTTTTGCTTTTAGTCATTGTTATATTGAAGGCGTTAAAAATGTAGAGAGTCCAAAGTGGCTTAAAGAAAAACTGTTATCTATAGGATTAAAACCTATCTCTGCAATTGTAGATGCTACAAACTATATAATGATTGATTTGAACAGACCTTTGCATGCCTACGATTCAGACAAAATTAAGAAAAACATAATTATTCGCTCTTCTAAAAAAAATGAAAAATTTCATGCCTTGGACCAAAATACATACTTATTAAATGATGAAGCATGTCTAATTACAAATGAAAATGAGATTTTAGGATTAGGAGGAGTTATAGGAGGCGACTCTTCTTCTGTTTCTATGTCTACAAAAAATATTTTATTAGAGTCCGCATTATTTGATCCTATAAGAATATCTAAAATTGCAAAAAAACTGGGAATTAACACTGAAGCAAAATTCAGATTTGAAAGAGGCGTCGATTTTAATGACATGGTTTATGGTTTAAAATTATCAGCAGAAATTATTCAAAAATTATGCGGTGGTAAAGTTAGTAATATTGTAGCAGAAGGGCAAAAATCTTTTATTGAGAAAAAAATTAAATTTAATTTAGAAAAATTTAAAAGTATTGTTGGAAATAGTATTGCTTCAAAAGAAGCTAAAAAAATTTTAACAAATTTAGGATTTAAAATTAAAGATAATAAAGACACTTTTATTATAACAGTTCCTAGTTGGCGTGGAGATATTCAAGAAGAAGTAGATATTGTTGAAGAGCTAATAAGAATAAGAGGTTATGATAAAATTGAATTAATTAATCCTACTTTAGTTAATCATTCGCAAATCTTAAATGAAAAACAAAAATTAGTACGTTTTTTGCAAAGATCTATCGCAAATCAAGGCTTTATGGAAACTGTAACTTATTCTTTTACTAATTCAAAAATTGATACTTTGTTTGTTGAAAATAATAAAAATTTAAATATTATTAATCCCATATCAAACGATTTGAATGTTTTAAGGTCTTCTATTTTTTCTAATTTATTAATTCATTTAAAAAATAATATTAACAGAAATTTCGAAGATCAAAAAATATTTGAATGTGGACCAACTTTTTATGGTACAAAATCTGGACAACAAAAATCAGTTATAGGTGCAGTACAGATTGGAAAAATTTATAAAAAATCTTGGTTAGAAAAAGATAAAGAAGTTGATATTTTTGATGTAAAGAATTATCTTTTAAAAACATTTATTGAATTAGGAATTCAGGAAAAAAATTTATTTATAAGACAAGAAAGCGAAGATTACTTTCATCCTGGAAAATCTGGAAAATTATATTTAAATTCTAAATCTGGCTTAATATTAGCTAGTTTTGGAGAATTTAATCCAAAAATCTTGAAAGAACTTGATATTAAGCAGATGCCTATTTTTGGTTTTGAGATTTACATAGATCAAATACCACTAGAAAATTGTAAAATCAGAATTAATAAATCCAAATACGAAGTTTCTAATTTTCAAAAAGTTGAAAGAGATTTTGCATTTATTATTGATCAAAAGTTCGAAGCTGAAAAAATTATAACAACCCTATTAAGTATTAATAATAAATTGATAAAAAATATTAGAGTATTCGATGTATTTCAGGGAGGAAATATTTCCTCGGATAAAAAATCTATTGCTTTAAATTTTGTTATTCAATCATTAACTAAAACATTAACTGAAAAAGAAATTGAAGAACTAAGTCAAAAAATAGTTCAAACGATGAAAAAAACTTTTGATGCAACATTAAGATCTTAATGTCTAATCAAGAAAATATTAGAAACTTTGCAATTATTGCGCATATTGATCATGGCAAATCTACTTTTGCTGATCGATTAATTCAAAAATGTGGTGGTCTTACTGAAAGAGAAATGAAGAGCCAAGTTTTAGATTCAATGGATTTAGAGCGAGAAAGAGGCATTACCATAAAAGCTCAAACTGTTCGATTAAATTATAAATCAAAAAAAACTGGTAAAGAATATATTTTAAATATTATAGACACTCCGGGACATGTCGATTTTAGCTATGAAGTAAATAGATCTATGTCTTCGTGCGAGGGGTCATTATTAATAGTTGATAGTACTCAGGGAGTAGAGGCTCAAACACTTGCAAATGTCTATCAGGCAATGGATAATAATCACGAGATTATTACTGTTCTTAATAAAATTGACTTGCCAGCTTCAGATGTGGATAGAGTAAAAAGACAAATAGAAGATGTTATAGGAATAGATACTTCAAATGCTTTAAAAGCTTCAGGTAAAACAGGTGAAGGAGTTGAAGACATTCTAGAGGCTATTGTTGAGAGATTTCCAGCACCAAAAGGAAATAAAGATTTTCCATTAAAGGCGTTACTTGTAGATAGTTGGTATGATGCCTACCTTGGTGTAGTGATATTAGTTAGAGTATTTGATGGTGTAATTAAAAAAGGAATGGATATTCTGATGATGTCTTCAAAAATGAGGCACCCTGTAGAAAAAGTTGGTGTATTTACTCCAAAGCCAGAAACTAAAGAAAATATTGGACCAGGTGAAATTGGTTTTATTGTAACTGGAATTAAAGATTTATCAGACACAAAAATTGGTGACACAATAACAGATAATGCAAATCCAATTGTAGAACCGCTTCCAGGATTTAAACCTAGTAAACCAGTTGTGTTTTGTGGATTATTTCCTATGGATAGTACAGATTATCAATTACTCAAAGACAGTCTTGCAAAATTAAAATTAAATGACTCGAGTTTTGTTTATGAGCCAGAGAATTCTGCAGCACTTGGTTTAGGATTTCGATGCGGTTTTTTAGGGTTGCTACATCTTGAGATTATTGTTCAGCGATTAGACCGAGAATATAATTTAAATCTAATAACAACAACTCCTGGTGTTGTTTATAAAGTTAACAAAAATGACGGGACGGCTTTTGATCTTCAAAATCCTGCTAATATGCCAGAGCCTAATTTTATTAAATCAATCGAAGAACCTTGGATCGATGCTACGATAATTTTACCAGATGAATATTTGGGATCTATTATGAAATTATGCGAAGAAAAAAGAGGCAAACAAAAAAGCCTAAGTTACTCTGGAAATCGAGCGGTACTTTCCTATGAGCTTCCTTTAAATGAAGTTGTGTTTGATTTTTATGATAAAATTAAATCAATATCGAGCGGTTATGCAAGTTTTGATTACGAGTTAAGCGAGTACAGAGAAGGTGATTTAATTAAATTATCGATTTTAGTTAACGAAGAACCAGTTGACGCATTGTCTATGATTATTCACAAAGAATTCGCCTTAAGACAAGGTAGATTAATGTGTGAAAGATTAAAAGATCTTATTCCAAGACATCAATTTCAAATTCCAATCCAAGCAGCTATTGGTGGAAAAGTTATCGCTCGAGAAACAATATCTGGATACAGAAAAGATGTTATTAGTAGAATTCATGGAGGAGGAGCTAGAGACCGTAAAAAAAAATTACTAGAAAAACAAAAAAAAGGCAAAGCGAGAATGAGACAATTCGGTAGTGTTGATATACCTCAAGAAGCTTTTATCGAAGTTTTAAAAATAAATAAAAATGAATAGTCAATTCGGAGAGATGGCCGAGTGGTTGAAGGCGCCCGCTTGGAAAGCGTGTATACTGTTAAAGGTATCAAGGGTTCGAATCCCTTTCTCTCCGCCAATATAAAAAAATCCAAAGTAGATACAAAAATTTTTTATATAAATAAGATATTTTTTAGTTTTATATATAAATATATGAATAAAATTTGCATTATATATACACATGGAAAGCTAGGAGATTTTATTTGGCAGCTACCATATATAAAGGCAATCAGTAATTTTCATAATCAAAAAGTTACAATTATCACTAGGCCAACAACGCAAGCAAAAATTCTTTATAGAGATTTAGATTATATAGAAGAAATAATTTATAACGACTTTAAAAAAGACTTTTACTATTGGATTGAAGTAATAAAATTATGGAAAATATTTAGAAATAAAAATTTTGATTATGTATATTTATTAGATAAAGTGAATAGATCGGCAATTGCTGCTAAATTAGCTGGAATTAAAAATATAATTGGCCTTGGTATAGGTAATCAAAAAAAATTCTTAACAAATAAATTTTTTCTAGATAATGAAGATCAAAGATTATCTTATTCTGAACAATCACAAAAATTTTGCAAATTAAATAGCATAAAAGTGGAAAATTTTTTTCCTGAAATTATTATAAATAAAAAAAGATTGGATTTATTAAAGACTAATTTATATCCATCAAAAAATTTCAAAGTATCTTTTTGTGTTGATGCCTCTGAAGAATTTAAAATTTGGCCAGAAGAATATTTTTGCAAATTAGCAGATATACTTAATAAAAATAATTTTGGTGATTTATTTTTCTTAATAAGCCACCCAAAAAACAAATTATATGTAGATAAAATAATTTCTTTATCTAAAAAAAATTATTTTGTAGATTGTTCTAGTTATAATTTGCTTGAAATTTGTAATATAATTTTAAATAGTAAAATATTTGTCGGAAATAATAGCGGTCCTACCAATCTTGCTGCGGCTCTTAATGTGAAAAGTTATATTTTGATATCTAATACTAGTTTGTGTGAATTAAAATTTAGCAGAGCAATTCCTATTTTACCGGATGATTATATTGAGCCTGCGGATAATGCAATTAATAAAATTGGTGACAATCTTATAAGAACAAGAAATCTAATGAAGAAAGTTACTCCTCAAAGAGTCTTTGATAAAATTGTTAAAACAATCAGTTAACAAAAAATTAATTATATGGTTATATTTTTAAATTAGAAATCTAAAATTTTTGTTCGTGATATAGCTTTATAATTCAATATTTCTAGCCTAGTTTTGAGAATGTTCTATATTAAATAATTTCATAGAATTTTTTTAATAAATTTATAATTCTCAAGTCCGCCGCCATTGACGGATTAATTTTGTTTGTAGTGTAAGCTATGCCTATACCATTTATTGGATCAGCAAATCCTAAAGATCCACCCCAGCCGTTATGTCCAAAAGACTCTTTATTTTTTCCAAATAACCAACCTCCACGTAATATAAATCCACCGTCTGACCATCTTATAGGCATCATTAAACTTTGGTCAATTCTATTTTCAGTTTCATGTAAAAAAATATCCAAAGTATTTTTAGATAATAGATTTTTTTTTTGAAATTTATAATCATTAGCTAATAAATCATAAATCTTTGCAATTGAACTTGCATTAGCATGACCGTTCATAGAGGGAACCTCTGCTAATTGCCATGCTTTTGTATTATAAAAACTAATTTCATGTTTTGGATTATTAAATGCATTAAATTCAATTTCTTCACTTTTAGGCAAAGGATCGCTGTAAAGATTTGCAATATTTGAAAGTTTATCTTTTGAAACGCCAATAAATAAATTTAAATTTAATTTTTTTGAGAAATAAGTATTAAGAAATTCACCTATAGTTTTATTCGTAATTTTACGAACAATTTCTCCAATTAAATAGCCATGTGTTTTTGCATGGTAATAAGTTTTTTCTCCTGATTTGTGATCAGGCATTTGCGTTTGTAATATATTTATAATTTTATTCCAATCTAATAAATCTTCTTGGGTAATTTTTTGTTTAAAGCGGTAAAGGCCTGATTGATGATTTAAAATATGTTTTATTTTAATTTCTCTTTTATCACTTGATCTGAATTCATTCCAGTAATGACAAACAGGTTTTTCAAGATCAATTTGATTTTCATTAAACAAAAATGCTACGCATGTTTCGTATATACCTTTTGTTGCAGAAAAAATATTTACAATAGTATCTTTTTCCCAATTTTTTTTTTTATCTTTAAGTCCTCCCCATAAATTAATTATAGGAGAGCCATTTTTATATATAGAAAAAGAAGCTCCAATTTCTTCCTTTAATATAAAAGAATTTTCGAATATTTTTTTTACCGGAAAATATTTTTCCTCGCAATATCCACTAACCATCTCTAAAAAGATAAATTAAATGCGAAATTTTTTCCTAGGCTGTTTTTTAAATCTTGGCAAAATCTAGCAGCTTCCGCACCATCAATTATGCGGTGATCATAGGATAAAGAAATTGGCATCATTGCTCTTGTTATAAAATTTCCATCAATAAATACTTGTTTCATTTCAGTTTTTCCTACCCCAAGAATTGCAACTTCAGGACTATTAATAATCGGAGTAAAGAAACTCCCTCCTATTCCTCCAAGACTTGAAATGGTTATTGATCCACCAAAAAATTCTTTTTTGTCAATTTTAAGTTCTTTGCAAAGTTTGCTAACTTTTCTAATTTCGTTGCTAAGAGTTAATAAATCTTTCTTGTCAACATTTCTAATTTTAGGAACCATAAGTCCATGGGGAGTATCTACTGCTATGCCAATATGAAAATATTTTTTATATATTATATTTTCGTTAGTTGGTTCCAAAGACGAGTTAAAATTAGGATATTTTCTCATACCATTCACTAAAGCTTTTATAATAAAGGCGAGAGGTGTAACTGCTATCTTTTCTTTAGTATTTAAATCAGATAAATTTTTTCTAAAATTCTCCATATCTGTAACATCGACCTCATCATGTTGGGTTACATGAGGAATTTCGTTCCAAGCTTTTATTAAATGGGGTCCAGAAAGTCTTTTGATTCTTGGAATTTTTTGAACATCAGTTTCTCCAAACTCTTCGTGAGCGTAAGGTAAATTTTCTGTTTTTTTAGTCTCAATATTTTTTGTTTCGAGTAAAGCAGTAATGTTTTTTTGACTCATTGAGTTTTTAATATGAAGCTTAATGTCTTCTTCTGTAACTCGACCTTTTCTGGCGCTTCCGTTAATTTCATCAATGTTCATACCAAGTTCCCTTGCAAATTTTCGTACTTTTGGACTTGCACTTTTAGGATTATTATTATTTTCAGAATATAAATTAGAAGCTGTAATTTCTTTTATTTTTTTTGTATTATAAATTTTTTGATTAGCTAAGTATGATGTGCTTTCCAATTCAACTTTTGCAATTTCCATTCCAGATTCGACAATGTTGCCTTGTTTTAAATTTATTTTTTTTACGATTCCAGAAATCGGAGATGGTATATCAAAACTATTTTCATCATCTTCGATAACGATAATAGTATCGTTAATATTTATTTTTTGGTTAAATTTTATTAGTATTTCTGAAAGGATTAATTTTTTGCTACTGCTTAAATCTGGAACAGTAAGAGAAGTTAAGTTTTTTTCATCTTCTTTTTTTGAATTTTCTTCAATAGTTTCTTCGATTTTTATTTCTTTATTATTTTCTTTAATAGTTTCTACCTCAATCTTACCAATAATATGACCTTCTGAAACTTTATCTCCAATTTTTACATTTAAACTTTTAATTTTACCAGAATAGTTTGATGGAACTTCAACGCTAGACTTATCGCTTTCTAAAGTAATTACTGTATCATTTTTTTCAACATCATTACCTACTTTAATAAGAACTTCTATTATTTCAACATTCCTAAAATCTCCAATATTTGGAACGATCAGATCAACAACTTTAGACATCTACGATTATAATTTAGTTGGTATTTTTTTTTCAGGATCAATTTTGAATTTTTTCATTGCGTCGATTACTATTTTTGAAGCAATTTTTTGTTCTTTAGCAAGAGTGCTTAACGTTGTTACTACAATATACTCTTTGTTAACTTCAAAAAATTTTCTTAATTTTTGTCTTGTGTCACTTCTTCCAAAACCATCGGTGCCTAATGTTACGTAAGTTCCTGAAATATACGGTCTTATATTTTCAGGAAGAATTCTTATATAATCTGTAGCAGCTATAAATGGACCTGTTCTTTTTTCGAAACACTTTTCAATATAAGTTTGCTTAGCTTTTTTATCTGGATGTAATAAATTTTCTCTTTCTATTTCTAAAGCATCCTTTTTTAATTCATTAAAGCTAGTTACACTCCATATGTCAGAATCTATTCCATAATCTGAGCTTAAAATATCTGCTGCTTTAATAACCTCATTTAATATTGCTCCGGAACCTAAAAGTTGAACTTTTGTTTTTCCTTTATTATTAATTTCTTTATACAAATACATGCCTTTAATAATGTCTTCTTTTTTAACATGCTTAGGCATTGCTGGATGTTTATAGTTTTCATTAAGAGTTGTGATGTAATAGTAAATACTTTCTTGTTTTTCATGCATTCTTTTTAAGCCATCTTCAAAAATTATAGCTAATTCATATGCAAAAGTAGGATCGTAAGTTACGCAGTTTGGAATCATAGAGGCAATAACTAAACTATTTCCATCCTGATGCTGCAAACCCTCTCCTGCAAGAGTTGTTCTTCCAGAAGTTGCTCCAATTAAAAATCCACGACAGCGAGAATCTCCAGCAGCCCATGCAAAATCTCCAACTCTTTGGAAACCAAACATTGAATAAAAAAGGTAAATCGGAATCATTTCAATGTTATGATTTGAATAAGCAGTTCCAGCTGCAATCCATGAAGAAATAGCACCTGCCTCTGTGATTCCCTCTTCTAACACTTGTCCTTTTTTATCTTCACGATAAGAACTTAATTGTTCTGAGTCGACAGGCTCGTATTTTTGTCCTTCATGAGCATAAATACCAATTTTTTGAAAAAAACCTTCCATACCAAATGTTCTTGCTTCATCAGGAATGATAGGAACCAGTCTAGATGCATAATTTTTTTCTCTTAAAATTTTAGTTAGGATACTTACTAAAACCATAGTTGTTGAAAGTTCTCTGTCACCTGATTCAGTGTAAAAAGATTCAAATATATCTGCAGGAGGAGTTTTTAACACGACTGACTTTGTTCTTCGAAAAGGTATAAATCCTCCAAGTTTTTTTCTTCTTTCTTTTAGATATTGAATTTCTTCAGATTTATCATCAGGTTTATAAAATTCTAAATTTTCAACTTGTTTGTCAGTTACTGGAATATTAAATCTATCTCTAAAATAAAACATATCGTTAACATCTAATTTTTTTTGTTGATGAGTTGTATTTATACTTTCACCACTTTTTCCCATTCCATAACCTTTAATTGTTTTTGCTAAAATAACAGTCGGAGATCCCTTGTGTTTTGACGCAGCATTATAAGCGGCATAAACTTTATGAGGATCATGGCCACCACGATTTAGTTTCCAAATGTCATCATCTGTCATGTTAGAAACTAATTCTTTTAATTCAGGGTACTTCCCAAAAAAATGACTTCTAACATAAGCTCCTCCCTTTGCCTTAAACGCCTGATATTCTCCATCAACGCACTCTTCCATTCTTTTTAGTAATAAACCTGTTTTGTCTTTTGCAAGCAATGAATCCCAATATGAACCCCATATAACTTTGATTACGTTCCAGCCCGCACCTCGAAATAAACCTTCCATTTCTTGAATTATTTTGCCATTTCCTCTTACTGGTCCGTCCAATCTTTGAAGATTACAATTGATAACAAAAACTAAATTGTCTAATTTTTCTCGTGCTGCAAGACTTATAGCACCAGTTGATTCAGGTTCATCCATTTCTCCATCACCTAAAAATGCCCAAACTTTTCTATTTTGGTCTTCAATTAATGTTCTGTTTTGCAAATATTTCATAAATCTTGCTTGGTAAATAGACATAATAGGACCAAGACCCATAGAAACAGTTGGGAATTGCCAATAGTTTGGCATTAACCATGGGTGAGGGTAGGAAGAAAGTCCACCACCATCGACTTCTTGCCTAAAATTTTCTAATTGTTTAACAGTAAGTCTACCTTCTAAAAATGATCTTGCATAAATTCCAGGAGCACTATGTCCTTGGAAATATATTAGATCACCTAAAAATTTTTCATTTTGTGCTCTCCAAAAATGATTAAATCCCACATCATATAATGTTGCAGCAGATGCAAATGTTGCTATATGCCCACCTAGTTCTGGATATTTTTTGTTGGCACGAACAACCATACAAGCAGCATTCCATCTAATTAAAGATCTAATTTTTGCTTCCACTGTTTGGTCACCAGGAGATTTATCTTCCATCTCAGATGGTATTGTATTAATGTAAGGAGTTTTTTGATTATAAGATAGATTAGACCCAGAAAGATAAGCTTGATTAATTAATTTACTAACTAAGTAATTTGCTCTTCTAGGACCATCTCTTTCAACAACACTATTTAAAGACTCAATCCATTCTTTTGTTTCTAACGGATCAATATCTTCAGCAGATTCTTTTTCTAAAGAAGGGCTTATAAATTTTTTATATTCTACTTTGATTTCTTCTTTTGGTTTAAGAATATTATTATCTATTCTCAGTTCAGTTTTTTTTGTTACAACTTTTTCAGCTTCTTGAATAATTTTTTCTGTTTCAGGCAGTATTGATTTTAGACTTGTACTAGCTTGTGTAATTCCATTGTTAAGAATTGCTATCAACGATCCTTTAGATACTTTGTCACCAACTTTAACTTTAAGACTTGAAATTTTTCCATCAAATGGAGACGGCACCTCTACGCTTGATTTATCGCTTTCCAGAGTTATTAAGGTGTCATTTTTTTTGATTTCATCTCCCTCTTTAACCAGTACTTCGATAATTTCTACGTTTTTAAAATCTCCAATATCTGGTACCTTGATCTCCAAACTCATAAAACTATTATATTTAAATGTTTTTTATAAAACTACAGCTATTTTAGATCAGTCTTTATTAGACAAATTTTAATGGTGCCCACAGCCAGAATCGAACTGGCCACCTCTTCCTTACCATGGAAGTGCTCTACCAACTAAGCTATGTGGGCCTAAAAATATTAATTTGTTAATTTACACTTATACTAAGGCAACTCAATAATGCTTACTGACATTAGGTTTTTCATTGAAATTAAGCTTCAGAAACTTGACAACCGGCTATTATACCTATTAAACACACTTATCACTTTGGATAATAGTATTCAAATTGATCAACAAAATAACGAAAGTAAAATAAAGTAAGATGAGTAGTATAAAAGGCAAAGTAAAGTGGTTCAACGGTAGCAAAGGCTACGGTTTTATTGAAAGAGATGACAAACAAAAAGACGTGTTTGTACATATGTCGGCTGTAAAAGATGCTGGAATTGATTATTTAGACGAAGGAGATGTTCTTACGTTTGATATCGAGGATGGAAAAAAAGGTCCATCTGCTGTTAATTTAAAAAAAGTTTAGTTTCTAGATTTTTTTGATGGAGGAGGCTCGCCCATGGGTATTCATTATGATTATAAGTCTAAGCGTGGTGAAAGAGCAATGCTTAAAGAAGCAAAAAGAAAAGAACGTCTTGCTTTAAGAAAAGCTAAAAGAGCCTCTACTAATCCTGTCGAGCATGTCGAAGAAGAAAAAATGCACGATATAAATAAACCCATTACATTGGATGATTTAACTAATCCTAATAAGTAACGAACAGTTTTTGATAATGAGTAATAATCAAAAAAATTCAAGACAAGAACGTTTAGCAAAAGCTCTAAAAGAAAACTTAAAAAAAAGAAAAGATTCTTTAAAAGATATTAAGGAAAGAAAAACATGAGCGTTTTATCAGATAACTGGATAAAAAA
>Ga0214206_1000323_pt1 | contig 13390 bp, 10 predicted proteins | sample TroBogEpilimnion_26_FD_153044 | JGI IMG/M metagenome (GOLD analysis project Ga0214206, IMG submission 153044) | Freshwater microbial communities from Trout Bog Lake, WI - 07JUL2009 epilimnion | ecosystem: Environmental > Aquatic > Freshwater > Lake > Epilimnion/Euphotic zone | place: Trout Bog...
CCCGCCAGCCTGCCTGCCACCGATGGTTACGCAAGACGAATGCCCGCTTCGATACCCTTTGCAAATCACGGCGAAACCCCCTTTGCTGGAACCCGTTCGATGGCTAATCCAGGCATCAATCAATCGCAGAAGCAGGTGCAGGGCCTCGTGCTCACGCCGCAGCTTCGCCAGTCGCTCCGCATCCTCCAGGTGCCTGCGGCCGAACTTCTGCGTGAGATCTCCGAGGAACTCGCCGCCAACCCCTTGCTCGAAGAGGTCGAACCGGTCGCGTCCGAGTCTTCGGACTCTCCGCTGCCCGCCGACGAGCCCGAGGAGGACGGCCCCCGTGAGCTGTCCTTGGGCGACGACGACTTCGACGCCTTGAAGCGCATGAAGGAGGATTGGGACGAGAGCTATTACGAAGAAATCCGTTCCCAGGGCTATACGCAGGAAGACGAGGAGCGGCGCCGTCACATGATGGAGTCGGCCACCGGCGAAGCCTCGCTTTCCGAACACCTCGCCGACCAGGCCCGCACGGCCTCCGATGATCCCGCCGTCCAGGAGGCGATGAAGCTCCTGATCGCGTCACTCGACGAGCGCGGCTTCGTGGAAGAAGACCTTTCGACCATCGCCCTGCGTTCCGGCCAGCCTTACGAGGCGGTCATGACGGCCCACACGCTGCTGATGGCCTTCGATCCGCCCGGCATCGGCGCCCGCGACCTTCGCGAATGCTTCCTGGCTCAGCTGCGTCTGCGCGGGCGCGGTCTTTCCACCGCCGCCCGTCTCATCACCGATTGTTGGGAGCCCATGATGGGCCGCCGTCTCGAGGAATGCGCCCGCGTCCTTGACGTCGAGCTCGACGACATCCGCGAAGCCCTCGCCGAACTCGCCAAGCTCGAGACCGTCCCGGCCCGCCGCTTCGCCCGCGACGACAACCGCGTGGTCACGCCCGATGCGACCGTCGAACTGGGCGACGACGGCAAATGGAAGGTCGTCATGGACGACCGCCATGTGCCGCGCCTCCGCCTCGTGCCGGCCTATAAGGACATGCTCGCCGGCCAGGCCCTCGGCGACAAGGAGCGCACCTACATCCTCGAGCGCATGCGGCAGGGCAAGTTCCTCATCGGCGCCATCGAGGAACGCCAGCGCACCATCGAGAAGCTGGCCCATATCATCGTCGAGCGACAGGCGGACTTCTTCGAGCACGGTCCTTCCAGGCTCCGTCCGCTCACCATGACCGACGTCGCCAAGGAGATGGGCGTCCATGAGACCACCGTCGGCCGCGCCGCCGCCAGCAAGTGGATGCTCACGCCGCATGGCCTCAAGGAGTTCCGCTGGTTCTTCACTTCGGGCGTCTCGACGTCGGACGGAGGCACCGTCGCCCAGGAAGGCGTCCAGGAGATGATCGCCGACATCCTCGCGCGCGAGAACCCTGCCGAGCCGCTGGCCGACGAGGCCATCACCGCGGAGCTGCGCAAGCGCGGCGTCCAGATCGCGCGCCGCACCGTCGCGAAGTATCGCGAGGCGCTCGGCCAGCCTTCGGCGCACATGCGCCGCAAGCGCCTCTGATCAGGCGAGCCGGCCGAGGACGGAGTCCCAGCCGAAGTTCGCCATGTCGGGGAAGAGGAACTGCACGCCGGCCGTGAGGCCGTCCGGCAGCCGCGCGGGCGCGACGACGAGGGGGAGGCCGGCGAGCGAAGCCGGCGCGTTCAAGGCGAGCAGACGCCGCCGGTGCGTCGCGTCCGAGGCCGCCTTGCTCACCGCACCCCCGAAGGTCGCGGGCATCGCGATGAAGTGATGCCGGCGGAAGACCGTGCGGAAGGCGTCGGTCACGCGGGCGCGCACCGCTTCGGCCGCGCGGAGTTCGTCGTGCGTGCGGCGGCGTCCCGCGTCCAGGCGTTGCCAGACGACCGGATCGTAGTCCGGCCGGCGACGTTCCAGCCAAGCGGCGTGCACGCGCGCGGCGGCATGCCCGCCGAGGGTCGGATAGGCGTCGGCCGCTTCCGCGAAGGCGAGCCTCAGGAGCATCGCCGCGGCGACGTCTTCCTGGGCTCCGGCCCGCATGGCGACCGTGCGCATCGCGGCGAGGTCGTCCGGCGGGATGCCGAGTCCGAGGTCACCGGCCCAGAGTCCGGCCCCGGCGGGCGGCGCTTCGCCGAGCACCGCGGCGGAGACCTGACGGAGGTCCTTGGAGCTTCGCGTGATCCAGCCTTGGGTGTCGTAACCCGGCGATAGCGGGAAGATGTCGCCGACCGGGGCGATGTCGGGCGAGAGGCGTAGGCCCCATACGCCGCAATAGCCGCACGGCACGCGGATCGAGCCGGCCGTGTCGGTCGCCAGCGCGAACGGCACGAGCCCGCGGGCGACGGCGAACGCGGAGCCCGAGCTGGAGCCGCCGGAGAGGAGGTCCGGTCGCTCGGGATGCGGGCAGTCGCCGGAGTGCGGATTCTCGCCGGTGAGGCCGAACGCGAATTCGTTGAGCTGGGTCCGGCCGCATTCGATCGCCCCTGCGTCGGCTTCGAAGGCTGCGGGCAAGGTGGAGGTGCGCGTCGTCGGGCCGAGTTCCTCGGGCAGGAAGGTCGAGCCGGCGAACGTCGGCAGACCCTTGCGGAAATAGAGGTCCTTGGTCAGGAAGGGCACGCCGCCGAGGGACGCTTCGCGGAGCGGCCAGGCGGACTCGAAACGTCGCGTCAGCGTGGCGACGTCGGGCAGCCCGCAGAGGGCCGCGCGTTGTTCCTCGGGCCCGAGCGCGCCGAGCTTGATCAGGAATGCTTCCGCCGCCATGCGAGGACCGCGCGTGAGGGTGAACTCACGCCAATCTTCGACGGACTGCGGCAGCAGGCTCACAGGTCGAGCGGGACGCCCGGTTCGGGGTCATGCACGCGGGTGCCGGGCATCGCGGCCGCGAGCGTCTCCTTCATCCAGGCGCGGGCGGGCGGGTCGCCGTGGGTCAGGACGATGTCCTTCGGCGCGAGGTCTTTGGCGAAGTCGATCAGCTCCTCGCGGTCGGCGTGGCCGCTGAGGTGGAAGCGTTCGACCTTGGCGCGCAGGGTGGAGGTATGGTCGAGGGACTTGAACTTGAATTCGCCGCCCGGGTTCATGCCGATCAGTTCGCCGCCCGGGGTTTCCGGGTCGCAGTAGCCGACGAAGAACACCGCGTTCTCCTCGTGGTCGAGCATGTTGGCCGCGACGCGCCAGGCCGGGGTCTTCTCGACGAGCATGCCGCTCGAGAGGAGATAGATGCCGCGCTCCGGCATGTTCTTGCCGGGCTGGGTGTACTTGCGGGAGAGAGGCAGGATGCCGAGGTCGCGGAGGACCTGGCGGCTGAATTTCACCTGCTTCGTCTTCTTGCTGGCCGCGTCGAGGTAGTCGCAGAGATCCATGCCGAGGCCGGAGCAGAAGATCGGTACGTCGGCCAGATTGCCCGCGTCGGCGGCTTCCTGGAGGAGCAGCAGGATCTCCTGCATGCGGCCGAAGGCGAAGGCCGGGAGCAGCACCGAGCCGTCCTCGTCGCAGACCTCATTGATGGCCTTGATCAGGCGCTGTTCCTCGCGGCCGCGCTTGAAGTCGGGCACCGTGGTCGTGGCGCCGCGGGTGCATTCCATCACCAGCGTGTCGACGGGCGTGCGCGGGAAGTTGGCGCCCGCGACCGTGCGCTGGGCCTGGAAGTGGACGTCGCCGGTGAAGAAGTGCTTCTTCTTGCGGTGCTCGATGAGGCAGCCCACGGCGCCGGCCACGTGGCCCGCGAGGTGCATGGTGAGGGCGATCTCCTCGCCGCCGCGGCCGATGATGCGCGGGTTGGCGATGGGCACCGCCGCGAGGGCGTGTTCGACGCGCTCGACGTCGGTCTCGACGTACAGCGGGTAGTCCTGGTTGCCGGTCTCCTCGCGCTGGCGTTTCATCACCTGGATGGAATTGCTGAGCAGGCGGCGGACGAAGAGGGTGGTCGCGGCGGAGGCGTAGACGCGGGAGGAGGGGTGCTGCTTGAGCAGCAGCGGCAGCGAGCCGAGGTGGTCGAGGTGGCAGTGCGTCAGGATCACGCCGTCGACGTTGCCCTGGATCTTGTCGATCTGCGGCAGCGCCTTGCGTCCGTCGAGTTTCGGGTGGAGGCCGCAATCGATCACCAGCCGCAGGCCGCCGAACTCGGCGAGCATGCAGTTGGCGCCGATTTCACGGCCGGAGTTCAGGTCGGTAAGTCGCATCAGGAATGGTCGGAAGGAGGGGTCATCGCGAAGACCGGGATGCGCGTGAAGACGCGCTCGCCGGACAGGGTCTTGCCATGGAAGGAGCCCTCGGCCGTCGTCGGGCCGCCGGCGAGGTGGTAGCTGTTGTAGGAGAACTTCTCCCCCGGGGGCAGGGTGGGGGTCTCGCCGACGATGCCGTCGCCTTCGACGATCTCGATCGTCCCGTCCGGCGCACGCATGATCCATTTCCGCCCCAGCAGCTTGACCGTCTCCTGGGAGAGGTTGCTGATGGTCAGGAAGTAGACGAAAGCGTGCGGGGTTTCGGGAGGGAAGTTCGCATCCCGATGGTGGACCACCTTGTCGACGGTGACCCTGAGGCCTGGGAGTTCCTTTCCGGTGGATTGCACGTAGGCCAAGACAAGAGGGGTTGGCCCCGCTAAGGAAGCCATAAATCGGCCAATCGTGCGGTATTTGCCCTTCCCGTCTTGCTCCTAGGGTCGGACGACCTTTGATGGACGTCGGATGCCTACCTCAGCCGAGCGCAAGCGCAACCTCGGGCGAGTCCCGGGGCGGTGGTGGCTGGTTTTCCTCTATCTGGTGCTGCTGGGCTTGTCGGCGGCCTTCCCCTTCTTCAGCGCCATCGAGACCATCGCCGACGGCGAACCGATCCACGTCCCGGCCATCGATTACGTGGGCGATAAGGTCAAGCGGCTGGACTACGAAATCCCGGTCCGCGGCCGCCTCCATGGCGTGCTCGGCGCGGAGGAGGCGCAGGAATACGTCCAGCCCCGCTTCCGGAAGAACGTCGTCGTCTACCTTCACCGCATCCCGTGGGACGACCGCGGTTCGCAGTTCTGCGAGGAACTTGCCCGCGACCCCGAGATCTCGGTCATCGAGCCGTTCATGCCCGGGTTTCGCAGCACCCCGGGCAATGTCCCGAGCCATTCCATGGAGGCCAACGCCGAGGTCGTCGCCGCCCTCGTCGAACACTACGGCATCAAGCAGTATCATGTGATCGGCCAGGGGTACGGTGGCGTCGCCGCGCTGGAGCTCGCCGCCGCTCATCCGAACCGGATCCGTTCCTTGACGCTCATTTCGTCGCCGGGTGCGCAGGAGTTCGAGCTCCTCGGCAACCCGCTCGTCAACAAGATCGTCTATGGCTTCCAGGGCGCCGGCCTATGGGCCTTCAATCGTCTCACGCCCTCCTTCGGCGCGGCCGACCTCCTGCCCTACGACCGCGACTACGCCAAGACGGTCTTCGACACGGACATGACGGACTCGAAGAAGATCCTCAGCCAGTGGACGAAGCCGCTGCTCCTCATCCATGGCGACGCCGATTGGCTGACGCCGGTCGACGCCGCGAAGTATACCGCCAAGCTCGCGCCGCAGGCCAAGCTGGAGGTGCTCGCGGGCGGACGCAACGTCGCCTTTGACGTTGCCCCCGAGGTGGTCGGCAAGATCAAGGACTTCTATGCGGAGATCCCGCGCGGCCCGGGTCCTCGCCTGGCGGCGCCGGCGAAGGAATACCCGCCGATCCCGCATGCGACGGGTTCGCGTTACTGGATCCTACTCGTCATCATCTTCCTTTTCTGCCTGGTCGCCGAAGATCCGACCTGCCTCGCGACGGGCTTGCTCGTGGGCATGGGCATCATCGACTTCTGGTCCGGGGTGGCCGCCTGTACGGTCAGTATCTTCATCGGGGACGTCGCCTTGTATTCCTTGGGGCGATTCTTCGGCCGGAAGGCCCTGCGCCGCGCCCCTTTGAAATGGCTGATCAAGCCGCACCAGCTGGAGCAGTGGGCCGGCTGGTTCTCCACGACGCGCGGGATGTTCGTCGTCGTCAGTTCCCGTTTCGTGCCCGCGAGCCGCGTCCCGACCTTCATCACCGCAGGGATCCTCAGGCTCAAGCCGCTCCGGCTGGGCGTGCTGCTCTTCCTCGCCGCGCTCGTCTGGACCCCCGTCCTGGTGCTTGTCGGTCTCCGCTGGGGGCCGGTCATCATCGAGAAGCTCAACGAGTACCACCGCATGGCCGGGTGGATCGTTCTGGCGATGTTGTTCCTGCTGCATGTCATCACCCACTGGATGGTGCCGGCGCTGACCTGGCGCGGACGTCGCCAGATCGTCATGAAGGTCCGCGGCTTCCTGCAGCCTTCGCTCTGGCCCGGTGCGGTGCTCTATCTCCCTGTCCGTATAGGCATCATCCTGCTCAGCTTCCGTTACCGCCGCCTGACCGCCTTCGCTTCGGCTAATCCGGCCTTCGGCCGCATCGGCGGTTTCATCGGCGATTCGAAGTCGCTCTTGCTGCGGCCGTTCCAGCGCGACTCGCGCTGCTGCCCGACTCTCGCGCTCTCGCTGGAGGACGCCAATGACGAACGGGTCAAGGAGGCCGCCGCCTTCGCCGCGTGCCATGGTTTCCCCGTCGTCTTCAAGCCCGAGGTCGCCGAAGACGGCGCCGGCCTGCGTTTCGTTCACACCCAGGAGCAGCTCGAGCGACTGGTCCGCGGCGCGAAGGAGGATTTCGTCCTGCAGAAGTTCATCTCGGGCTTCGAGTTCGAGGTCGTCTGGCGTCGTAACCCCGGCAAGGACGACGGACGCATCATCTCCATCGTGCAGAAACGCGACGTCACCGTACGCGGCGACGGCGAGCAGACGCTCGAGGAGCTCATCTGGCTGGACGAGGTGGCGGTCTCCCGCGGCGAACTCTTCATCCAGTGCCATGCGCGCGACCTGAACCGCGTCATCCCGGCCGGCCAGAAGGTCACGCTCAACCTCACCGGCAGCTACGGACATGGCGCCCGCTGCCTTCACCGCTACGACCTGTTGACCGTGGAACTCGACACGGCGATGACCGTCTTCGCCAAGCGTTTCCCCGGCCTCCACTTCGCCCGCTTCGACCTGCGCGCCCACTCGCTGGAAGACCTCAAGGCCGGGCGTTTCATGGTCACCGAAGTCGGCGGCTGCTGCCACGTCTCCAGCCTGCTGCGCGACGAATCGCTCCGCTTCTCTCGCTCCTATTCGGTCGTCTGGGGCCAGATTAAGGCCTGCCTCGAAGCCGGCGCCTATAATCTCGGACAGAAGGTCCGCCCGGTGCCGCTTGACGAGCTCATGGCTCGCTGGAGCCAGGCTCGCGGACGCCACGACGAATTCGCGGTCAGCGAAGAGCTCTGATCAGCCGCGGGCGGTGAACGCGTGGCAGAGGGCCGCGGCGGCGGCGTCCGATTCGTCCAAGGCGAGTTCTTCGCCTAGGCGGAGCACCGTGCGGATCATCCGGCCGACCTGTTCCTTGGAGGCTCCGCCGTGCCCGGCGACGGCCAGCTTGATGCGCGTCGGGGCATATTCGCCGACCTTGACTCCGAGGCGGGAGAGCACGCTGAGCGCGGCGCCGCGCGAGGCGCCCATGGCCTGGGCGGTGCGGAAATTCTGGACGTAGATCGTCTCTTCGATCGCGGCATGGGTGACCGCGTGTTCGCGCGCGAGTCTCTCCACGGCATCGGCGATGCGCCCGAGGCATTCGTAGGCTTCGAGCTTGGGGCCGAGCCTGAGCGTGACGCTCGCGAGCAGGCGCATCGGTTCGGCGCGGGCGTCGATCACGGCTAGGCCGGTGCCGCGCAGGGATGGGTCGATACCGAGGATGATCGCGCGGCAGCCGCGTCCGGCCGGCGTCGGAGCGGCCTTGCGGGCGCGCGGGGCCTTGGCTCCGGCCGGCGTCGACGCGACGCCACGGAGCTTGTCCGTCCAAAGCGAGCGCGAGGATTTGCGGGCCATGCCGGGAGGATGGGAGGTCGCGACCTGATTTCGACAGCAAAAGCGACGGCAACGGATTGCCAAGGGCGTCCGCCAGGGTAGGCTGACCTGATGCGGACCACGTTCCACCTCGCATGCCTGGCCTGGGCGTCCTTGGCCATGGGCGCGGAGTCCGACGTCATCCGTCGGGTGGTTCCGGAGATGCCTCTGCTTGAACTCAAGAGCGCCGGTAAGCTCAACCTCAAGGTCGTGCCGGAATGTTCGGCGCTTTGGGCCAGCCCCTCCCAGCCCGGCGTATTCTGGACGTTGTCCGATTCGGGCAACAAGCCGGTCATCGTGCCGATCCGCGCCGACGGCACCTCCCCGCCGACGCCGAAAGGTCCGTGGGTCAGCGTGGCGCTCAAGGGCGCCACCAACGTCGACTGGGAAGCCATGACCGGCGACGCGGCCGGCAACATGATCGTCGGCGATGTCGGCAACAACGTCTCCCGCCGCAAGCAGCTCGCGTTCTATCTCTTCAAGGAGCCTGCGCTCGGCGCGACCGAGGTGACCGATTTCCGCAAGGTCACCTTCGTCTGGCCCGATCAGACGGCTTTTCCCGACCCTGAGCTCGCGCACGACTGCGAGGCGATGTTCCTGCTGCGCGGGAAGCTCTACCTCCTGACGAAGCATCGGCGCGATACCCTGACGGACCTCTGGCGCGCGGATATCCCGGTGGCCGGCGATCACGCCACGTTGACCAAGCTGGCCCGTTTCGACGTCGGCGGCATGGTGACCGATGCGTGCCTTTCGCCCGACCTGAAGCGGCTCGCCATCCTGACCTATCGCAACGTCTGGGTGTTCGATGTCCCCGCCGTGGGCGAAGACTTCTTCCATCAGCCCGCGCTGCATGCCCCTATTTCGCCTCCGATGCTTTCGTTCCAGGTCGAAGGGTGTTCGTGGATCGACGGCGGCCATCTCCTGCTCGGGTCGGAGCAAGGCGACCTCTTCCGGATCTCGCTGTCGGATCTGCGCGAGGTGAAGTGACCGGGTGAAACAAGAAGACCGGCAGCCTTGCGGCCGCCGGTCTTCGGTCTGCGCCTGTCAGGAGGCTCAGAGCGCCTTGGCGGCGGCGACCACGGCTTCCTTCGTGATGCCGAGTTCCTTCATGACCACGTCGCCCGGGGCGGAGAGGCCGAAGGTGTCGGTGCCGATGGCCTTGCCGGCGGTGCCGACGTAGCGGCCCCACGAGATCGTCACGCCGGCTTCGATGCTGACGCGCTTCGAGCAGGACGAGGGCAGGACTTCTTCCTGATAGGACTTGGGCTGGCGCGCAAAGACTTCCATCGAAGGCATCGACACCACGCGGACGCCCGTGCCGAGTTCTTCGCCGGCCGCGAGGGCGAGCGAGAGCTCGCTGCCCGTGCCGATGATGATGTGGGTGAGGGGGGCGGTTTCCTTGCGGAGGACGTAGCCGCCCTTGAGCGTGCCCTGGCGGCGCGTGGCGACCGGGATGGCGTCGAGGGAGGGGACGTTCTGGCGGGAGAGGATGAGGGCGACGGGGCCGTCCTTGCGGGCGACGGCATGGGCGAAGGCGGCGGCCGTCTCTTCGGCGTCGCCCGGGCGGACCACGTCGAGGTTCGGGATGCAGCGCAGGGCGCTCACGGTCTCGACCGGCTGGTGGGTCGGGCCGTCTTCGCCGACGCCGACGGAGTCGTGCGTGAAGATGTAGAAGGCCTGCAGCTTCGCGAGGGCCGCGACGCGGATCGACGGGCGGAGGTAGTCGGAGAACGTCAGGAACGTCGCGCCGGAACCCTTGAAGATGCCGTGGTAGGCCATGCCGTTGAGGATGGCGCCCATCACGTGTTCACGGATACCGAAGTAGAGGTTGCGGCCGGCCGGGGTCGCGATGTCGAAGTCGCCGACGTCCTTGATGTAGTTCTTCGTCGAGCCGTGAAGGTCGGCCGAACCGGAAAGCACGAGCGGCGAAGCCTTGGCCACGGCGTTGATGCAGGTCTCGCCGGAGACGCGGGTCGCGAGCGAGTTCTTGCCGAACTCCGGGATGGCGGCGAGGAGGGACTGGACGTCGCCGTGGTCGCCTTGCTGCGCCTTGGCGAGGAGGACGGCCTTCTCGGGGTTGGCCTTGGACCAGGCGGCGAAGGTCTTCTGCCATTCGGCGTGCGCGGCGGCCTGCTGGGCCTTGCGGGCGTTGAAGTAGGCGCGGGTCTCGGGGGAGACGTAGAACTTCTCTTCCGGCAGGCCGAGGGCCTTGCGGGAGGCGTCGACGAACTTCACGCCGGCTTCGCCGTGGCCCTTGGAGGTGCCCTGGACTTCGGCGATGCCCTTGCCGATGACGGTCTTGCAGATGATCAGCTTCGGCTTGCCGTTCTTGCTGGCGCGGGCCTTGTCGAGGGCTTCGGCGATCGGGGCGAGTTCGTTGCCCTGCTTGACCGTGAAGACTTCCCAGTTCGCGGCTTCGTAGCGCTTGGCGGTGTCCTCGTTCTGCGTCTTGGAGGCCATCGCGTCGAGGGTGACGTCGTTGGAGTCGTAGAGCATGATGAGGTTATCGAGGCCGAAGCGGCCGGCGAAGGAGGCGGCTTCCTGCGAGATGCCTTCCTGGAGGCAGCCGTCGCCGGCGAGGCCGACCACGACGTGGTCGAAGATCTTATGCTCAGGGGTGTTGAAGTGGGCGGCGGCCATCTTGGCGGCGACGGCCATGCCGACGATGTTGCCGGTGCCCTGGCCGAGCGGTCCGGTGGTGGCTTCCACGCCGACGGTCTCGCCGAACTCGGGGTGACCCGGGGTCTTGGAATGCAGCTTACGGAAATTCTTCACTTCCTGGAGCGGGAGGTCGAAGCCGGCGAGGTGGACCCAGGCGTAGACGAACATCGAGCCATGGCCGGCGGAGAGCACGAAGCGGTCGCGGTTGATCCACGAAGGGGCGGCGGGGTCGTGGCGCAGGAAGTTGCCGTAGAGGATGGAACCGATTTCGGCGGCGCCGAGGGGGAGGCCGAGGTGGCCCGAATGACAGGCGGCCACGGCGTCCATGGCGAGGCCGCGGGCTTCGGTGGCGGCGCGGGAAAGGTCGGCGGAATTATTGAGCGACATAGTCCTTATGCGTAAGGGATAAACAGGCTGGGTTTCCAGCCTTGAATGAGCCTTCAAACCCCTTCAAAACGGACACATGTCTGACAAAGAACTGGAAGAAGGCCTGGCGCTCCGACTCGACTTCGGAAAACTGCGGAAAATCGCTTCCGGGCAGGCCGACGTCATCCCGGCCGTCGCCCAGGATGCCCAGACCGGCGAGGTCCTGATCCTCGGCTACGTTAACGAACTGGCCTTGCAGACCGCCCTTCGGGAGAAGAAGGCCACTTTCTGGAGTACTTCTCGTAATGAACTGTGGATCAAGGGGCTGACCTCCGGCGACTTCCTCGAGCTCCTCGAAGTCCGCGTCAACTGCGAGCAGAACTCGATCCTCTACAAGGTCCGTCCGGCCGGCCAAGGCGCCTGCCACACGAAGGAAAACGGCAAGGCCCGTTCGGGTTGCTACTACCGTCGACTCAAGGCGGACGGCACCCTCGAGAAGGCCTGAACTTCAGCGCCGACCTAAGGCCTGCAGCACGAGGTCCGTCTCGATGTCTAAACGGATCACGAGCAGCTTGGTCTGCCGCGTGATCCGGTCGGTGCCCGGACGCGCCGCGAAACCGAGGGCTTCGAAGTCGCCTTGTCTGTCCGTCAGGCGTTTCAGCGCGGCTTCGGCTTCGTCGCCGGTGCGATAGGCGAAGGCGACCGTCGCGACGAGGAAGGCCCCGTCATCGCTTTCGCCGACCGCGATCGTGGCGGTTTCGGCCTGGGCGCCGGCCTCGACGAGCGCGCGCCCCAGCCAGCGGCGTCGCCCGGCGGCTTCGAGCAAGCCCTGAGCGGGCGCGGCATGGACGAGCAGGTAGCCATGCGGGACGCCGCGCAGCTGGACGCGAGCGAGCCCCGGGATGAGTCTGCCGCCGTCGGAAGGCTCAAGGCTGCCGCCACGGATTTCGGCGTCACGGTCGGGAAGGAAGCCGATGGCGAAGCGTTCCTCGCCGCGCGCGAGTTCGCGGGAGATGCGTTCGCGCAAGGCCGGACGTCGTTCGGCGGCGGTGAATTCCGCCAGCGCCCTCGCGACCGCTTCGCCGGTGCGCAGCCCCTTGGTTTCGGCCGGGAAGAGCAGGGCGACTTCGCGGCTGCGCGGGTCGATGCCGATCCGGAGGTCCGAGGGGTGTGACCATCGCCAGCCCGCTCCGCACGCCGCCGCCAGGAGGGCGAATAGGAGGAGCGTCCGCCGCATGGTCGCTTACTTCACCGCGGTGGGTCCGTCCTTCTTGCTCTGTTCAACCGCCTTGATGATGAGCTGCACCGCCTTGTCGGTCGGGTAGTCGAGGTCGATCTTGGCCGTCTTGTCTTCGCCGCTGATCCGGATCTTCTGGAGCAGGTCGGCCAGCATCGCCTGGTTGGCCTTCTCCTCCGCGGTCTTGCCGTTGTCGCGCATCAGGCCGATGGCTGCGCCCGCCTGCAGTCCGTTGAGCAGGCGCAAGGCGGCCGAAGCCTTTTCGGCGCTGACGAAGCCGCCGGCGATCGCCAGCTGCAGGTCGGTGGCGTTCTCCCCGAGGACGAGCGAGAAGTCCTGCGCGCCGAAGTCGCCCTTGGTGTTGTTCATCTTCGTCGCGTCGGCGTAGAGGTACAGCCAGCCGTTCTGCGCGGAGGCGAACCTGGCGGCGGTGACGGCGGGGAACTGCGTCGCCTTTTCCTTTCGGTCCGCGGCCTCGAGCGCGCGGTCGAGGAAATCGGCGCCGGCGATCACGATGAGTTCAGGCGAGTGGGCGACGAGGTAGGCGTCTTCGGATTTCTTGGGCTTCTCGCCCGTGATTTTCTCGATGAACGGACCGGCTTCCCAGGCTTGGTGTTTGCCGAAGGTCTTTCCCGGGAGCTGGTTGGCCTTCGCGAAGGCGGCGAGTCGCGCGGGATCGAAGCTGCCTCTGATCAGGACGACGCCGGCCGCGTGCGTTTCTGAGACCTTGCCATCGGGGCCGGGGTAGATCGCCACGACGAGGTCGCGGAGGTCCTTGGCCGTGTCGACGCCGACCTTGTCGTTGAGCTTACGGGCGGCCTCCAGGTTCTTGGACTTCAGGTCCGCGAGCTTCTCGACGGCTTGGCCGACCTTCGTCGCGCGGAAGGCGACGAGGTCGAAGCCCACGATGCCGACCGCTCCGGCGGGCAAGCCTTCGGTGTTCAGTTCCGCTTGGGCGGTGGCGAAGGCGAGGAGCAGCAGGGCGGCGAAGGGGCGCATGACTTTCGGGGATTAAGCCCTCAGGCCGAAAGGGGACAAGCGGATAGCCCCTGCCGACGTGCGCAGGTCGGGGCTGATTCCATCCGGGCACAAAAAAGGGCGCCGAAAGGCGCCCTTGGTAGGAGGTGTAATCCGAGGATTAGTAGCCGCCGCGATCGCCGCCGCCGAAGCCGCCGGAGCG
>Ga0214206_1000324_pt1 | contig 13372 bp, 16 predicted proteins | sample TroBogEpilimnion_26_FD_153044 | JGI IMG/M metagenome (GOLD analysis project Ga0214206, IMG submission 153044) | Freshwater microbial communities from Trout Bog Lake, WI - 07JUL2009 epilimnion | ecosystem: Environmental > Aquatic > Freshwater > Lake > Epilimnion/Euphotic zone | place: Trout Bog...
GCCTGCAAATGTCAGCTCATTTAGCGCAGGCACAACAGGATTAACGCCCTCTACAAGCACAACAGGCGCAGTCACATTGGCTGGCACATTAAATGTAGCAAATGGTGGCACAGGAGTTACAACTTCAAGTGGTGCAAATAGTGTTGTATTGCGAGATTCTAACGGCAACATCACTACAAACTGCCTATTTGAAGGTTATGTATCACAAGCAGCAAGTGGCACAACAATTACTTTAGTTGCTTCTTCAGCGCAAAATTATCAAATTACAGGCTCTGGGGGTCAAGTTATACAGTTGCCTAATGCAACAACTTTGCCTAATGGTGCAACATTTACATTTAATAACAATCAGTCATCAGGCACGATTACTGTAAACAACAATTCATCTACTGCTATTGCAACAATCAACGCAGGTGGTTATGTAACTGTTGTATTGCTTAATAATTCAACAGCAGCAGGCTCTTGGGATCGTCACGATTCAACACCATCAAACGTATCTTGGTCAACCAACACATTAGATTATCCTGGTTCTATCACATCAGCTACTTGGAACGGCACAGTTGTAGCCTACAATCGTGGTGGCACAGGACAATCATCAGCATTTGTAGCTGGTGGTGTTGTTTACGGCTCATCTACAACTGCATTAGCAGTAACAGCAGCAGGCACAACAGGACAGTTTTTACAGTCTAACGGCACAGGCGCACCTACTTGGGCAACCCCTACAAGCTATGCGACAGTAACAGATGACACCACTACAAATGGCACTCGTTATCCTTTGTTTGCTAATCAAACATCTGGAAACCTATCAACAGAATATACAAGCTCTACTAAACTTCAATACAACCCTTCTACAGGCGCATTATCAGCCACTTCTTTCGTTGGCACGATTGCAGGATCAAATGTATCAGGCAATATCTCAGGCAACGCAGCAAACGTCACAGGCACAGTAGCTATAGCGAATGGTGGCACAGGGCAGACTACTGCTTCTGCTGCATTTAATGCTTTATCGCCAATCACAACAACAGGCGATTTAATCATAGGAAATGGCTCAAATAGCGCAACTAGATTGGCTATTGGCACAAACGGTTATATTTTGACCTCTAACGGCACAACTGCAAGCTGGGTCGCTGCTCCTGCTACAGGAGTAACGATTTCAGACGATACAAGCTCTGCAACTGCTTATTATCCACTTTATGCTAAAGTAACTAGCGGAACAGCTACAACTGAATACACTAGCTCTACAAAGTATCTTTACAAGCCAAGCACAGGCGAATTAACATCACCTGAAGTTATTGCAAGTAACGGTTTATTAGTAAATAACGCTACTGTTTCTGCAAGTTATTCTGTTGCATCAGGAAATAACGCATTAAGCGTAGGCCCTGTAACAGTAGCAAGCGGTCAATCAGTCACGGTAGCATCAGGTCAAAGGTGGGTAATTCTATGAGTTCAGTAGTAATTAGCGGAGATACAAGCGGAGCTATTACATTAGCTGCGCCTAGCGTTGCAGGCACAAATACTATTACTTTGCCAGCTTCTACAGGCACAGCAATGGTTAGCGGTAATATGCCAGCGTTTAGTGCTTATCAATCATCAAATCAAACACTTTCTAATGGCACATGGGCTAAAGTAACTTGTCAAACTAAAGAATTTGACACAAATTCATATTATGATAATTCAACAAATTATCGTTTTACACCATTAGTTAGTGGATATTATCAAGTAAGCGGTTCTTGTCAATCATCTACTGCCACAACTCAAACTGCTATTTCTATTTATAAAAATGGAAGTGATTTTAAATCATCTGTAATTGGTGGAGCTAATTGTTCGGCTACCATTTCTGCTTTAATTTATTTTAATGGTTCAACCGATTATGTAGAACTTTATGTAAATTTATCAGGGGTATCCCCACAAACAACTGCGTCACAAGCTAGAACATATTTTCAAGCTGCAATGATAAGGAGTGCATAATGACTTTGCACGAAAAAATCAAAACAATTTATCCTCAACTTACTGATACCGATTTTGTAACTACTATTACATTGCAAAACGACAGCGATGGCAAAGGCGATTACATTGCTAAATGGGAACACCCTACACTAGCTAAACCTACTACGGAGCAATTAGCATAATGGCATACGGAACAGTTCAAGCTGATGTAATGGGAACAAGCGTAGCTGGCTCTAATTTAGGAGCTGGTAACGCTTCTATTATGAAAAATCGCATTATTAATGGTGCGATGGTTATTGACCAAAGAAATGCTGGTTCAGCAGTAACTTTAAATGCCGCAAATATCTACACAGTTGATAGATTTAAAAGTTATGCTGTTGGTGGATGGACTTCTGCTGTTTTTTCTGCACAACAAAACAAAGGTTCTGTAACTACACCAGTAGGTTTTGTTAATTATGTTGGTATAGCAACAACAACTGCTGATTCAACACTTTCTACAAGCACAACTTATGATTTTGGTCAAAATATTGAAGGATTAAATACTGCAGATTTAGGATGGGGAACTGCAAACGCAAAAACAATTACTTTATCATTTCAAGTTTATTCAAATTTAACAGGAACTTTTGGCGGTTCTATTCTTAATAGTGCTGAAAATAGATGTTATATTTTTAGTTACACAATCTCATCTGCAAATACTTGGACACCAATTACAGTAACAATCGCTGGTGATACAAGCGGAACTTGGCTTACCACTAATGGTGTTGGAATAAAAGTAAACTTTTCTTTAGGTTCAGCAAGTAATAAATTAACAACTGCTGGCTCTTGGAATGGAACTGCTTATTCAGGCGTAACAGGACAACAAAATATATGTGCTTCAACAGCAAACTATATTTATTTGACTGGTGTTCAACTAGAAGTAGGAAGTAGTGCTACTGGATATGAGTATCGTCAGTATGGTCAAGAGTTGGCTTTGTGTCAGCGGTATTATCAATATTTGCCAATGGTTGAAGGTGCTTATTTTTACAATATTACAACTCAAACCTTTAGAAGATTTACAGTTCAATTTCCAGTAATTATGAGGGCAAATCCAACTGCCACAGTAAATTCAGGAGTAACTGGTGCAAGCTCTGGACCAGCAATTGACGGAACACCATCAGTAACTGGTGTGGGAATTTCTGCTAGTGTTGCAGCTAGCACTTCATCTTGTTATTGGACAAGCGGAATAGTAACTGCTTCTGCGGAGTTATAAAATGTATAAACAAATTAAAAATGAAATAACTGGTCAATTACAAAACACAGTATTGCGTTTATCAGATAATGCTACCATCCCATTTGACCCAGCCAACACAGACTACCAAGCCTACCTAAAATGGGTAGCTGAAGGCAATACACCAGAGGCAGCAGAATGACAACTATTATCAATGGTTCTAGTCCGTCAATTACTTTTAGTGATTCCACTACACAGGCTAGTGCTGGTTTAACTGCTGCAAACCCTACTATTTCTAGTGGTGTATTAACTTATCCTGATGCAACCACACAATCAAGCGCTAGTGGCGTTGCAAAGGCTTGGGTAAATTGGGATGGTCAAACATCGCCTAACACAAATATTCGTGCTTCATATAATGTAAGTTCAATTACTTACACTTCAACTGGTTTATGGACTATTAACTTAACAAATGCTTTAGCTGATGCAAATGCTGTTTGTATAGGAACTAGTGAATACAATTATTTGGGCATTTCTACAGGAGATACTGCGGCTGTCGCAATGTATACATCATCTTCAGCTAGGTATCAAAACAGTTTAGGCACTGGTTCAAATCGAAATCCAGCAGTTTGCCAAGTTGCAATATTTAGATAAGGAAAAACAATGTCACAAGTAATCATTCATGCAAACTCCAATGGTGGAGTATCTGTAACAGTCCCAACAGGCGAATTGCCTATCAATGATGTATTAGCTAAAGATTGTCCTAATGGTTCAATTATTATTGATGATTCAGAGTTGCCTACTGACAATGAATATTTTAATGCTTGGGAACTCGTAGATGGCAAAGTAGTAGTTAATGAAGTTAAAAAACAAGCCATTGTTGATGCTAAACAAGCACCAATAGACGCAAAGGCTTCTGCACTAGCTAAACTAGCCGCATTAGGTTTAACCCAAGACGAAGTAAAAGCGTTGATAGGATAAATATGGAATATAAATGGAAAATCTTAGAAGTATTTGCTAAAGATGAAGTCATTACAGGGGCTAAATACCATGTAATTGGCACAGAAGATGACATTTCTGTTGAATCTGAAGGCAACTGGTATTTTGATTGTCCTACTGCAAAAGTGCCATTTTTAGAAGTTACTGAACAAATGATCATTGATTGGATTGAAGCTGATGCAGTTCGTGACGGTGAAAACCATATCAAAATGGGTATCAAAAAGCAGATAGAAGCGTTAAAATCACATAAACCTGTGCCAGCACCTTGGATGCCCCAAGTATTTAAACCTGAGATTTAAGCTATGACAACCCCATACGACATTATTTCAAGAGCATTAAAAGACATAGGCGCATTAGAAGCTGGGGAAGTGCCTACGGCAGATGCAGCGCAAGATGCGTTTGATATGCTCAACGACCTTGTAGATCAATGGTCAAACGAAGAAATGATGGTCTATTACAAGAATGAGATTGTCTTTCCTATTGTTGCAGGGCAGACTCAATACACGATTGGCCCTGGCGGTCAAATTGGCGCAATCATCACAGGCTCAATCTCAGGCACAGTTTTAACAGTCACAGGCATTAGCTCAGGCGCAATTTGCGTAGGGCAAACCCTTAGTGGTTCAGGCATAGCATCAGGCACAAAAATCGTGGCAATGCTCACAGGAGCTGGTAACAACGTAAACGAAGCAGGCACATATCGCCTAAACATTAGCCAGACTGTAGCTTCTGAAACTATCAATCTTTACTATCAACGCCCATTAAGCATTGATTCAGCGTTTGTTCGCATTAATACCAACTCTAATGGTGTTCCTATTGTCAATGGTGGTTTGGACTATCCAATCGCTGTTTTGGCAGTAGAAGAATACGAAATGATTGGTTTAAAGACTTTGAACGGCCCTTGGCCAAAAGCTCTTTATTATCAACCGTCAGAAACGCTAGGAAACATTTATGTTTGGCCTAACCCTTCACAAGGTGAAATGCACATATTTACCGATAATTTGTTTCAAAATTACGGTTCTTTATATGACAACATTATCCTGCCACAAGGCTACACAATGGCATTGAGATGGTGTTTGGCAGAGCGTTTAATGCCTATGTATGGCAAAGCCTCGCCAACACAAATTGGCATGATTAACGCTTACGCAGCACAAGCTAAAGCGACTGTAAAACGCATCAATATGAAACCTGTTCAATCTGCTCGATTTGCTGATGCAATGCTTGCTTCACGCCAAAAAGATGCTGGTTGGATTCTTTCTGGTGGATTCTTTAGATAATGGCTGATTTTGGCTTTGTTGGCGCATCTTATGTTGCTCCGTCTATTTACCAAGACGATCAAGAGTGTATTAACTTTCGCCCAGAAATTGACCCTGCTAAAGGTCAAGGCGCAAGGGGCGTTGTTGCTTTATATCCTACTCCTGGTCTTACTAACGTAGTTACTCTGCAAAACGCTGCTGTAGTTCGTGGCATGAGAACCGTTAGCGGTGGTAATTATTGCGTTGCAGTATGTGGCCCATACGTTTATGTATTGAACTCTACTTTTACCCCTACCATTATTGGTCAGCTAAACAGCACCACAGGTCAAGTAGGCATTACAGATAACGGCACAAACGTCTATATCGTTGACGGCTCTTATCGCTACACATGGCGCATTTCTAATCCTAGCGCAGCAGTATTTCAAGGCACAATCTCAGGCACAACATTGACAGTAACTCGTGTCATTAGTGGCACAATCTCTGCAAATCAAGCATTGTTTGGCGTAGGAATTACAAGCGAAACGGTGATTGTTAGCGGTTCAGGAACAACTTGGACACTCAATCAATCGCATAGCCTATCAACAGCTTTTCAGATGAACTCTGCTGCGGTAGCTGGAGTTATTACAGCAAGCATTTCAGGATCAACTTTAACTGTTTCTGCGGTATCGTCAGGAACAATTTACCCTGGTCAAACTGTTCAAGGCACAAGCCTTGCTTCTAATACTGTAATAACGGCTTTAGGATCGGGAACTGTATTAAGTCAATCTATTGCTACAGGCGGCACAGGATACGCTGTAAACGACACTATAACGGTTTTAGGTGGTGTTTATGGCAGTAGCCCAGCGACATATACAGTAACAGCAATTACAGGCTCAGGCGTTGTTTCTACGCTTACTCAGACTTTCCCTGGTAATTACACTTCTGTTCCAACAAATAACGTATCTACATCTACAAACGGTAGTGGCACAGGGTTAACCCTTACATTAACATTTGGCACAGGAACAGGTGGCACAGGCAATTATGTTGTAAGCGGTTCTCAGTCTGTTGGCTCAGAAACAATGTATTTGCTTAACTTTAGCGTTTTGCCTAGCTCTGATGGCGCATTTAGCGGTGCTACTGTAGTAGATATTGTAGATAACTATTTTGTTTATAACAGACCTAATACCCAGCAATGGGCAGCCTCTAATATTCTTAGCCCCATTACATACGGTTTAAGTTTTGCAAGTAAATTTACAGGCCCTGATAATCTTGTTTCTTTAGTTTGTGATCACGGTCAAGTTTATTTATTAGGCGAAACAACTAGCGAAGTATGGGCAGATCAAGGCACATTCCCATTTGCGTTTCAGCGTATTCCTGGTTCAGCAAGCCAACATGGTATTGCTGCGCCATTTTCTATTTCTAGACTTGGAAATAGTTTTGCTTATGTAGCTAGAAACAATCGTGGTCAAGCTGAAATAGTGGCGATGAACGGTTATTTTCCACAAAGAATATCAACCCATGCTGTAGAAAATACGCTAGTTAATCAAAAAATCTCTGATGCTATTGCTTACACCTATCAGCTAGAAGGTCACGAGTGTTATGTAGTGACATTCCCAAGTCTTGATATTACTTGGGTTTATGATGTATCTACACAGCTTTGGCATAAGTGGCTTTGGACAGATAGTCAAAATAACTACCATCGCCATCGTTCAAATTGCTCTGCGTTCTTTCAAAACGTAGTGCTTGTAGGTGATTATCAAAACGGTCAAATTTACCAATTAGACCCTAATAACTTTACAGATAATGGCAATACCATACGCAGATTGCGTAGATGCCCACATTTGACTACAGATTTGCAACGTCAGTATTTTGACGAATTGCAGATTCAGTTCCAGCCAGGTGTAGGTTTAGAAGGTATTACAGACCCACCTTTGAATCAAGAAACAATCGGTGCAAATCCACAGGCTATGTTGCGTTGGTCATCAGATGGCGGTTCAACATGGTCAAATGAGCATTGGTCAAGCATCGGCAAAGTTGGTAAATACAAAAATCGTATTATTTGGCGCAGATTAGGTTGGGCAAGGGATCGTATTTACGAAGTAGTAGTGACTGATCCTATCTTTGCTTGTATAGTGTCTGCTAACTTAAAAGCAAGCGCAGGGGAAAACTAATGGCTAGTGGCTTATGGGGCAATTCAAACGCTTATCCAAATACCCCTGTTCTTGACGAACAGACCAAAATGCCAACTAGAGCTTGGCAACAGTATTTTTTAAATTTATTAAATTTTACTAGCGCAACTAATGCAACAAAGGGGTCAGGAACGCTACCAAGCAATCCTGTGGGATTTATCAATATAACTGTGAATGGCAAGCCTTTCAAAGTGCCTTATTACAATGTCTAAATTTTTTAACAAAATAGCCTGTGGTTTTAATGTCATGCCATTGCAAATTGCATTGCGTAGGCAACCAGGTCTTTTTGGCAAATACAATCAAAGATGTGAGGGCAATAGCCCACATAGAGAAAGCTCAGATATTTGGATTCGTTACAACGCTATAGAAAGCGTTTTAAACGATGACAGACAGTTAAATTCAGAACATCCTGCTAATAAAGAACATAGACCTGTTTGGTATCCAGCTTATTATCAGTTACCAGACATTAGACATCTTTTGTTTGATCTTATGCGCTTGGTAGAAGGCGAAGAATTAGGCACAGTTTTATTAGTAAAAATACCCCCAAAACAACAAATTTATACCCATACAGATGCAGGTTGGAGTGCTGAATATTACGAAAAATACTATATTCCTATTCAAAGTCATGCAGGAAATGCTTTTAATTTTCCTGATGGCAGCATTTATCCACAAGTAGGCGAAGTTTATTGGTTTGACAATAGCGTTCCTCACAATGCTGTAAATGACTCAAATGACGATATGGTTATGCTAATAACAACAATTAGATCAGATGTAGTTAAAGGGGCAAAATGAAAACAATTAGCGATTTGCATACAAAAATGGTAGGCACTTTTGAAGTTGATTTAGGCATAAAACACAACTTTTCAGATGGTTTATACGCAAAAGAGATGTTTGTTCCTAAAGGCTATATGGTAGGCCAACACGCTCATAAATTTAGTCATTTGAGCATTTTGGCAAAAGGCAAAGTTATTGTAAGAACAGACGATTCTGAGATAAATTATGAAGCACCAGCCTGTTTGGAAATAAAAGAAGGCATTAATCACGCTATTGAAGCACTAGAAGATACAGTTTGGTATTGTATTCATGCTACAAATGAGCAAGATATTGCTAAAATAGACAATATATTGATTGAAGGAGCTTAATTATGCCAGCAGGATGGGCAGCCGCAGCCGTAGCGGCAGGAACAGTAGCATCGGGTTATATGCAGAGTCAAGCAACTCAAAATGCTGCTCAAACACAAGCTAATGCTGCATTGCAACAGCAAGGCAATATGTTGGCTGCTGGTCAACAAGCTTCACAACAATTTACTCCTTATGCCAATTATGGAACTACAGCATTAAGTAATTTGACTGGCAATAATGCGTATTTTAACAATCAATTTAGCAATGCTGATCTAAATGCTCAATTATCTCCTAATTATGCTTTTCAATTGCAACAAGGTGAAAACGCTACTAATGCAGCAAATAATGCAACAGGTGGCGCAGTAGGTGGCAACGCTTTGCAAGCTTTAAACACTTTTGGCCAAAACTATGCTCAAAATGCTTATCAAAACGCATTTACAAATTACCAAAACCAAAGAAACAATATTGCCACAATTAATAGCGCTCAAGCTCAATTAGGACTTGCAGGAGCTACTGGCTCTGCAAATGCACAACTAGGAACTGCTACAAATATTGCAAACATTGGTATGCAAAACGCACAAAATCAAGCTGCTGCTCAAATTGCACAAGGTCAAATTTATGGCAATGCAGCTAATAATTTGTCATCTACAGGTTACAGCTATTTAAATAATTTAAATAATCAAAATCAAATTCAATATCAACAAGGATTAAATAATTTTGGTGGCGTTAATGCTGATCAAATAGCTACAGGATCAAGTCCAGGTGGCGCATTTACGCCTACTGCTGGCAACTCTTTTACTATTAACACAGGCGGTTAATTATGCCAATATCAACTAGCGGATTATCAGTTCCACAAGTTTCAACAAATTACGATTCTAGTATTTATGGCAACAAAGATATGCCTAAAGGAATGACTATTGCTGATATGTTGGACATCAACAAAAAGCAATTAGATTTACAAAAAGCTACAGAAACTTATGGTCCAGAAGTTGCAGGAATAAAAGCTAAATCTGAAACGGCTCAATCAGAAGCAGCATTAAAAGCTCTTGATAAAGTTCGTGGTCACGTTAGCTATTTAACAAGTCAAGGCTCTGATCTTTTAAGAGATCCACAATTAACTTCTGAAAAAATCATTAAAAGATTTACTGATATTAATCAAAATGCGCCTGATGGCCCAGACCCAAGAGCATTAGCGCAAACTTTAGCTGGTATGCCTAATCCTAAAACAGCTACCCAAGCTGATTATCAAGCTTTTATTGCCAATACAATGGCAAAAGGTTTGGGAAGCTTGTCGCAATTTGAAAAAATGTTTCCTGCAACTCGTCAAACAGACGTTGGTGGCAACATTGTTACAACGGCAGAAGGCAATCCTATGGTTGCAGCAATTCCACCAGGAACACCTACTGGCCCATATTTGCAAAAATCACTTGCTCCAACTGTTGCTACATCACCTACAGGTGGCCCAATGGCTTTTGGTGGTGGTGGAGTGCCTCAAGCAGGTAATCTTGACAATAGACCTACTAATGTTCAGGTTGCCCCTGCTGGTGGTGGCGCACCCATTTCAAATATGCCAACAAATGCACCAAGAACAGGTGGCGTAACTGCTGAAGCAATGAATCAACCTAAGAACGGTTCATCTGCTGTTCCTTATATTCAAGGCGAGCCTTATGATGCGTTTAGAACTCGTGCAGGCGATGTAGCTAAAATGATTCCATCTGCTCAAAAAGCATTAAATATTAATGAGCCTGATGCAATTCCAAACGCAAGATATACAAACGAAAAAATACAAAAACTGCTTGAGGACAAGAATTTAAATATTGGCCCTATTGCTAATGCGATTGCAAATAATACAGGTGGTGTTGGTTTAGATGCAAAACAAGATGAAATTAGAAAATATCTTGAACAGCGTATTCGCATGGAATCAGCTAGATCAAACTCAGACCAAGCATCACAAAGAACTGCTTTTGGTTCATTTGGCACAAATAGAGAAGCTTTAAAGCAAATTCTTTATAAAGACAACGGAAGTCTTGCAGGTCAAGAATTGTATCAACGTGGCTTGTTAAATCATGCTGGCGATATTAATAAACCTAATCTTCAATCAGTCAACAAATTTAACAATGATTATGCAAAAATTGCTGATCCAAAAGTTGTTCATTTAATTGGCGTTATTGGCGATAAATCAATTAAAGATTTAAGTCAGTCAGATAAAAACCATTTGGCTAAAGAATTTCCTAATACGTCAGCAGAGCAATTTCAAAAATTATTGGATAAACGTCAACAATTAATTGATTTAGTGAATGGTAAATAATGGGAATCACAGCTCAAGATTTAGCTAGTATTGTAAAAAGTGGCAAAGTAGAGCAAAGTGCGCCCCAAGTTACGGCTGCCGATCTTGCTGACATTGTTACAAATACACAACCAACATCAGGTCGTGATTGGTCAGATGTTCCTATTCAAGCTATTACAAATGTGCCAAAAAGTGCTTATGAATTTGGCAAAAACATTGTAGAAGCTGTTACACATCCATTACAAACTGCTGGTGGAATTTTAGATTTAGGTGCTGGTGCTTTGCACAATATAACGCCTAAACATATTGCAGAATGGATTGACAAAGCAGATTGGAATCCAGAAGCTAAAGAAAGAGCTATTCAAACAGCAAATGCTGTAGGCCATCTTTACAAAACTAGATACGGCACAAGCGAAGGCTTCAAAGAAGCTTTGGCTACTGACCCTGTAGGAGTTGCTAGTGACATTGCAACTTTATTATCTGGTGGAAGCACATTAGCATCAAAAACAGGCGCAATTACAAAAGCAACTCAATTAGCTGAAAAAGCTGGTGTATCACCTGGTGCTATTGCTACAGCAGAAAAAGTAGCAGAAAACTTAAATCCTGTAACAGCTACAGGTAATGTTGTTTCTACTGTGGGCAAACCATTATTAGGTTCGCTTACTGGCGTAGGATCAGAAAATATTGCCAATGCAGCTAAGGCTGGTTTTTCAGGCGATAGATCATTTGTAAATCAAATGCGTGGCAATGCTCCAATGAATGAGCCATTAAATGCTGCTAGAGCTAATTTGGCAACAATGCGTGAAAACAGAGGAAATGCTTATCGTTCAGGCATGACTGATATTACTAGCGATAAATCTGTTTTAAGCTTTAAAGATATTGATGATGCTTTAGATAAAGCAAAAAAATCAATTTCATTTAAAGGAAAAGCAAAAGATGATGTTGCATTACAGCATTTAGATGATCTTTCTAAAGAAGTTAATACTTGGAGAAATCTTGATCCTGCTGAATACCATACGCCAGAAGGTTTGGATGCTTTAAAACAACGAATTGGCGCAATTACAAACCGTATTCCTTATGAAGAATCAAATGCTTCTCGTGTTGGAGATGAAGTTTACAATTCTATTAAAGGCACAATTTCTACACAAGCTCCTAAATACGCTGAAGTAATGCGTGATTACCATGAAGCTTCTGACACAATTAAAGAAATTGAAAAAGCACTTTCTTTAGGAAACAAAGCTTCTGCTGATACTGCTATGCGTAAGTTGCAAAGCATTACTAGAAACAATGTATCAACAAACTATGGTCAAAGATTAACTCTTGCACAGCAATTAGAAAAAGAAGGTGGTAAGCCATTTATCAATGCTTTATCTGGTCAAGCAATGAGTTCACCAACTGCTAGAGGACTTGCAGGAACTGTTGAAAATGCTTCTACTTTGGCTGGTTTAGTAAACCCTGCATTTTGGGCAGCAATACCTTTTCAAACTCCAAGAATTGTTGGAGAAGGTTTATATGCTGGTGGCAGGGGCGCAAAAGCAATTTCTAAATTATCTCAAAAAACAGGAATTGGCCAAGGCAAAGCTAACACTATTGCTAACATATTACAAAACATAAATAAAACTAAAGAGGAAGAATAATGGCTTCAGTCTTACTATCATCAGTTGGTAATGGCCAACAATTCTTTGATAACAATGGCGTTCCTTTAGCTGGTGGCTTGATTTATACCTATCAAGCTGGCACAAGCTCTGCACTAGCTACTTATACAGACAATGGTGGAACTGTTGCCAATGCTAATCCTATCGTATTAGATAGCGCAGGGCGTGTTCCTTACGAGATTTGGATGTTTACAGGTTATAGCTATAAGTTTGTTATTCAAACATCTAGCGGTGCATCTATTCAGACTTTAGACAATCTATACCCTATTTTGCAAAATGCCCCTGCAAGCGCACCTGCAATTCCTAGTGGCGGTATTATTCTGTGGTCAGGCTCTACAGGCTCAGTTCCTAGCGGTTGGTATCTTTGCGATGGAACAAACGGCACACCAGACCTACGCAACTCATTTATTGTAGGCGCAGGCAATACTTATGCAGTAGGCGCAACAGGTGGAACAGCAGATGCAATCGTAGTAAGTCATACTCATACAGCTACATCTGTTGTAACCGATCCTGGTCATTACCACGCTGCAAATAGCCAAAGCGTTCAGCCAAACATTACTGGCGGTTCTGGAAACATTAACTCAGCAGCAGGAAACACAAGTTCTGCTGTTACTGGCATCACAGTAGGCACAACAATTGCTACTGCTGGAACAAGCGGAACAGGTCAAAACTTGCCACCTTACTATGCTCTTGCATACATTATGAAAGCATAATAATGTCAGAACTAGATCCAATTAAAAT
>Ga0214206_1000328_pt1 | contig 13336 bp, 13 predicted proteins | sample TroBogEpilimnion_26_FD_153044 | JGI IMG/M metagenome (GOLD analysis project Ga0214206, IMG submission 153044) | Freshwater microbial communities from Trout Bog Lake, WI - 07JUL2009 epilimnion | ecosystem: Environmental > Aquatic > Freshwater > Lake > Epilimnion/Euphotic zone | place: Trout Bog...
AAGAAAAAATAAGTTTATTAAAAATAATAAAAATGGAACAATATACAAAAAAATATTTGCTTTGATATTCTTTGAGGAAAAATCTACAAGAATATCTGCAAATATAACTGTAGAAATTCCTAAAGTAAAAATTAAACCTCTAAGAATAAAAAAATTTACTTTTTCTTTATTTGTTATAATTAAAAAAAAACTTAAAACTATAATTGATGGAATAAATAACGGGGTTATTAATCGATCGTTAATTTCTGATAGTGCATCAAGTCTTTCATTTTTGTCTTTGTTCAAAACAATTTTAATTAAGCTAGGTATCTGGATTTCACTATATTTATAAAATTGATCAACTTTTTTTCCATACTGACTCATATCAATAGTCGTTTTATCAAAATCTAAAATTGAAATATTCTTTCCTGCTTTTTCTTCCTGAATACTACCATTAAGAAGAACTATTAAATTTTTATTATCTTCCGTTATAATCACACCGCTTTTTGCAACAATTGTTTTTTTTGTTTCAGCGGTACTTTCAAATAAAATTATATCTTCTATTTCATTGAGTTTATTTTTTTTACCAACATAAATTGTGAGATTTTTTAAAGGGTTATTAAAATTATTTTCTTTAATTAAAGGCGCAATAGATCCAACACCAGAGTTTATTAATAAATTTCTAGACAGATGATTAAAATATGGAATTAAAAAAGTTCTAATTAAAATTAGAATCAAAATTAATATAAAAGATGTTTTTATTATATATTTAATAAACGTTTTTTTTTTTAGTCCTGATAACCATAGTATTTTTAATTCATTACTGTCATCAAGTTTATTAATAGTTGATATTAAAGAAAAAAAAAAAATTATGAGAGATAGTTTGGAAAAAAATTTTGGCAATATAAGAAAAATATAAATAAAATAAGTAAGAACAGAGTTTCCTTGTTCGCCAATTAGACTTAGTAATTTAACGCTTTGGGTAATCCAGATAATTAAACTAAAAACGAATAGGAGTGATAAGTAGTTTTTAAGAAATTCTTTAACAAAATAATAACCTAACTTGTTTTTTGTCATTTTCGCATATATATGATGTGATTTATTACTATGATAAATATCAAATTAACATCAAATATTAACAAAAAATCAGATTATTTTATCTATTTTTGCGAAAAAGATTTTATAATTGATAAAAAAAAAATAGATTTTTTAGATTTTTCTTTAGCTGATATTAATTCGCTATTACAAAAAGTTAAAGAAGATGATTATTATGTTTTTAATTTTTTCAATAAAAAAAATAAAAAGATTGTATTTATAAATAATAGAAAGTTCGAGCCATTTGAAATTCAAAACTTAGGAGGCAAAGTAATCTCCGAATTTAAATCTGCTGAAGAAATTAACGTTATTATAAATGAAGAAGACTCAAAATCAGAAGATTTTTATCTAAATTTTTTTCTTGGAAGTATATTAAAAAAATACTCATTTTTAAAATATAAAACAATTTTTAAAAAAAATGAAAATATCAAAGAAACGAATTTACTGTTAGCTCCTTCTAACAAAAAATTATTTGAAAAAATTTTACTAGATATTAAAAATATTAGTGAAGGTGTTTTTTGCACAAGAAATCTAGTTTCAGAACCACCTAATGTCTTAAATCCTGAAACATTCGTCAAAGAAATAAAAAAATTAACTTCTCTTGGTTTAAAAGTTGAAATTTTCGATAATTTGAAAATGAAAAAATTAGGAATGAACGCAATTTTGGGTGTAGCGCAAGGAAGTTCAAATTCACCTTATTTTGCAATCATATCATGGAAGCCAAATAATGCTAAAAATAAAAAACCTTTGTCTTTTATTGGAAAAGGAGTTTGCTTCGATACTGGTGGTATTTCATTAAAACCTGCAAAATTTATGGAAGATATGAAATATGATATGGCTGGGGCGGGAGCAGTCGTTGGACTAATGAAAACCTTAGCTTTAAGAAAATCAAAAAGTTATGTAATTGGAGCCGTGGCATTAGTAGAGAATATGCCAGATGGAAACGCACAAAGACCTGGAGACATAGTTAAATCGTATTCAGGAAAAACTATTGAAGTTTTAAATACTGATGCAGAAGGTAGATTAATTTTAGCAGATGCTATTTATTATATTGATGAAACTTATAAACCCGAATTAATAGTTGATCTCGCAACATTAACTGGGGCAATCGTTGTTTCTTTAGGCAATGAATACGCAGGTTTATTTTCAAATAATGATTTATTATCAAAAAAATTAATAGAATCTGGAGAAATAGAAAATGAAAAAATATGGAGATTTCCGCTTCATAAAAACTATGATGAATTAATGAATTCAAAAGTTGCTGATATGCAGAATATCAATTATTCCGGCGGAGCAGGATCAATTACGGCAGCACAATTTCTTCAAAGATTTTTGAAAAATAATACACCTTGGGCACATCTTGATATAGCAGGCATGGCCTGGACTAAGAAAGATCTTGATATTATTCCAACTGGAGCCACAGGTTATGGAGTTAAGCTTCTTAATAGATTTGTTGAAAAATTTTACGAATGATAGAACGAACTTTATCAATAATTAAACCAGATGCTGTTGAAAGAAATTTAATTGGACAAATTATTAACATTTTTGAAAAAAATAATATTGTTATTAGAGCTATCAAAAGAGTTAAGTTAAATAAAAAAGATGCAGAAAATTTTTACAGCGTTCATAAAGATAGACCTTTTTTTAATGATCTTTGTCAATACATGTCTTCATCAGATGTGGTTGTTATGGTTTTAGAAGGAGAAAATGCTGTTTTAAAAAATAGAGAACTTATGGGAGCTACCAATCCTAAAGACGCAGCAAAAGGAACTATCAGAAATTTATTTGCCTTGTCCCTTGATAAAAACTCTGTACATGGCTCCGATAGTAAAGAAAATGCGAATATTGAAATAAAATTCTTTTTTAAAGATCTCGCAAATTAATTTTTGCAAATAATATTTAAAGCTTTTGGAAAAATATCGTGTTCTATTTTTAGAACTCTTTTTGAAAGTGAAGTAGGGGTATCTCTTTTTAGTATTTTAATTCTTTTTTGAATAATTTTTTTACCAGAATCTAATTTTGCATTTACAAAATGAACGGTTGAACCTGTATATTTTTCTCCTGCCTCCAGCACTCTTTTATGTGTATTCAATCCTTTATATTTAGGAAGTAGAGAGGGATGAATATTTATAATTTTTTTATTAAATTTATTTATAAAATTTTTAGATAAAATTCTTAAAAATCCTGCAAGACATAAAATGTTAATATTGTTTTTAGAAAGTAAATTTAAAGCATTTTTTTCAAAAATTTCTTTTTTTTTTTCAATAGCAAAGTTTGCAATTTTATTTTTTTTTGCAAATCTCAATCCTTTTGCTTTTTTTTTATTAGAAATAACAAGTTTTATTTTCCAGTTTGTTTTATTTTTTATTGAATATTTAATTAATTCTTTGAGATTTGATCCTCGACCTGAAATCAATACACCTACATTAATAGTTCCAGTTAATTTTTCCATGAAAATTGATTGAATATATATTTTTTTTTGATGAAATTTTACCAATTGGATAAGGTTTAAAATTTTTAGTAAAAAATTTAGAAATTTTTTTAAGATCTTTTTTTTTTACGATTATGCAAAATCCAATGCCGCAATTAAAAGTTTTTAGCATTTCTTCATCTTGCACACCTTGAGATTTAATCCACTTCATTATTTTATTAGGCTTAATTTTTGAAAGATTTATTATAGCTGTAAGATTATCTGGTAATACTCTTGGCAGGTTTTCTATAATACCACCCCCAGTGATATGCGCGCATGCTTTAAGTAATTTTTTATGATGTAATTTTAATATTTCTTTTACATAAATTTTTGTAGGAGTGAGTAGACTTTTATATAAATTTTTATTTTTTTTTGTAGAGATTTTTTTGTCTTTAAGAATTTTTCTAACAAGCGAAAAGCCATTAGAATGAACACCAGTGGATGGTATTGCTAAAACTATATCTCCGATTTCAACTTTGTTTCCTGTAATAACTTTATTTTTATCTACAATTCCTACTGCAAAACCAGCTAGATCAAATGCATCCCCTTTATAAATCCCGGGCATCTCTGCTGTTTCACCTCCAGATAAAAAACAGCCAGCTATTTTGCATCCCTTAGTAATGCCTTTAAGAATTTGTTTGTATTTCTTTGGAAAAACTTTAGGTATTGCAATGTAATCTAAGAAAACAATCGGTTTAGCACCTTGTACTACAATATCATTAACGCACATTGCAACGAGATCTATTCCAATAGTATTGTAATTACTGAGATGATTGGCTATTTCAAGTTTAGTGCCAACGCCGTCGGTAGAAGTTACTATTAAAGGATTTTTTATCTTATAACGCTCAAGTTCAAATAAAGATCCAAAGCCTCCGATATTTTTAAAATTTTTAATATCGCTACCTATAATTTTAGTAGTTTTAGATAATTTAGATATGTATTTTACTAAATTAGAGGTATTTTTTATATCTACACCGCTTTTTAGGTAAGTAAAATTAGGATTATTCATTAAAGTAATATTAACAGATCAGCAATACACTTGTTTAGTTATTTTACAAATAGTTTTTAAATAATATTCGGAAAGTAATATAAGTTAAATTTCAAATGAAAGAACAGATAATTTTTAAATTTCCAGAAAAAAGTTTTTATTTTGAAGAGGATTTTTGTATTGGAGATAATAATTTAGAAGCTTATAAAATAATCAAGAATTGGCCTAATTGGGACTTTAAATTAATCAATATATTTGGTCCTAAAAAATCTGGAAAATCACATTTAACAAAGATTTTTTCAGATATAACAAATTCTGAAATATTTCATGCTAATAAAATAGAAAAAGAAGATTTAGAGTTGATAATTAAATCTAAAATATTAATAATAGAAAATGTCGAGTTATTTAAAGATGAATTATTGTTTCACACAATTTTAAATGATTTTATAAATAAAAAAAAGTTTGTTTTTTTTACATCTTCTAAATTTATTGGAAAAATAAAGTTTGTTTTAAAAGATTTAAATTCTAGGTTAAATTCTTTTGTTGGCATTTCAATAGATAACCCTTCAGATAAATTGTTCGCGCAAATTTTAATTAAAATGCTTTCCGATAAGCAAGTTAATCTTTCCGAAAAAGAAATTAGCTATATTTGTAATAAAATAGAGAGAACATACGAAAGTTTAGCAAGTTTTGTTAATATATTAGATGAATTATCTTTAATTTATAAAAAAAAAATTACTTTAAAAATTATTAATGAAGCTATTGTAAAACAATTAAAATTATTTATTTAAATAAATACTTCTAAATTTTTTTATTAGAATAGTTAATTCATTTATATGAAATAAACTTAATTTATCTGACTTAATTTTGTTATTTTTATTTTTAATTAGATTTATGATATTTTTATCTGACAACACCCAATTTTTAGGAATATTTTTATTTTTAGCTATTTGGTTTCTATAATTAATAATTTTTTTTAAATTTTTATTTAAATATAAATCTTTACCAAGTTTATTTTTGTAAATAATTGAGTATTCGTTGTTATAAATACGATTAAGTTCGTTCCTTAATATTTTATTAAATTTTGAAATGTTTTTTTTAAATGCACTTTGATTTTTAATTTTTGTAAATATTTTACTAAGATAAATTACATCATTTATTAAATATTCAGTTTTTTTTTTATTTAAAGGACGTATAAGCCAATCCGTATTTTGTAAATTTTTATCTAAGGAAATTTTACAAAAATCAAATACTAACTTTTTATAAGAAGGAGGATTTGAATAGCCAATAAAATTAGCAGCTATTTGCGTATCAAAAATTTTGCAAATAATTTTTTTGCAAACGTTTAATAAAATTTCAATATCTTGTCTGCATGAATGTATTACTAATGTATTTTTTTTTTTATTAATAAATTTTAAAATTTTTATGTAATTTAATTTTTTTTCTAAACAATCAATAATTCCTATTGTTTTTCCATCAAATAAAACAACAAAAGATAAGATTGCCTTGTATGTAGTTTTTCTATCGAACTCAGTATCTAAATAAAAAATTTTACTATTTTTGTATTTTAAAATTAGAGTATCTAGATCTTTGTTATTTTGAATAATAAATAAATTCTTATTGTTTTTTTTGATCATTAACGATATCTCAATTTATTTATAACCAGGCTTATTAATTTGAATAAATATAGAACTCACAATTGCGGCGAACTTACAGTTAAACATATTGATAAACAAATCATTTTATCAGGATGGATTCATAAAAAACGCGATCATGGAAATCTTTTATTTTTGGATTTAAGAGACCATTATGGAGTGACGCAATGTGTTATCGATAACAGTAATAAAAGTTTTGCTATATTAGAAAAAGCTAGGTTAGAGACCGTAATATCAATTCATGGTAAAGTAGTTAAAAGAACTAACGATACAATCAATAAGGAATTAAATACCGGTGAAATCGAAATAGCCGTAAGTGATTGTATAATTCTTAATAATACGAAAGAATTGCCGTTGCCTATTTTTAGTGATCAGGAGTATGCGGAAGAAATTAGATTAAAATATAGATATCTAGATTTAAGAAGAAAAAAAATTCATCAAAATATTGTTTTAAGATCAAACGTTATTTCCTTTATAAGAAAAAAAATGGAAAGTTTAGGTTTTCAAGAGTATCAAACTCCAATTTTAACCTCATCAAGTCCGGAAGGCGCTAGAGATTTTTTAGTTCCATCAAGATTAAACCCCGGAAAATTTTATGCACTTCCACAAGCGCCTCAACAATTTAAACAATTAATTATGGTTTCAGGGTTTGATCGTTATTTTCAAATCGCACCTTGTTTTAGAGATGAAGATGCTAGGGCAGACAGGAGTCCGGGTGAATTTTATCAATTAGATGTTGAAATGTCATTTGTTGAACAAGAAGACATATTTAGTGTTATTGAACCTTTGCTTTATGAACTTTTTATAAAATTTAATAAAAATCATACAGTAAGTAAACCGCCATTTAAGCGATTCACTTATAACGAATCCATGTTAAAATTTGGAACGGATAAACCTGATTTAAGAAATCCAGTTGAGATTTTTGAAGTTACTGAAATTTTTGAAAGAGCAGATGTAAAGTTAGAAATTTTTAAAAAACTTATTAAAAATAAATCAATTGTAAGAGCTATAGTCGCAAAAGATGTGGCAAATAAACCAAGAAGTTTTTTTGATAACTTGGACAAAGCTGCAAAGACAGAAGGGGCCTCTGGACTTGGATATATAGTATTTGATGAAAATAATGGAAAAATAGAGGGAAAAGGTCCTATTGCAAAATTTTTCTCTGAAGAAGCAATACAGTATTTGAACAAAACAACCAGAACATCAAAAGGTGATGCTGTATTTTTTATTTGTGATTTTAAAAAAAATGCAGAAAAATATTCTAGTTGGGCAAGAACTGAGATCGCTAAAAATTTAAATTTAATCAGAGATAATGTTTTTGAGTTTTGTTGGATTACAGATTATCCAATGTTTGAATATAACGAAATTGATAAAAAAATTGATTTTAGTCACAATCCTTTTTCTATGCCTCAAATTGATCCTTCTTTAATTGAAAAAACCTCGCCTTTAGATATCCTTGCTTATCAATATGATATTGTTTGCAATGGGATAGAATTATCTTCAGGCGCAATCAGAAATCATATTCCTGAATTAATGTATAAATTATTTAATATTGCAGGTTATTCTAAAGAAGAAGTAAATAGTAGATTTAGCGGTATGATTAACGCGCTATCCTTCGGCGCACCACCACATGGAGGAATAGCACCAGGAATAGATAGAATTGTTATGCTATTAGCGGGAGAAAAAAATATTAGAGAAATTACAATGTTTCCCTTAAACCAAAATGCGCAAGATCTTATGATGAACGCCCCTTCAGAAGTCTCTGAGAAACAATTAAAAGAATTAAATCTTAAGTTAGTTAAAAAAGATTAATTGATTTTCTTACTTTTTATATTCAGTCTAATATTGCTAAGATCAACTAGCTTTTCTTTATATTGATTTCTAACAAATCCCTTACTTGTAATATTTTTAAGAATATCAATAAGTTGAGAATTTTCCTCTGACACGTCATCTCCTTCATTTTTTTTAATAGATGGAGTGTGAGCTAAATCTTCTCTCCCTAAATATGATATTGCAAGTTCTCTAAATAAATAGTCAAGGATAGAAGTTGCCGACAATATTCGGTCATTACCTTTTACTTTTCCTGAAGGTTCAAATTTTGTATTTATAAATGCGTCAACGTATTCTTCCAGAGGAACACCGTATTGTAATCCTAAAGAAATAGCGATTGCGAAATTATTCATTAAAGAACGAACAAGCTCACCTTCTTTGTTGGTGTCTATAAAGATTTCACCAACTCTACCATCATCATATTCCCCAATATGAAGATAAATTTTATGATCACTGATCATAGCTTTTTGAATATAGCCTTTTCTACGATCAGGCATTTTACGTCTTTCGCTAAAAGCCTTATTTTCAATAGTTAGGTTGTTCTCTTGAACGTTATTAAAAATAGCACCAGTTATACTTTCGTTTATTTTTTGACCTGAAATTTCCTTAACTTCTTGCTCTTTTGTTAAATTTTGAGACGTTTTTAAATCGTTCAATGATCTTGTTTTTCTTTTATTGAACTTAACATCTAAAACTTCAACTTTACCATCTTTTCTGGAATCTAGAGCTTGTATTGCTTCTGTATTTAACTCTTCAAGAGCATGTGTAATTTTAAAAAGACAAGTATAAAAGCTTTCGGCAACAAATTTTGACATTTAATTTTAAAAATTTAATGATTCCCAAGAACTATTTTAATCTGTAATAACTGTCCAGTAAAAAACAGACAACTTGAAATAGAAATATTTTGTGGATATCCTTAAATAATATTTTTTTTACCTATGACCCTTTTTAAAATTATTTTTACATGGTGGAACGGTCAAACGTTTGGAACTTTTTTAAACACATTATTTTTTGGAAAACTTGTAGGAGTGGATCAATTTAAAAATAAATATTATCAAGATAAATCTGGAAAAAGATGGGTGATATATAGTAACGAAGCCGAAGCAAGTAAAATACCGCCAGAATGGCATATCTGGATACATCATTTAATTGAAACATTGCCCAGTGAAGCTGATTTTAAAAAATATTCTTGGCAAAAAGAATATAAAGAAAATATGACTGGTACATCAGAGGCTTACAATCCTCTAAAATCAAATAAAAATAATAAAGAAGATTATAAAAAATGGAGTCCCGATAATTAAAAAGTTAGTTATTTAGAATTTTTAATTATTTTTTTCATCGCTTCTAGAGCCAATATATATCCATTTGAACCAAGACCGCAAATAACACCATTGACTACTGAGCTTATCAAAGATTTATGACGAAATTCTTCACGTTGAAAAATATTTGAAATATGAATTTCAATTTTAGGAATTTTCAAAATATTCAACGCATCGTGAATCGCAACTGAGGTATGCGTAAAACCTGCGGCATTAATAATTAAGCCGTCAATTTTTTTATTGCAATTTTGAATTTCAGTTATTATTTCTCCTTCAATATTAGACTGAAAAAAAAAACATTTAATTTTATTTTTTTTTGAAAACTTTTCACATTTTTTTTCTATATCATAAAGCGTTTCTTTTCCGTAAATTTTTGGCTCTCTATTTCCTAGTAAATTTAGATTTGGTCCGTTGATTATTTTTATATTCATATTAATTTATGCTATATTATAATTTAAAATATTCTTTATTTAAACATGATACAAATCCAACTAAATGGAAAACCTTATAAAATTGATGAAAAAATGTCAGTTTCTGACCTATTATCTAAGCTATCTTTAACGGAAAAAAAAGTTGCTGTAGAGATTAATGAAGAAATTTTACCAAGAGAAAATTATAATAAAAAAATTTTATCGGTAAAAGATAAAGTTGAAATTGTTCATTTTATAGGAGGTGGCTAAGTGGAAGAATTAATAATTGCTGGAAAAAAATATAAATCTCGCCTTATACTCGGAACTGGAAAATATAAGGATTTTAAACAAACAGCAGATGCAATTCACAAAGCTGAAGTAGATATTGTAACTGTTGCGGTTAGACGAGTTAATATTACTAACACTAAAGAGCCAATGCTTGTAGATTTTTTGGATCCCAAAAAAATTACTTATCTTCCTAATACAGCTGGATGTTTTAATTCAGAAGAGGCTCTAAGAACACTTAGACTCGCAAGAGATGCCGGAGGATGGAATTTAGTAAAATTAGAAGTTCTAGCAGATAAAGAAACTTTATATCCTAATATGTTAGAAACCCTTGTAGCTTTAAAAGTTTTAAAAAAAGAAAAATTTGAAGTTATGGTTTATTGCTCAGACGATCCTCTGCTTTGTAAACAATTAGAAGATTTAGGAGCGGCCGCTATTATGCCGTTAGGATCTTTAATTGGTTCAGGGCAAGGTATTCAAAATAAATTAAATATTTCAATTATTAAAAAAAATGCAAAAGTTCCTGTAATTGTTGATGCTGGAATTGGGTGCGCTTCTGACGCTTCAATCGCTATGGAGTTAGGTTGCGATGGAGTGTTGATTAATACTGCTGTTGCTGAAGCAAAAGATCCTATTTTAATGGCCGAAGCCATGAAATTTGCTGTTGTTGCAGGAAGAAAATCTTTTTTAGCGGGAAGAATGTTAAAGAAAAATATTGCAAATCCATCAAGTCCAGTTAACGGACTTATTAGCTAACTTTCTACAGTATTAGAATTTTTTTTATTATTTTTAAATTTAAATTTACTAAAAAACTTCTTTTTTTTATCTTTATCTTTTTCTAATTTTTTTTCTGGATTATTTAATTTAACTTCTTCTAAATTATTTTCTGAAGATTTTTTTTCTTCAGGAGTGTTTTTAAATTCACTTATTAATTTCTTCTTAATATTATAAAATTTAAAAATAAATTCTTGATTAAGTAAATTATTATCCTCAATAAAATTAATCTTAAATTTATATTTATCTTTAAAAAATTTTATCTCGTTAGAATAGGTAGAATTAGTAACATCTATAATTCTTTTAGATAATAAAATATCAATAATTTTAATTTTATTATCACCGAATGCTTTTTCTTCTAAAGTTTTGATAATTTTTAAAGCTACAGACTCAGGCGCTAATTGAATTTCCCATTTAAGTGACCCTTCCCGCAATCTCTGTCTAGTCATTTCAAGTAAACCAAAATTACTAATTCTTCCAAATTGAATTCTTGCTTTATCTATTTTTAGACATTCTCTTAATTTTTTTTCTACCAACCTTTTATTTGAGTAGTTTTCCATATCTATAAAATCGATAACTATTAATCCTGCTAGATCACGCAGTCTTATTTGCTTAGCTATCTCCTCTGCGGCCTCTAAATTGTTTGTAAGAGCAGTTTTTTCAACATTTCTTTCTCTAGTAGACCTGCCTGAATTGATATCTATGGAAACCAAAGCTTCTGTAGGACTTATAATTATATAACCGCCAGATTTTAATTCAATTCTTGGTTCAAAAATTGAATTTAAATGTTTTTCAATATCATAATGATGAAATATTGGAATTTTTCCTTTGTATTGTTTTATATTTTTTGTGTGAGATTCAGAAATTTGTTTTGCATAATTTATGGCAATATCAAAAGCTTTTTCTCCAGAAACAACAATACTACTAATATCCTTGCTATAAAAATCTCTAATAGATCTTCCAATGAGATCTTCTTCTTCATAAATAGTTGCTGGTGCAATTGATTTTAAAGTTGTATTTCTTATTTTTTCCCAAGTTTTTAATAAATTTCCTAAATCATCTTTAATTTCGCTTTGAGTTTTATTGGCTCCTGCAGTTCTAACAATTAAACCCATTGTTTTTGGCAGATTTAAATCATTAATAATTTCTTTTAATTTTTGTCTGTCACTTGAGTTGTAGATTTTTCTAGATATGCCACCACCTTTTGCAGTATTAGGCATTAATACAATATATTTTCCCGCTAAAGAAATGTAGGTAGTAAGTGCGGCTCCCTTTTTTCCTCTTTCTTCTTTAACAATCTGTATTAAAACAATCTGACCTGGTTTTATAACTTCTTGGATTCTATATCTTTTATATTTTGGAAATTTTTTATAGGTAGATTGTTCCGATCCGCTTTCTAGATTATTATTATCTAAATTTTCCTCAACGTTGTTAAAATTTTCTTCCGTGTTTGTTAAATCTTGATTATCATTTTTATCTCGAAGATTAATTTTTTGGTCTTCAATTAATTCACTATCATTATTTTTTTCAGCATCATTTTCTTCGAGAAGCTTTTTACGATGTTCTTCTTCTTCTTTTTTAATTCTGTCTTTGTCAGACTGAGGTATTTGATAGTAGTCTGTTTGAATATCATTAAAAGCTAAAAAACCATGACGTTCATTTCCAAAATCAACAAATGCAGCCTGAAGAGAAGGTTCAATTCTACTAACTTTTCCTAGATAAATATTGCCTTTTAAATTTTTTCTATGAATATTTTCATATTCATATTCGTCTATTCCGTTATTAGATTTGATAGCAATTCTAGTTTCTTCAGGGTACGACCCATCAATAAGTAATTCTTTCGACATAAGTTTAAATTTCTAAATTTTTGATTATTTTTAAAAGTCATAAAATTCGTGTTAATTGATTAATATTACCCAATTATTTAATAAATATCTATTTAAATCTTATTTTTGTAAATTAATTATAAGATAAAAACCCAGTTTCTTTGTATTTAGACGCAAATTATTATAAAATTTATTAATGATAGATTTAAAAAATATTTCTCAAAAAAATCAAAAATCACTTGATAATATAAGGGGGTATCTTTGAGAAAAGTGATATTGAAAAAAAAATTCAAGATTTAGAAAAAATCATTGAACAACCAAATTTTTGGAACAATCAAAAAGAAGCAGAAAAAGTAATAAAAAACAGAAATTTTTTGTCTCAAATAAAAAGTGACTATCTAAAAATTTTGAAAGAACATTTGGATAATAAAGATTTTTTAGAAATTGTTATAAAAGAAAATGATGAAAAACTATTAATTGAACTTAATGATTCATTTAAAGAAAATTTTGAAAGTTTAAAAAAACTCGAGCTGTTATGTTTTTTATCAAATGAGAACGACACTTTAGATGCTTATGTTGAAATTCATGCTGGAGCAGGAGGAACCGAAAGTCAAGATTGGGCAGAAATGCTTAGAAGAATGTATTCTCGATGGGCAGATAAAAATAATTTTAAAACTCAACTTATTCACGAAAGTAGAGGTGAAG
>Ga0214206_1000329_pt1 | contig 13301 bp, 16 predicted proteins | sample TroBogEpilimnion_26_FD_153044 | JGI IMG/M metagenome (GOLD analysis project Ga0214206, IMG submission 153044) | Freshwater microbial communities from Trout Bog Lake, WI - 07JUL2009 epilimnion | ecosystem: Environmental > Aquatic > Freshwater > Lake > Epilimnion/Euphotic zone | place: Trout Bog...
CAACCACAACCAGAGCAGCCTCAAACAGAACAAATGGCGCAACAACTTCCAGAGAATCAACCCGGAGTATCTCAGTTGCCATCTGGCATGGGCCAAGGTTTTGCATCTGGCGGTATCGTAGCGTTTGCAGGCGGCGGTCTCAACGATGATGAAGATGATGAAGATCGTGAAATGGCTAGACTGTTTCCAGAATCTAGCATTAGCTTAGATGACATCATGGCTATTCCAAAAGGAATTGGCACAGGCATTAGAAACCTAGTTAGCAAATTGCCACAGTCTTATGAAGCAACTAAAGCAGCCCAAGAATCTGCGACTCCACGTGGTTCACATAAGTATGAATCTGCAGTATTGGAAGAAGCTAAACGTCAAGGCGTAGATCCTAACCTTGCATTGCATGTTTTGTACAAAGAAACTGGTAATCTAAAAGATCCAGAGAATGCTCGTTCTAAGGCGGGCGCTATTGGGATTATGCAGTTAATGCCTAAGACTGCTGCTGGTCTAGGTGTAAACCCTATGGATCCTATGGAAAACATCCGTGGTGGTATTAGCTATCTCAAGCAAATGGCAGACAAATACAAAGACAATCGTATTGCCGCTGCTGCTTACAATGCTGGTCCTGGTAACGTGGACAAAGCTCTTAAACGTTCTGGTGGTTTAGATACATTATCAGGTGAAACCCGTAACTATATTGCTGGTTTAGCACAAGGCGGCGATGTTAAGAGCTATGCTGGAAATGGTCCAGATGGTAGCGATGTACAAGACGATAGCTTAAAAGATAACGAATACTTAAATCGTAGTCGTGGTGTTGTAGAAGGCGTTAAGAGTTTAGGATCAAATATCTCTGATGCGCTAACTACGCCAAAAAACTATGACCTATACGACATGTATCAGCGCAACATTGGTCGTCCATTTGCTGCTGGTGTAGATCGTTTTGTTAATGAGCCTCTTGAATCTCAAGCAGAAAGATTCCGCAGCTATTCAATGACGCCAAACAAAACCCCAACAGTTGGCTTTGATGTTCCTGCTGGCTCTAATACATCAGTTGCTTCTGCTCCAGCAACTCCATCACCATATGGTTCTAGTGAAGATGCTCGTTTGCATGCACGTTATCCATCTCCTGTTACTAGATCTACTGCCCCGAGCCAGCAAGATTTCAGAGACTTTGACCAAGCTGCTGCATTATTCCAAGCGGAAAACGCAAATAAAACGCCTACCCCTGGTGCAGATGAAACATTAAATCGTCCAGATACAGTGTTAGATGAGCTTAAGCAAAGCATTAAAGATCAAGCTACACAACTTGCTAAACAAGGAAAAATTAATGCTGCATTGTCACTAATGCAAACTGGCTTTGGCATGATGGCATCTAAGTCTCCATATGCTTTAGGCGGTATTGGCGAAGGCGCACAGTCTGGTATTGGTACATATGCAGCCCTAAGTAAACAACAACAAGAAGGCATGAAGGATTTGTTGGCTGCTAGACTTGGTTTATACAAATACGGTGAAGCATCTAAAAATGCAGCCAGAGATTATGCATTGAAAGAAAAAGTTTTTGGATCTAGAGAAGGTCAATCTGCGGCAGAACTTGCCGAAAGAATTCGTGGCCACGATATTGAAGAGCGCAAAGGCAAGGAAGCCAATGCTGCTCGTATTGAAGGTATGTTGCGTGGTAGCCTGAAAAATAGATATGATTTGACTGAAGATCAAAAAGAATTGTATATACAAAATCATCCATTGATGAGACAGGCATATACAGATCTTGGCATTGATATGTCACAATTGATGGGCGGGAACATTCCTACGGCTGCTATTGATGCATTGAAAAAAGATCCTAGCCTAAAGTCACAATTTGATGCAAAATTTGGAGTTGGTGCCGCTGACAAAATTCTAGGTAAATAATGGCTAACTATTTCGATCAATTTGACCAGCCATCTGGCGGCAAAAACTTCTTTGATCAGTTTGACGAAAAGCCAGAAAAAGAAGCCACGGTAGGCAGCCGTTTCAAGGCTGGCATGCAACAGATTGGAGCTGACTATGATCAGTTCTTCAAGTCTGTTGCATCTCAAGATACCGCCAATAAAGCAGCCGCAGAAGCAGTTAAAAAGCAAGATGAGATCAACCGTCAAGCCGGTAAGGTCCGTGACATTGCGGACGTAGGAAAAGCTTACGAGAAAAACGGAGTCCTAGGTGCTACTGCTGAAGTGGCATCACAAATGCCAGGCGCTATAGCATCTAGCGGCCCACAGATGGCTACCGCAGTTGCTGGTAACGTTGTTGGTGCTGGCGTTGGTTCTGCCGTTCCTGTAGTAGGAACTACTCTTGGCGCTTATGCTGGTGGTTTTGCGGCATTGTTTCCACAATTCTTTGCCGAGAACTTGGCTGACCAAGCTAGAGAAGCACAAGAAAAAGGTAAACCAATTGATGTAAACCGCACAAAAGCAGCCATTGCCGCTACTGGCCAGGCAGCATTAGAAGAGGCAGGTCAAGTATACGCATTCGGTAAAAACTTCCTAAAGAGTATCTTTGGAAAAGTACCAACCACAGCAGCAGAGAAAGCAATCGCTGAGAAGCAATTAGTAAATGCCGCACAATCTACATTACAGTCTGTAGCTACTGGTGCTGGAAAGGTAGCCTTAGAAGAGTCACTAGTAAACCCAGCTCAAGACATCCTTAGCCGCTGGCAATCTGGACAAGACCTATTTTCTAAAGATGCTATCGAAGGTTACGGTCATGCAGTCTATGGTAGCTTATTGCAGTCACCTTTGGGTGCTGCTGCTGGTTTCCACGAAAACCGTTCGGCCCGTTCACAATTAAGAAGTTTAGGGTTAACACCTACTGGTGAACCACAAGAAGAAGTTGAAAAGCCGCTTCCAAAACAATCTGAAATATTCCCAACTGCAGAACCAGTAACATCTGCTGGATTAGAGCCTATTGCTGCTCCCGTGCCTCCTATGCCTATAGAGCGCAGAGAAGCGCCTGCAGCGGTTCCTGAGACTGCTCCTATACCAACACCAGCGCCTGCTGCTATAACGCCTCCTGCGCCCCCTGTAGAGCTTCCTGCAGCCCCTCCTGCGGCTCCTACAGTACAGCCATTCCAGCCATCTGAAATGCCTTCTGGCGCAGTGTTGCAAAACCGCAACAGAAAGTCTCCAGCATCCATAGCGCAGATGAATCAAATTGCATCAGCTCCAGACTATGACCGTGTAAGCTTTTCCAAAGACTTCAATAACGGCGCTCCAGTGGTTAGCGGCGCTATGGATATTGCTCCTACTCATCTAGGCAAACAATCTGTAGCCACCACTGTAGACGGACGCAAGATTCCAGTTCAGTATGCCGTTATTGAGGCGCATGAAGTGTTGCCTTCTAACAACGCTGATGGATCTGTTAACCCAGCCCATGGCGATACAAACTATCCTGGTATGCAAGCAATTGCTGGTAACGGTCGAGTTGCTGGTTTGCAGGCCGCTTATCAACGTGGCACCGCAGAAGCATATAAAGCAGAGATGTCTAAGGACGATACCCACGGCATCAACCCAGAAGTTATTAAAGGTATGGCTAATCCTATTTTGGTTAGGGTTATGCCACAAAATGAGATTACTCCAGACATTGCAGATATTTCTAATACTGCCAGCAATGCTGAGTTGTCTGCCGTAGAGCAGGCTAAGAATGACGTAAACCGTTTTGACTTTACAGGATTAAAGTTCAATGATTCTGGAGATCTAACGCCAGACTCAGTATATGGATTTGTAAAGTCCATGCCAACAACAGAACAGAATAAGTTGATGGATGAGAAGGGCGCACCTACTCGTCAGGCAGTAGAGCGTTTAGATAACGCTATCTTCCAAAAAGCATATAACAGCGACAACCTAATTAACTTGGTAGCCCAAGCCCAGGATCCAGAAGCTAAGCTGGTATTAAAAGGATTGCGTGAAGCAGCACCTGTCATGGCCAGATTAGAAGGTACTGAGTTTGATATTCGTCCGCAAATCATTCAGGCTGCTGAAATGGCAGTCAATGCAAGACGTCAGGGTATACCCTTATCTGAGATGCTGAAGAATGCCGATATGACTTTGGATCCTAATACGGTCAAAGTAATGCAAGTATTGGCTGAGAATGCCCGCTCTGGTAAGCGTATTGCAGAACGTCTAAACAAGCTTGGTAATACTGCACTTAACGAAGTAGAGCAGGGTGGCGTTGACATGTTTGGTGAGCGCCCAGCCCGCACAATGGATCAAGTGTTTGATGAAGGCCTAGCACCAGAACCAGAGTTATTTGAACGTGCAACACCGTTTACTGACAAGTTTATTGCAGAAGAAAAAGAACTTGCTAAGAAGCTACGTAAAGCCCTCGATGACATGGGATTACATAACGTTGCTCTGCGCCTAGAGGATACACTGCATGAGATCAGGGATGGCAAAGCATCTCCTATTAACGGCTACTATTTCCAAAAGCTGATTAACCTATCTCTATCTGGCTCTAACATGTTTAGAACCATGAACCACGAAGCACTTCATGCTATGCGTGATCTTGGATTCTTTTCAGACGCCGATTGGAAGTTGCTAACAGACAAAGCTAAATCTTCCTGGATGAAGAAATACAACATTGCTGAAGACTACGCCGATAAGAGCAAAGAGATCCAGTACGAAGAAGCTATTGCTAAAGCATTTGCAGACCATCAAACCTTAGCGCCCAAAGAAAAATCTATCATGGCTAAGGCTATCAATATCTTGAAGCGTATTGGTAACGTACTGCGTGGCGCTGGCTTTAAAACGGCAGATGATGTATTCGGTCAAGCAGCCGCTGGCAAGCTTGCAGAAACTAAAGCCCCCTCAACAAAAGAAGCATTAGCAGAACGTGATAATGCTCCTCCCCAAACATTTACTAAGATTGCTCCTCAGCAAACCGCTGGTGAAAAGTTGCAGACTATTAATGCCAACATTCAAAGCGCTTGGAATGATTCAGATAACTGGACCAGACTGCGCAATGAATGGATTGACCCTAACTCTGGATTAACCAAGAGCTTACAGTCATTACCAGTGTTTAACTCCAAAGGTCAGCTCCGTGCTGATATGTTGAATCACTCTCAGGCCCAAAGTATTAACTTGATTAAGAACGGACTGTTAACTGGTATGCCAGTGTTAAACAAGGACGGATCTATTGTTATTGACGAAAGCGAAAACAACTTAGCCCGCACACAAACTATCGCTGATAGCATTGACAATAACTCTTATGTTAAGTCTTCTGGACTATCAGGACGCTCCTACATTGCTGAGATCGCTCGTGCGCTGCGTGGTAAAGAAATTATGGAAGAGGATGCTGCTCGCCGTAAGCTTGGTATCCAGCAGCTCAAAGAGGCTAAGGAATCAATCAAAGCAGCCCAAAAAGCCCGTGATGAAGGCCGCTCTATTACAGAAATCCGCAATCATTTAAACCGTGCTAAGGACTTACGCAAACAAGGCTACCTTAATAAGTCTATGAACCGTGAGTTGCAGATTGATCAGGCTCAGATTGATTGGGCAGAGAAGCAACTTAAGAACGTACCAGAAGTAAAACAAATTCTGGATATCTGGAAGAACGTAAACGATAGCTTGGTTAAGTTATGGGAAAGCGTTGGCCTATTGACCAAAGATCAAGCTGATTACTACCTCAGCAAGAAGTCATACGTGCCACTGTTTAAATCCCGTGAAGACTTAAGCGATAAGCCTACTGGATACGGCGGTACTGGTCTTAAGACTGCTAAAGAACTCAAACGTCTAAAGGGCGCTGAGATTGACCGCAACATTTGGGAAAACGTAGAGAAACACTATGCCTCTATGGTTGCCTCTGCTTACCAGAACCAGACTCGTAAAGTTGGTACAGATCAATTAAAGTCTTTGGGATTGGCTGAGATTGGTAAAGCAGATGATCCAAGAGTTAACCTACGATATCGTGACCCAAGTAATGAATTTGCTGATAGCCAGGGCATAGTCCATGCAATCATTGAGAATCCAAACGACTTAGCTGCGTTCCAGATGATGCACTATGAGCTAGGACCGTTAATGAAGAGTATGGCTGCGGCCAACCAAGTATTACGTGCTGGTGCCTTGTTAAACCCTATGTTCTGGATTAAACAGTTAATCCGTGATCCGGTGCATGCAACCTTGGTTACAGATAGCGGTATCGTTACTCCATTTCATGCAGCCAAAGGTTACTTAGATATTCTGCGTGGTGACTCCAGAGAAGCGGGCATTCTTTCTAGAGCTGGCGTTATCGGTCAGATGGATTCCACGATTGATATCCATGACTTCTTAAAACAGGTTGGCATGGAAAAGAAAGAGCCGTCAATATTAAGTAAAGCTATTCATAAAGCAATGAAGTTCCATGAAGCTTCTGATGCTGCAACTCGTGTAGCGCTCTTTAAAGATCAAAAGAAAAAAGCTTTAGCCATGGGCATGAGCAAAGAAGATGCAGTGAACTACGCTGTATTTAAGGCCCGTGAATCCATTAACTTTGCTATCCATGGTACTTCTCCAATCTTGAATAACTTGCGCAATATGATTCCATTCTTATCTGCGTCTATTAACAGTTTGGATACCGTATATCGTGCCGCTACTGGTTATGGATTGCCACCTGCAGAGAAGAAGGCTGCGCAGATGCTATTCGTTAAGCGGGCGTTAATGATGTCCGTTATGGCTACAGCATATGCAATGATGTACCAAGGCGATGACGATTACAAGAAGCTGCCTGACTACACCAAAGACAATAACTTCCTATTGCCTAACCCATTTGGTGACGGTCATACATTCATTAAGATTCCAGTACCGTTTGAAGTTGGTTTCTTGTTTAAGACTATTCCTGAAGCTACAGTTCGCTATATGGCTGGTAATAGCACAGGCAAGGAAGTCCTTGGTTCATATCTAAGCGGTATTACCAACACCATTCCAGGCAACGGTATCCTATTGCCACAAGCAGTGAAGCCAGCATTTGAAGTGGTTACTAACCATTCATTCTTTACGCACCGTCCGATTGAGTCAGTTGGTGAGCAGAACCTACCAGTTGCTATGCGTGGCGCCCGTGCATCTGAAGTGTCTAAGCAATTAAGTGCATTAGGATTAGATAAGGTTGGATTATCTCCAGCTAAGATTGATTATTTAATCCAAGGATATACCGCTGAGCTGGGTTCATTTACTACCAATATGGCAAGCTCTGCTGTTGACTTAGCCACAGGTACAGAACGTACTGCAAAGAATATCGAAGAGATGCCATTCTTCAAGTCGTTTATGACTAACCCTAAAGCAAGTAAGGCTATTGCTGATTTCTATGATTTAGAACATACCGCCCAAGAAACGGTTAATGAGTTCAATCAGTACAAGAAATTTGGTGAGGCTGAGAAGATTAAAGAATTAATGGCTAATGAACAGAACCGTAAGTTAATTGCGGCTGCTCCTGCTCTGCGTGGCATTCAGTCTCAAATGACTAATCTGCGTACCCAAATGAAGGTAATTGATCAGAATCAAAAAATGGATCCTGAGATACGCCGTCAAAGATTAAATGATTTACAAACTGTCTATGAGAGATTAGCGCTGCAAGGTGAGAAAATAGCAACAGCTATGAAAATAGAAAGATAAGTGATTTCCCTTATAAATCAAATAAATGTAGTGCATTCTTAAAATAGTTGTGGTAAAACCTTTCTAACCATAAGAGAGGAGCTGCAATTGAGTAACTATTATTTAACCGATGATCAGTTTATTGCCGAGTGGAAGAAGTTTGGAAGCCCCCAAAAGTTTGCAGAACAGCACAAGATGTCCGTGCGTTCGGTATATAACCGCAGACGGGTTTTAGAAACTAGATTAAAAATAAGTCTGCCGACATTAAATGACAGCAGATATGATCCATTAAAGAAATTACAGCAAACTCCCGGTCATGCCCGCCGTGGAATAGAAATGGAAAAGGGCAGAGTAGTAGTATTCTCAGACGCCCACTTCTGGCCAGACGAAGTAACCACCGCATACAAAGCTCTCCTTTTAATCATTAAAGAATTTAAACCTAAAGTTATCGTTGCTAACGGCGATATGTTTGACGGCTCCCAGGCAAGCCGCCATGCCCGTATCGGCTGGGAGAAGACCCCAACGGTCAAGGAAGAATTAGAAGCCTGTCAGGAGATGATGGGAGGCATTGAGAAGGCTGCCGTAGGATCAGGTGCAGAACTTATCTGGACACTGGGAAACCATGATGCCCGCTTTGAGACCTTCCTATCAGCCCAGATGGGAACCTATGAGGGAGTAGCAGGGTTTACCCTTAAAGACCATTTCCCTATGTGGAAGCCATGCTGGTCATATTGGATCAATGAAGATACCTGTATTAAACACCGCTGGAAAGGTGGTTTTGGAGCAGGCCGTGCCAATGCCCTTAATTCAGGCGTAAACATGGTTACAGGCCACACACACAATTTGGCAGTGCAACCCCTTACCGATTACAACGGAACCCGCTATGGCATCCAAACGGGCTGCCTAGCGGATCCTAATGGAGAGCAGTTCATGGCCTATACCGAAGATAGCCCAAAGGACTGGAGATCTGGTTTTGCTCTGTTATCATTTGAAGAGGGGCGCCTTATGTTGCCCGAACTTATTCAAGTATGTGGAGAAGATGCTTTCGAGTTCAGAGGGTGTATTAATAGACTATGATTAAGTATTGCTACAAGTGTAAAGAAAATAAGTACGATCTATGAAGCTAAGTCCAGCAATCCTAAAGAATTTGTACAGTGCAATCTACTGTATGAAGCCATTTGATCGCTGGCCTATGCCTTTGCCTGAAGAGATTAACTTTATTGTTGATCAAGACCCAGAGGTTATGGGTACTTATTACTACGATGATGGCGGCGACTATGAGCATATCATCACTATCTCATCCAAAAAATGCGGTCATTTATCGACTGTCATCAGGGTTCTCTGTCACGAATGTGTACACATGAGCCGCTGGAAAACTAATCGTTGGACTCACCATGATGCTGAGTTCCGCCGTCGCACTAAAGTTATATCTGATGAGCTTGGATTTGATCCGCTAGAATTGTAGTAAACTAAATCAGAGAGGTGGACGGAAACAATCCCAACACCTTTAAGTACTAAGTACAACGATTAGTTCAGATCCCCTCTCGCTTCTTAGAAAAGCTTTCTTCTTGCTGCATTCTCTCCCAGTTTCTTGTTGCAGAGTTCCAGCAGCCCCTCCTCGGTAATTCCCCATTTACTTGCAAAACCTTTGTGACCCAATCCGTGAACGCCACTGTTTCCCCGATGGTGTTCTGGGCATAATGGGATGATAGGGGATGCAGACCGTTTACCTCCATACCTGCGGATATGATGGAGTTCTGCCGGAGTGCCTTCAAACCCAAGGACGGCGGAACATAAAATACATCCGAGTTCTGCAATCTGGTTAAGAGCGTTCTTTTCATCTTTGGTCATTTCAAATCAATCATTTTGCGGATATGCTCAGCAGCAATGTCAATTGCAGTCACTGCTTTAGGTTCTATCTTTACAACGTATCCATCGGCAATATGCCATCCATTGTTGGCGTCTCTAATCAGCATACCGTTATCCATCAGAAAACGGGTATGAGCGCCTATAGAAGCCCTACCAAGGCCCACATTGATGTCAATTGACTTGACCCCTGGATTCTGTGCTATGAACTGTAATATCAGCGTTTTCTTGTCCATTGTAGAAATAATAGCTCCCGTCTTCTAAAACTTTATATTGCGGCGCAGACATTCCTGCCGCTTTAAGAGCTAGTATAACCTCTTCTAATTCATCCATGGTCTATTCCTTTTGGCTTGGGCGCAAATCTTCTGTACATCTGGTGGATCCTGTTTTGTAACCTCAGAACAGGCATAAATTGATGTCTCTGAATACGTCTGGAAAACCCACGCAAACAGAGCTATCAGTATCATTGTGGAAACAATAAGTATTTTCACATATACTTTCGGCCGTAGCTATCTGTAGGCTGAGAAAATATACCTATTGGATAGGATGTTAAATCCCCATCGGACCATTTAACAAATACCCTAGAGCCATCACCAGACCAGCATCCAAGAATAGATCGGCCATCTGCCAGATAGGAATACGCAACATAAGTATCCTTAATCGTAGTGCATTTCATATCCGTCAATACAATGCTGCCGCCGCCTTTGTTTATGGTCTCAGCTATTACTCCTGCGTTTGCGTTTAGGGACAATATCGACAATACCACCAGCAACCACTTTTTCATTTTCCAACTCCTCTATTAGTTTGTCTGCCATGGCTACGGCAGTCTTTGGTTCTCCACAATTTACAAGCGCAAAGCAGGCCGCTAGAAATCGCATGTATTCTTTATCGTTTTCCATGTTGCTCCAGCATATCAATGCGTTCTACCAGTATATCGCTAAGCCTATCATTACCAATCAATAGGATGGATGCTTCTTTGGTTTCTCTGACTACATTAGATGCGTCTCTTAAACCTTTGTTGTAACCGCTAGTAAATTCATCTCCACCATCAAAGGCCGTGATCAAAGCATCTCTGATAAAAGCAGATGCCCTGCGGCTCTTGGATAGGTCCTTAAGCTTATTGATTAAAGACTGCGGAAGATAAATGCTATACGGCTTTAGCAATTCTTCAGACATTTTTCCATTCCTTGTATTTAGCATTCAATGACTTCAGAAGATGCTGAGCATTCATATCGGTTTTGATATCTGCCCTAGACCTAACACCTAGATAAGACGTCAACCATTCAATGCAGGCTGTCTCATTCTTTTCAAACAACTGACCATCTTCGTACAGATAGTCCCAGAAATCGGCCTCTCTACACATCATGCCTGCTAACTTAACTAACTGGGATCCAGCAAACTCTTCACGGTTTAACGGTTTCTCTTCGTCTCCAAGTCGAACCATCACTACCATATACCTAGCACCTACAAAATCCCGCATCAGCTCTTCTGGAAGGTCATCTGGATGGATAGCCAATGACATGACTATCCCATCCTTAGTCTGCTTTAGAGCTACCTTCTTGCCCTCAAACTGACTTGTTTCCATTTATAGCTTTCCTGTAAACAAATACACTAGGCGGTCAAAGAATGAAGCAGTTTCATACTTCTCAACAGTTTTCATTTCGGTTGCCAAAGCTTCTTGTAAACGCTTAGATAAAGCTTCCCAATCGATGATTACAGTACCGCCAAGAGCAATCAAAGCCTTTGCTGCTTTTGCACGAACTTGACCATCAAACTTAGGTTTATTCTTAGAACCTACAGGACGGCCACGTTTCTTAGCTGTCTTGGCTACTACTGCTGGTTTCTTTTTAGTTACGCCCATGGATCTTTCTCCTCTTGTTTAGGTGCTGCATCTTTTTTAACAAATGTATCTACTGCAATGGATAGGAAGTTATTGCCCGCTTTAGACTGACGTTTCCAGCCAGACAACTTAATCTCTACCAAACCATCAGACTTAGCCATCAAGTCTTTCAGGTATGCTGGATCAACCTTAATGCTGCCAAAGAAATCTGGAGACTTCTCGGACTTACGAATGGTTGAAGGTACTAACGAACCGCTATTTGCATACTCCATTTACTTCTCCTTTTTAAAAACTTTTCTTGCTGCTGTAAATTTAGCCATAAGGCCGTCATAAAACTCTTTATCTAATTCCTTGGCCCGATCAAACAAGGGACGGTTTACAGTATAGATATTGAGTACATCTTCTTCTGAGGATGCTAACTTCAGTAATACCTCAGATCCTGCCTGGAACTCTTCCATCCACTGCTCTGCAGTTCCTTTGTCATTTACAGGTTTAATGGTCCACTCACCCGGTAATGCGCCTGGTTTAGATGGTTTAGCAGGAGCGGCTACAGGCTTAGCGACTACTGCTTCAGGCTTTTTTGCTGGTTCATCCTTACCAGTAACTGCCTCTAATGCGTCATGCTCAACGATTTCAAAGGCATTAACCCAAAGATAACGGCGCAGATAGGTCTGTACCGCACCCAAGTTCTGGACGTCATGGCAGCCCTTTAAAGCGGCGCTAGACATAGGGGATGTAAACATAATGGAAGTACCATCTTCTGTGTCTATGATCTGCAGGAATGCCATCTCGTGGTTAAACGATACGACACCGCATAAACCCATCTGTGCGCAGATACCTTGAATGGCTGGCAAAAAATCCCCTAGCTCAAAGTACTTGTACCCAGCAAACTTATTGTGACCAGACTTTCTTAGTTCCGTATTCTGCAGCTTGATACGGGCATCTTGTAACTTCTTATATACACTCATTTCATTTCCCCATTATTTAAATATACATCTGACATCTCTGCTGCAAATTCATACAAATCGCAAGCACACGCATCATAAAAATTTGGAGAAATTTCCTTGTCATTATCTGCTGGCTTAAGAACTTGTGGGTTTGCAGCCAATGCCAACATAAAATCTAAAATTAACTCTTGTCTTGTTTTCATCTCACTTCTCCTCTTTGGTTGCTACTTCAATTAACTTTTCTGTGTAATGGGCGACTTTTCTGAGGTCGTCAACTCCACCTTTGTCTCGCCATCTGGATATGTATTTGACAATATTACCTTCAAGGTATCCGAGGTTATTGGCAATAATGTAATCCCATGGCTGTATAGCATGTCTAGCATAGTGTTTTCCTCCTACTTGATGATCATTGGCACTCATATTAATTCCTTATATACATCAAAACCATAACTGTTATTACAAATGCTACAGCTATCTTGTAAGCAATATTGATCCAATGCTCCATGCGTAGTCGGTCTGGATTGCCAATCATCCATTTCTGGATTTCTAGCATGTCTCGGTCTTGCTCGACATACTTTGGCGGCTGATAGTAAATGCCCATCTTGATTTTTCCATTGTCATACGGGGGTGTTCTCATTGCCCTGCTCCTCTAAGTAAAGTTTATATTGATCACAAAACTGATTAACTGGGCAATAGTTCTCACAACGGGTTCTCTCGCCCTTACGGGTCTCTATATAGAATCCTTTGCCTAACTTCTCCAAAGCCTCCTCTGCTTCTTCCATGCTTGAATGCAAAGATTTAGCTCTTACTGCACCTTCTTTTTTAACTGCGAAGACTGGATCCTTTTCCCACATTTCTGCCGAAGTACAGGGCGGCAAGACTGCTCCAGTTTCTTCTGCGAAACGGGCTTCGGAATGTACACGAATGCGTTCACGGATGTATGCTTCACGCTTTTCCATACTCCATATAGGAATCTCAAGTGGGACCACGCCAGACTTTGGATAGTTGGCACGAATTTTTGCTTCTCTTGCACTAAAGTCTCGTAAGAATGCAATGATTTTAAGA
>Ga0214206_1000330_pt1 | contig 13281 bp, 11 predicted proteins | sample TroBogEpilimnion_26_FD_153044 | JGI IMG/M metagenome (GOLD analysis project Ga0214206, IMG submission 153044) | Freshwater microbial communities from Trout Bog Lake, WI - 07JUL2009 epilimnion | ecosystem: Environmental > Aquatic > Freshwater > Lake > Epilimnion/Euphotic zone | place: Trout Bog...
CATATAGTTCACATGATCAACAAGCCAAAGCAAGCCGACAAGCCCCGCCACGATTAGCAGGGCTAGGGCGTAACGCCCCCGCCTCGTGAGTTTCATTAGTTGCCCACTTTCGTATTTACGGGCTTTGAGTAACCATTGTAAAAGTCTGACCTATAAATAGTCACCATTTTACTTTTACAGATGTGGCGCTTTCCTGCCATTATCGCGCTGGCGATTGAAGAAAAATAGCGGTTGCCCGCCCCGCAAAATCCGCAACCAAAAGACCAACGAGTCTTTTCCAATTTTGGTAATGCCATTATTTCACCTTTTCTGTTTCTAATAGTTCACGGGAGATAGTCGCTACTTTTTCTGTTTCAACATCATCTAGTGAATACTCAGGAAATCCGCCGTGAAGGTTCCAACCCCTGCCCTTCTCGTGTTTAGCAATAGTTGAGAGATACCATTGTCCCAAAGTAAAGCCGTTACTTTCCACCCACCAAATAGGTTCTTTTTCATTTGTCAGCGCGTTAGTTAATCCGTATTTTTCACCAACAGAAATTAAGCGAAAAATAATGGTTTTATCGTTCTTGTTAGTTATTGAGAATTCCATTTGTTATCCGTTTCTATCTTGTGAGTTAGCCCTTCTGCTTTCTCACTAGGAGTATTTAACCAAAGGCTCAGCGTGAGGTGTCAAATCCATTTCGCTAGTTTTGCGGGTCAATTTGAGCGTGAGTTTATAACGATTTGATAACGATTTGAGAGCGGTGTTTGTCTCATTATGTGAGACAGGCAAAGGATGATCTTGTTCCAATGGTTGAGGGTTGAGGCTCTCGTATCGTCGATGTCTGCCTTTGATTGCCTTCTCCATGGGCTGTTTGTGGGCGGTTTGTGGGTTGTAAGGGCGGTTTGGACAGTCCCCCCGCATTCACGTCACAACACTCCGCAATGCCCCAAGTTCGCCCGATTATGCCACTTAAAGCCCTATAGAAGACAATCAAAGTCCCGTTAATCGCCCGCTAATTCTTGCCGTCTTATGTCGTGCGATTGCGCTGGCGTTAAATCTACAATTCAAAACCCGTTTCGCAACACGTTCAACCCGAGGGTTTTTAACTGCGGGGGTGTATCACTATTACTATCCACCAAAGTATTTTTTCTAAATATAGGCACCCAAAACGGGCAGTGTGACAAAAATCTTTTTTACAAAGTAGGCGTAAAATACTGACTTTAGACAGTGTGACGAACATCACACACCCCAAGTAGGGATAAACCGACTTTATCCCGCCTTAGTATATATAGGGATATAAATAATCTACACAGGTTACGTTCGGCTCTAGGCACACCGAGCCTCACAGCGAGGTTGCCGCTGAGACGAACTACTAACTACCCAATGGCAGCCTTTACGGGCTGCCTTTAACCCATAGGGTTGGGCGCGCAAGGCGCCCCCTAAAGATAACCCAAGTGTTGCCCATAGGCAACGCTTCGCGGTAGGAGAAATAGGTTTATGGCTAAACCAAAGTCTAATGCGTATAAGTTAGCCCCAGAGGCTACCTTATCCGCTCCAGAGGCAAAAAAGCGTCTCATCGCGCTGATTGCCGATGGAGTGACGGTGGAAGACGCTTGCCGCGCAGTCGGCAAGAGCGTCAAGTCATACGAGTATTACAGAACGTCCGATCCTCAGTTTAAAGAGGCGATTGACCTTTCTAGGGTCATCCAAAAAAGAAAAGGCGTCGTAAGTACTGAAGACGCCGAAATCTCGTTTGAAGACTTTCGCGAGAAGTATATGATGAGCAAGACCTTCCCCCATCAACGCAACATTACCTCGTTGCTAGAAGAAGGGGAGCCTGCTTGGCTCCACGGCAATATGACCTACGAAAAGGGATTTCCTAATTACGTCCTGGTCAATATGCCGCCCGAACACGCCAAGAGCATGACAGTCTCCATTGACTATGTAACCTATCGGATTGTCACCAATCCCAACGTTCGTATCAAGTTGGTTTCAAAGACTCAGGCAATGGCTAAAGAATTCCTCTACGCCATCAAGCAAAGACTTACATCACCCCAATGGGCAGAACTTCAAAGGCGCTACGCGCCAGTGGAAGGTTTTAAAGCCACCGCTGAGAAGTGGACAGCCGACACGATCTACCTAGAACGTGAATCAGGTGAAAAGGATCCTACCGTCCAAGCCCTTGGTATTGGTGGACAGATTTACGGCGCACGTGCCGATCTTATTATTTTGGATGACTGCGTCACCCTTGCCAACGCTGGTGAGTATGAAAAGCAGATCCGCTGGATCCAACAGGAAGTACTGACTCGTGTCGGTCCTACTGGAAAGATTCTCGTTGTCGGTACTCGCGTAGATCCAATGGATCTTTACCGCGAGATGCGCAACCCTGAGCGTTACCCAGATAACGTCAGCCCTTGGACATATTTGGCTATGCCAGCAGTTTTAGAATTTAAAGATGATCCAAAAGACTGGATTACCCTCTGGCCTAAATCAGATCGTCCTTGGGATACTGATGAAACCCCAGCAGATGAAGACGGATTATATCCTCGCTGGAGTGGACCGCATCTTCGCCGCCGTCGCGGATTGATTGACCCAAAGACATGGGCAATGGTTTATCAGCAGCAAGATGTTGAGTCTACTGCCATCTTCTCACCTGAATGTGTACGCGGTTCTGTCAGCGGTATGCGTGCTATTGGCCCTATCATCCCTGGCGCACCAGGACATCCTGGCAATATCCAATCGCAATATATTGTCGCTGCTATGGATCCAGCCATGTCTGGTGACACCTTCTCTGTCATTATCTCAGGAGATAGAACCACAGGCAAGCGTTACTTGCTAGAGGCATCACGGATGCCAGCACCTACGCCTCAACAGATTCGTGACTTAATTTTTACTTGGACTGAGAAATACAATCCAAAGGTCTGGGTTATTGAGAAGAATGCTTTCCAGTTATTCTTGACTCAAGACGAACAAATCAACAACTTTTTAGCAACACGCGGTATTCGCCTCGTGCAGCACTATACAGGTTCCAACAAAATGGATCTTGAATTCGGTGTTGCCTCTATGGCGCCACTATTCGGCTCGTGCGACAACCAGGGCAAATACATGAAGAATAATCTTCTGGAATTGCCACGAGCCGACAACGAACATATCAAGGCACTGATTGAGCAATTGATTACTTGGTCAGCAGGAACAAAGAATAAGCAAGACGGTCCAATGGCCCTCTGGTTTGCAGAGACTCAGATGCGTGACTATATCAATCAGTCAGGCGCTTACGGCGGATCATTCGTGAAGAATCCATTTGCTTCACGCTATCAGACAATGAACCGCAAGGTTATTAACTTAGAAGAATGGCAACGCACGCAAGAAAAACTTGCGGCTAACGGGGGATACATAAGTGGCAATAGATATTGATGTACTTAGCGTCAAGGTGCGCAAGTTACGAGATAGATTCCATACTCGTGACGCTCGCTACTCTGACCTTATGGCTATTCGCCAAGGCGACATTCAACAGGTATTTCCTGGCGCATTCTCCGAAGAATATCCAAAGCCTATGGTGGCAAACTTTATTGATGTGGCTGCCCGCGATGTAGCGGAAGTTATTGCCCCACTTCCTGCCTTTAACTGCGACACAACAGATTCTATTTCAGATCGTGCAAGAAAGCGTGCCGATAAGCGCACCATGATTGTTGCTGGCTACCGCGACTCTTGCAACCTTCAGACCATGATGTATACAGGTGCTGATCGTTACCTTACCTTTGGTATGTTGCCTTTCATCATTGAGCCTGATTATGAAAACAATCGTCCAATGATTCGCATTGACAACCCAATGAATGCCTATCCTGAATTTGACCGTTTTGGCAAGTTGCTCTCATACACCAAGCGCTACCAAAAAACAGTACGCGAACTTATCAATGATTTTCCTGAGTACGAATCACAAATCCGTACACAATACGAGAGTCGCAATTCTGAGCGTATCCTTGAAGTTTATCGCTATCAGGACAAAGAAGAACTAGTTTTGTTTGTTCCTGAAAAGGGCAACCTTGTTCTTGAGCGTGCTAAGAATCTTCTTGATGAACTACCAATTGCTATTGCTATTCGTCCTGGCGTTGACTCTGATGAAAACCAACGTGGACAATTTGACGACATCATGTGGGTACAAGTTGCTCGCGCACGTATGGCAACATTTCAACTTGAAGCGGCACAAAAGTCTGTACAGGCTCCTTTTGCTTTGCCTTCAGATGTAAACGTTATTGAGATTGGTCCAGATGCAACTATCCGCTCTGCCAATCCAGAAAAGATTCGTCGTGTTGGCCTTGAGATTCCTAATGGAATATTTCAAGAGACTAGCGAATTAGATCAAGAACTTCGTGTAGGCTCACGTTACCCACAAGGTCGTCTAGGACAGCAATCAGGTTCTATCGTTACAGGCCGTGGTGTAGAAGCACTTATGGGCGGCTTTGACACACAAGTCAAAACAGCACAAGCAGTATTGGCTGACACATTCCGTCATGTCATGCGCCTATGCTTTAAAATGGATGAACAATTATTTGGTGATGTTGAAAAGGAAGTACGCGGCGTAACCGCTGGCGCACCTTACGAAATTACCTACACACCTAAAAAAGATATTGATGGTGATTACTGGTGTGATGTAAGTTACGGAATGATGGCGGGTCTAGATCCAAACCGCGCATTAGTATTTGGTTTACAGGCTCGTGGAGATAAGTTAATTAGCCGCGACTTTTTGCGTCGTCAGATGCCTTGGGATATGAACGTTACCCAAGAAGAAGAAAAAGTTGAAGTTGAAGAACTGCGTGATTCACTCATGCAAGCAGTTGCATCATACGCAAATGCAATTCCTCAAATGGCAATGCAAGGACAAGATCCAACAAAAGCAATTGTAGCACTCGCTGCCGCAATTAAAGGTCGTCAAAATGGCGATGCTATTGAAGATGTTTTGGCTCAAGCCTTTGCACAACAAGTCTCCCCGCAAGTTGCAGCCCCTGGTCAACCAGGCGAGGCTCCTGGCGGGGAACCTACTCCGCAAGGAATGCCGCAAGGTATGCCACAACCACCGCAAGGTGCAAAATCATCTGCACTGCAAAATCTACTTGCAGGACTTTCGTCTTCTGGCTCACCGCAATTATCTGCGAATGTAGCCAGACGCTCACCCGCCTAACGTTACGAGTGAGAAAAACAAAACCTATAGGAGAAAATAAATGGCAAAAGTAGCACCAGCCTTTAAGTCTAGCCTGCAATCAGCACCTGTTAAGGTTGCTATGCAAGGTGGACATGGCTCATCAGAAGCAACAACACAAAAGACAAGCATCCAAGATGCTCCTTCAGTTAAGTCAACTGGAAAGTCTGACATTAAGTACACAGTACAGCCTTCTGCAACACGCGGAACAAACCCAGGCGCTAAGTAACCTTCATGCAAGAGGGCGAGCGGATTCCTACTCGTTTTAACAAGTGGGACATGTTTGCCCTTTTTGCTGATCTAATTTCTAATATTTTTATAGCCTTTGCTAATTTTGCAAATGCTCTAACAGGTATGTTTGATACAGAAGCAAGTTTCGTGGAAGATGAAAAACACTTTCACGAGTATGCCGCTCGAACCATTGAGACACTAAACGAGGGAGACTGACTATGCCACAGGCAAATAAGCCAGCAATGTCATCAGGCCCAGGGGCTTTAAGCCGACGCACCGATGGTGGACCAGCATCAAAGCAAGCACAACGTTATATCTCTGGTATGCCTAGTTATGGTGATGGCCAAGACTTAATGAACCTGCAAGCACAAGCACCAATGTCCCAAACACGCATCGGCAGCAATCCACCTTCACCTAGCGCCATGGCGCAAATGGCTCAACAAGGTGGACAGCCACAGCAACAACAAGCACAACCACAACAACCAGTTACACCTTTATCTGCACCTACTCAACGCCCAAATGAGCCAGTAACTACAGGTTCACCACTCGGTGCTGGAGCAGGTCCAGAAGCCATTGGCATTATGCCAGGTCAAGTTACACAAGGTGGACAATCTGCAAAAAATCTTGTGCAGGCTCTTGCTTCAAATCGTGACGCTTCTCCTGAATTGCAGGCCCTTGCCGCTAAATTAGGGAAGTAATTAATGTCATCAATGCAACCGATGCCACAAGTGCAACCTACTGCTCAGGCAAATATTGCTGGTGGACCAAATGTTAATACAGCAAATGACATGGTTCAAGGCAATCAAATGTTTGTTAAGCAAAATCCAGCATTAGCAGCCGTTGGTGTTGCATCTGGAAGTCAAGATACTTTTAATACACTTGCTGCGACTTCGCACATGATTGCGATTGCTAATGCTTTAGATGATCATATTGCCACATACAATTCTGCTGCATGGATGCGTAACGCTTTAAAATCTGTGCCAGATGTATCATCTGCACTTGTTCCAAATATGATTGAAACATTACAAGCGAGTAGGGCGGTTCAGTGAGTAATATTCAACCGCTATCAGCAGCCCCTGCACCAACTCCTGCACCGTCTCAAGGTGGATTTTTTAACGATATTAAAAACCTACCAGGCGAAGCAGTTAAAGCAGTTACTAGCCTTCCAGTAGTTGGTAAAGCAATTGGTACTGCTATGTCATGGGCTAATAAACCTTTGCAAGAAGTACAAAAAGATTACAAATTTATTCATAGCCTTTACGCGGATCATGGTTTTGGTGCTGGTTTACTTGGCACATTTGGCGTACTTGCAGGCGGAGCCATTGGTTCCATCCTTCCAGGTGAAGGTACAGTGCTTGGTGCTGGCATTGGTGCAGCATTAACCCGTAACATTCTTGGTCGTGTAGTTCCGACCTATCAAAATTCTTTTGACAAGTCTAATGATCCTAACTACCTTGTATCTTTTGGTAGAGATATTGCTCATGGGCTTTCTAACATTCCTGGTTTTGGCACTTTAGGCAATACAAACACTGGCCTTGGACAGGTTGTATCAGGCATCGCTGACGCTTCATTTGACTTTGAAGCAGATCCTTTGGCAACTGCAGGCAAACTTAACGGCGCACTTAAAAAAGGCAACAACATTGCTGTAGCAACTGAAGTAGATCCTGCTACTGGCTTACAACGCACAAAGATTGACCCAGATACTGGCAAGCCAATCATCCGTAATACATTGCCGTTTGCATCATCTGCCACTGGTTTGACCAACTTCCTTTCAGGAATGTCAACCAAGATCATTACCGCAGATCAATACGATCAGGTAATGGCTAACCCACTTCGTGCAGCACAAAATCGTGCTGTTAACGACATTGTTTCTGTAGCATCTAATCCAGATGCTTCATTGGCTTCTAAGGCTGGGTATATTCATACGACATATGGTATTCCTAACGGTTGGTCAGCAACCATGTCGAAGGCTTTGGCTAATGTTTCTAATCGTTTTGAAGCAGATCAAATTTTCAAGCAATCTTTGTATTCCAAAGAATTAGCAGATGCTGGTACAGCAACAAGTGAGTTGCGTCTTCCTTCACGCACTGTAGGTAAACTACTTAGCGAGAAGATTGGCCCAGATGCTATTCGCAATAGCGACCAAGCAACCAATTTTAACGATCAGGTAAACCTTCTTCTGCCTCGTAAGAGTGCAGTAATGGAGCCTGTCCTTAACGAAGATGGCACGCCTGCTTTGGATGCCAACAATCAACCAAAGATGCAACCAAAAACCAAAACAGTTTACGATGCAAAGGGCAATGCTAAACAAGAGCAGATATTTAAGATCAACGCTCCTGCATTATTTAAGCCTGGCAATGGTGCTATTATGAATGCTCTTGCTGGCAAAGTGCGCAGTTTTACAGGTAAACGTCCTTTGTCTTTTGACACAAATCAATTGGCTTTGTCTTCCGAAAGATTCGATCCTGCAGATCCAGGTGCAGCAGATACTGCTCTTAAAATGGCTTATCTTTCCATGCCAAATCGTCTTGCCGTTGAACATGCTGGAAACATCATGCTTGCAACTGATGATGGCGAACGTCTTGCTCGCTTTCGCGTGCTTCAGCAAGAAGTGCTTAAAAACCTTGGTATTGCCGATACTCAATCTAGCCAATTATTTAGTTCGCTTAAAGATGCCAGCGAAGGCAATGGCTATGACCATGCTGTTTATGGAGTTAATCAAGGGCAAGATGTTGGTGGAACTGAAATAAAACCTGAGTATGGTGGCGGAACTAAATCAGTTGCTATCACTCAAAGCCAACGTTTTCAAGGTGCAATGATTGATTTTAAAAAAGCACGTCAAGAACTTAGGGCTGCTAAAGCCTACGGTGCTTTGTATAATCCTGTAGATGATTTTTTTACTCATTACACAAACGTTATTTTTGCTCCACTGGCTTTGCTTTCTCCTGCTTTTGGTCTTCGTGTATCTGCTGGTGAGGCATTACACCAAGTAATCCGTCGTGGATTGCCAAATTATCTTACCAACGTATTAGCAAGCACCATTGGCAATTTGGATAATAAATACAAAGCATGGCATTTAGATCGTTCTGCTATGTCATTTACAGATACAGATAAAGACGCAATTGATGCAATTGCTGCTGCTGAAGAAAAAGAAAAAGCAGTTGGTTGGAACGGTCCTCGCCCAGAAAAAACATCTAAGCAATTAATTGAGATGACAAAAAATATGTCTGAATCTGATTTAAAAGATTCAAAAATAAAAGAACAAATTGCTTGGGTTAAAAAATACGAAAAACAAGTTGGTCCAGTGCCTGGAATAATTACGGATAACGAAGTTACTAAAGAAATTCATTCTCGTAGCGAAACAATCCGCAAAACCTTTAAAGGTCTTGATGACTCATTAACAAGCAAGCAGGCTTGGAACAATGGCGTAAACGCTGCTCGTGCAGCACGATTTAAGATTATGCCATTGGGCTATCTTGCCAATCAATTTGCTAAATCTGAACTTTTGCCTTACTTTGTCAAAGACAAGATTCGTGCAATGGATCGTTTTCAAGATGTATACGGCAGTCGTGGACCAACGGCTGGTGTTTCTGCCGCTCACCAAGCAAGTCAAGAACTTGCGGCTAAAGAAGACATTGATGTATTTGCCAAAGAAAAAGGTCATGGATCGGTACCTGGTCAAGAACTTGCTGGCCTAACAACTGAGGATCCTCACTACCGCATGTACTTGGCTAAAAACCGTACTAACGCTGCAGCGGATTTGGCTCAACGTGATATTGCTCGTGACTATCTTAAAAGTTTAAAAGATCCTGAGTTTAAGGCTTTAAGCCCAGATCAACAATTTGCAAGCCTAGTAGATGCTCAAGCGGCTCGTATTCGTAATCCTAATATGTATCAGGCTTATCGTTCATCTATGGATGGATATACAAAATATGTTCCAGAGTCTTTTGCTAAGACTCAAATTGATCATTTACAAGGTCTTGTTCATGGGGCAAATAACAAAATTGACATTGACGCACTTCAGAAAATTGCTAAAGGCGAAGGCGTTACTGAGAAAGAATTAAAGTCATTGCCACAAGCGGCGTTACCAATCAAGGTACTTGGCCGTCTGCATATGCCTACAATTTCTGATTCACTTCAACGTGTAGAGCAAATGGGATACCGTAAGTTTGTTACTCCAGTTATGGATTACATTTCTCGTCAGCCTTTGTTTGCGGACTTTTTTACTCGTCGTTTATTAACTAACCAGCCTTTGATTGATATGGGTCTTCTTAGCGAAGATGAAGCAGTACGCATGACTGCGATGCAGGCTACACGTGAGATGATTCCAACAATTCACAGCCCTGCTATTCGTAGCCAATGGGCGATTATGCACCGTAATTTGCTACCGTTTTACTTTGCTCAAGAGCAGGCTATGCGTCGTACTGGCCGTTTGCTAATGACAAACCCACAGGCGTTTCGTGATTTTCAGATTGTACAACAGGGTCTAAACAACCCTGGTTTTGTACATACTGATGCCAATGGTCAAAAGTACATTGTTTATCCAATGCTTGGTGAATTTGGCAATGCCCTTTCTCGTGGTTTAAATTCTTTAGGCATGACCCAGTTCTCTGGTTTGCCAACATCTATTACTGGTAATACGGCGTCGCTATTGACAGTTTTGCCAGAAATTAAAACACCTGGCGTAAGCCCATTTGTCAACTTTGCTGCAAGTGAAATTTCGCAAAAGTTTCCTTGGACTACCAAAGCAGCCAACGCAACAACTGGCGGCTATTTGTCAAATAATTGGATTGACACATTTATGCCATCTTCAACCATGCGTGATTTGTTTAACGCAATGAACATGGATGATCGTGAGTCAACAGTTTACAACTCAAAGTTGTCTGCAATTGCCGCTGCTTATTACCATGGTGATTTGCCAGAAAACTACACATCTTTGCCAGCGTTTCAGCAAGCACAGATTTTGGCTAAGATTGAAAACAACGCCAAATCAAACTTGCTTATCAAAGGCTTGTTTGCATTCTTCTTGCCATTGTCTCCAACGGTAAGCAATGATTATTACACTAAAGATATGCAGACGCTACGCTCTGAGTATCTAAACTTGCTTAATACCAAGGATCCAAGCACGGGTGCTAACTACACAGCCGCTGGTGCTTTAAACAAGTTTCTTCAAGAAACAGGTTCACCTAGCAATCCTAATCGTGCGTTGGCTTACACAGTAGCCCGTACCCAAAATGGTTCAAGCGGTGCTTATGTTCCTTTGGCTGATTCAACAATTAGTTGGATTGATGGCAATCAAAAGTTGCTTAATAATCCAGCATATTCATCTGCTTCGCCATATCTTATCCCGCAGGTAGCAGATAGTGCAGATGCTTTGGCTGTTGAAAACAAGTTGTTACTTGATCATTTCAGATCAAAGGTAACTTCGCAACAATTTCTTACCTCGCTTTATGTTAAGCAAGGTTGGCAAGATCTTGCGTCAAGTTATGCTGCTTATCAAACTGTTTTGACGGATGCTCGTAAATCTAACAATCGCCAAGCAGAATATAATATTGGTCAAGCATGGAAACAAATAACGGCAAATTATGGTCAAAGTAATCCAGTATGGTTTGCAAACTATAATGATCCAACTCGTCCTGTTCAGTCAGCAAAAGTAATTAGCCAATTTCAGACTATGAACCAAAAAGGTTTGTTGCCGAATACGCCTGAGGGCAATGGCATTAAAGACTTGCTTGCAAATTATCAGTATTATCACAATGGTTTATTGGCTAATACAATCAATGGCCAACATCTTCCAGGTTACTCAACCTTGATGGATGTTTGGTATACCTATGTGGATAATTTGGCTGTATCAAATCCTCGTTTGCAAAGCGTAATAACAAGCGTATTTAGAAGGGCTGTATAATGGCTACTCCAACAACACCAGCAATTCCAAATCCTGGTGGTAGTTCCGCTGCGCCAACTTCTGCTGAAGTTGCTGCGCTTTTAGCGGCGGCTGGCGGCTCAAATCTTTACGCCAATATGAAGACGTTTACAGATACAACAAGCACAACTCAAACATCACCACAAGATGTTGAGGCTTTGATAAACGCAACAATGCAATCAATGGTTGGTCGTAATGCTACTCCTCAAGAATTGCAAACATATGGTGCTGAATTGCTTGCGGCTGAAAAATCTAATTTTGGCACATTTAATGAACAAACTACTTACACTTCTACGGGTAAGCGTGCTGATATTACAGGCGGACAAACATCTACTGGTATAGATGCGCAAGGTTTTCTTCAAAGCCTTATCGGTGGTAGCGCCGATGCGCAATCATACAAACTAGCAACTAGTTACTTTTCAGCAATGCAAGAAGCGTTGCAAGGTCAGGAGAACATTTAATGGCAACTACAAAAAAATCCATTTATGATCCTGCAACAACAAGTTTTGATCAAATTACAACTATTGAGCAAGCACAGGCTGCTGTTGATTACTGGAAAAATCAAATTCAATCTGGCCATGAAACAAGAGCCAATATTAAATCTCTTGCATTAGCAAGTCAAATTGAAGACAAATTATCTCCAACTACTGCAGCCAATGCAGCACCTGCTGCAACCTCTGGTCCAAGTGTTGCCGAAATGCAAAAAGAAGTTGCTGCGGCTCGTGAATCATTAGCACCTAAATCACCAGAAGTAACAAATCAAGTTCCCATTACTACTGCCACGCCTAATGCGGGTATTCAAACTACTACTCCCACTTCAATAACAACTCCAGTTGTTGATAGTAATACACCACCAACACCTAAAAAACCAATTAATATTTTTAAAATGGTTAAAGGTGTATTTACCTACAATGGCGAGGCTTACACTGGTTTAGATCCAAAGACTAATAATTATTATGTCAAGGGTAAACTGCAATCTGATGCAGACATTAAGAATGATTTTATCAAGAACTATGGCGCACAAGCAGCAGCAGTTCTTGCAGTACCAGAACTTTCAACACTTGTTACACAAGCAGTTAAAAGTAATTATACCAAAGATCAATATGGCGCAGCATTTCTTAATACTACATGGGCAAAACAACACCCTGGTTCTATCGGTACTGCAGAACTACAACGCCTTTCAGATCCTTCTGGATACAATATTGCTTACAATAGAAAACAAGCACATGCTCAGCAACTAGCAAACGAATTAGGCGCTAATTTTGATTCAAGCCTAATTGGTTCACAAATTGATGCTGCAAATATTAACAATGCAGATGCAACTAAATTTGACCAAGCCGCTGTTACGGCAGGTAAAGCAGACATTACTACTTGGATGATGCAAAATCCAAACGCCACAGATGCTGAAATTCAACAGCATATGGCTAAAGCAATGCTTAATTCAGGTGCGGTAAGTGCAACTACAGGCGGAACAATATTTAATACCGCTCAATCATTGGCTAGTATTGCTCAGCAATACGGACAAAGTGGACTTTACAATCAAGGAATGCTTAATTCATATGCAGCCAATGTTGCCGCTGGTACACAAGGCTACGATGTAAATACTTTTATGGAACAACAAAAGCAAAATGCTATGAATATTTACAAGCCATTTGCTAATCAAATTTCCGCTGGTGCTACCGTTTCAAGCCTTGCAGATCCTTATGTTAATACAATTCAAAACCTTCTTGAAGTATCACCAAGTGATGTACAACTTGGTGCTACAACAGGTTATGGTGCAATGGTATCAAAAGCCATGATGGGTGATGGCACAACCGCTGTTGATCCACTTTCATTTGCCAATACCGTTCGTTCTCAACCTGAATGGCTTAATACAAAAAATGCTCAATCAACATTGCTTGGCAATGCTAATTCGATTATTCAGAAGATGGGACTTGGCTAATGGCT
>Ga0214206_1000331_pt1 | contig 13265 bp, 12 predicted proteins | sample TroBogEpilimnion_26_FD_153044 | JGI IMG/M metagenome (GOLD analysis project Ga0214206, IMG submission 153044) | Freshwater microbial communities from Trout Bog Lake, WI - 07JUL2009 epilimnion | ecosystem: Environmental > Aquatic > Freshwater > Lake > Epilimnion/Euphotic zone | place: Trout Bog...
GATCTAGCCAGAGTCTTGAGAGTCCCTGGTTTTACTAACAATAAGTCAAACTTCAAAGTTGAATTAGTTCATTCATCTGGAAAGCCTCCATATAGCCATGATGAAGTGATGGAAGCTTTCATTGACATGCCAATCATCAGAAGACATGTTCGTGATTACGCCACTAAAACCATCGATGATCCAAACTATAGTCGTAATGTGGCTATCTTTCAATTGGGCTGTCAACTAGGAGAAGAAGGCGTCAATGAAAACACATTAGGTAAAGCTCTTCGCTTGTTTGAAAAACAGATGAGACCCACAGACCCATCAGGTCAAGTTAAAGGGATGGACTTTGCTAGTGAATTGACAACCATCACTAGAGGATGGCAAAAGACTAGCGAAGAAAGGCAAAGAATCTTAGATGAAATGCCTGTCATTGAGAACGTCGAAGCTTTAAAATTTCCACTTCTCACTTATGAACAGTTGATGGATAGACCTGTTCTGAAGTGGTACATCAAAGATCTTTTGCCTGTTGCCGAATTGGGATTCATCTATGGTGAATCTGGAACAGGTAAAACATTCTTTGCAATCCATCTTGTTAAACACCTATTGTCAGGCCACGGTCGATTTTTTGGTAAGAAAGTGACAGATCCTGTCAATGTCCTTTACATCTGTGCTGAAGGCGTATCAGGTTTTAGAGATAGACTTCAACTCTCAATCAACGAGATGTCATCTGAAGAAAAGAATCGCTTAAGAATCATTGACAGAAAACCAGGACTTAATCGAATCTCTGATGTCAAAGAGATCATCAACTCTTGCAATCACAGCCGATTTGTGCCAAATCTTGTCTTTATCGACACTCTAGCCCAAACCTCAGGCGGTGCCAATCAAGATTCAAACACTGAAATGCAGCTTTACCTAGATAGTGTAGCAAAATTGAACGCTGCATTCAATTCGATGAGTATAATTATCCACCATGCAGGAAAAGACGTGTCCAGAGGCATGCGTGGCGCTTCCTGTCTTAAGGGAGCGGCAGATGTGAGTATTCTATTGACCGGGCAAAAACAAGGTCCCAAAACCGCTCTGGTTGATAAACTGAAAGATGGAGCTGATGATCTTGAGATGTATTTTGAACTGAAACCTGAAATTATTGCCGTTGGATTTGATGAAGATGGCGATGACATGTCTAGAAGTTCATGCACATTGGTAGAATTGACAGAAAAACCAGCGGAACCTGTCAAGAACAATAGCAAGCGTCAAACTCAAGTGTTAGAGTTTGTCAATAGCGAAGATTATGTTCCTATGACTAGCAAAGCATTGGTCAAAGAACTATGTGATCTTTATCAAGTTGAGCAATCACATGTCTTCACAAGATGTGTGAAGACTCTTCTTGATAAAGGAATGCTAGAAGAAATCAACGGATTTATTGAGCCATCATTGTTCTAAACATAGTATAATCTTTTGTAAATGGAAAAGACTTGCTCTAACTGTTTGTTTTATAATCCTTTTTATCAAAAGGAAAATGCAGGCACTTGCCAACAGCGTTTTGAATTTGAAGAATTCGCAGCTGTCACATCTGATGACAGCTGCGAAGAATGGCAAAATGACGAGGAAGTTTAATAAAACTTGAAAACCATGGGAAAAGCTCAACCTCAAAACATGACAAATCGAGGAGGTCGCCCCAAAGGATCTCCTAATAAAACAACCGCTGCAATTAAAGAAATGTTGCTTGCATCACTTGATACCGTTGGTGGTCAAGCATATTTTGAACGACAAGCCGAAGAAAATCCAACAGCTTATATGACTTTGATTGGCAAAATTATGCCTGCTGAAGTTAAAAAGGAAATAACCGGAGCTGACGGCGGTCCAATCAAACACTCAGTTAAGGTGCAATTTGGAGACGATAGCTAAGTTTCCTCCTAAACTTAAAGACTTATTCAAACCATTCCGTTACAAAGTTCTTCATGGCGGTCGTGGTTCGGGTAAGTCTTTTTCAGTATCTGCCGCACTCCTTATCAAAGGGGCTGAAAAACCTATGCGCATTCTTTGCGCTCGTGAAGTGCAGAAGTCTATCAAGCAATCGGTTCATACGCTTTTAGTCGATCAAATTCAAACTTTAGACCTCGGTTACTTTTATACGGTGACAGAAACTGAGATTAGAGGTCTTAACGGAACGGTCTTCACATTCTCAGGCCTTGCAAACCATACAGTAGAATCAATCAAGTCAATGGCAAACATTGACATCTGCTGGGTTGAAGAAGCTCAATCAGTTTCCAAAAAGTCTTGGGATATTCTGATTCCAACAATTCGAGCTGAAAACTCAGAGATTTGGGTTACGATGAACCCTGATCTTGATACTGATGACACATATACTCGTTTCATCGCCAATCAAGTGCCAGATTCTTATGTTGTCCAAGTCAACTATATGGACAATCCTTGGTTTCCAAGTGTTCTTGAAGTCGAACGTGCACATTGTGAAGCCCACAATAAAAAAGACTATGACAACATCTGGTTAGGTAAGCCAAAAACCGTTGTCGACGGTGCTATCTATGCTGATGAGTATCAGCTCATGGTTGAACAACATCGAATCAACTTGGTCACGCATGACCCGATGCTTAAGACTCACATCGTTGTGGATCTTGGCTGGAACGATGCAATGTCTATCATCATGGTTCAACGCGCAGGCTCAGAAGCCCGTATTGTCGACTATATAGAGGAATCATTCCAAACTCTTGATTGGTATTCTGCAGAACTCAAACGTAAAAACTACAATTGGGGAAAGCTGTGGCTTCCTCATGATGCCGTTCATAAGGACTATAAAACTGGCAAATCTGCAGTTGAGATTATGACAGCATTAGGTTGGGAATGTGAAGTCATACCGATTGGCGATGTTGAACATGGCATTAGGCTAGGCAGAATGCTGTTTCCAAGGGTTTGGATGGACAAAGAGAAAACCAAGCGTTTGCAAGAATGTTTGAAGCGTTATCGTCGCAGTATCAATCAGACTACTGGTCAACCCACTGGACCATTGCATGATGAATACAGTCATGGCGCAGACGCATTCCGTTATCTTGCAACCTGTGTTGACATGTTCCGCAATGATAATGTTAAACGTAGAAAAGAGTATGATACTGGGCAAACCGGTAGCTGGATGGGCGCATAGGAGCAAATGTCATGGCTGGCTTATCTGATATTTATACACCTTCTGAAATCATGGCAATGATGTTTCCAGAAACTAGTGCGTATCGTCCTGATTTGCCAGGAGCAAGCACAAAGCAATACAACCGAGCTAAAGACTTTGGACCGCGCTGGAACGAACAGACTTTAAGCGCACCAATGACAGCATTGAAAGGCTACGGTTGGCTTGGTCCAATGACTAATCCTTCTGGTAACGTCATGAGCGAATACTCAATGACGGATGAAAACAAGCGCAGTTTTCCGTCATTTACTCCAACATTAACTTCAGAGCAAGTTCAATACTTGATGAGCGCTCATGGTTTGCCAAGCATTCCTACGCAAGCTAGGGCAATGGATGATTCTATTTATCGCAAAGCTAAAAACTAGGCTGATCTGCGCGGATTGCAAGGTCTTAGTCCGTTTATTGATTAATGGCACATAACTATGAACTTAGATACTGATTCAATCATGGATTCTCTTGGTGTTGGCAATGAGGATAACTCAGAAGCAACCAGAGAGAAGCTAGAAACCATCCGCAAACGGTTTGATATCTGCATGGAATCTACCGCGCAGAATCGACAGGAGATGCTGGATGATATTCGTTTTGCGCGTTTAGCGGATCAATGGCCGGAAGCTGCAAAGTATGACAGGGCAAGACCTGGGAAAGAGCGGCCAATGCTTGTCGTTAATCGCTTGCTCCAGTTCCGTGACCGCGTAGTTAATGAAATCCGCCAGAACACGCCAAGTATTCGTATCCGTCCTGTCAATGATGGCGCTGATGAAGAAACGTCTGAAGTATTGATGGGCATAGTTCGTCATATCCAAGACAACAGCAACGCATCCATTGCATACGACACGGCGGTTGAGTGGCAAGTGGACACTGGCCTAGGCTATTTCCGTGTTCGCAATGACTGGGCTGATGATCGCTCATTCGATCAGGAACTCTACATTGATCGCATTGTTGATCCAATGAAGATCTACTTTGATCCGCATAGCAAGCAGCCTGATGGCTCTGACGCTGAATACTGCATCATTGCTGAAGAGATTCCAAAGGATGAGTTCAAGCGCTTGTATCCAGACGTTCCAGAGACTAACTGGGAATCTGCTGGCAATGGCGATATGCAGGGCTGGTACACGAAAGACTCTATCCGTATTGCTGAGTACTACTACATTGAGCATTCTGAAGAAGAAATCTTTGACCAGGAAACTGGCCGTTCACGCATGGCGGATGTTCGCCGTTGCATGTGGTGCAAAGTCACGGGCCAAACGATCCTAGAAGAAGCTGAGATTCCGACAAAGTACATTCCGATCATTCCAGTGCTAGGACATGAAGTCTGGGTGCAAGGTCGGCGTTATTTGTCTGGCTTAGTTCGCAACGCTAAAGACGCTCAGAGACTCTACAACTACTATCTTTCAGCCAATGCTGAAAACGTAGCCCTTGCGCCTAAAGCGCCGTTTGTAGGCGTTGCAGGACAGTTTGAAACCGATCCGCGCTGGGGTAGAGCTAATCAAGAATCCTTGGCCTATCTTGAATACGATCCTGTCTCTATTGCTGGAACTCCTGCGCCTCCGCCGCAAAGGTCACAGCCGCCACAAGCATCTAGCGCAATCATGCAGGCTGTTCAGCTTGCTGAGAATGACATCATGCAGTCAATGGGTATCTATCAGCCAAGTCTAGGCGGTGAATCCAATGAGACGTCTGGCCGAGCATTGATGCTGCGTCAGAAGCAGACTGAGACAGGCAACTTTCATTACCAGGACAATCTTAATCGCTCTATCCGTCATGCAGGACGCATCGTACTGGATATGATTCCTAAGATTTATGACCGCGCTAGAGTCATTCGTATCCTTGGCGAAGACGGTGTGCCCAAACAGGTCAACATTGATCCGAATATGCCACAGGCGAGTGCATACACTGACAATCCTGGCATTGACTCTATTTACAACCCTGCTGTCGGAACGTATGACGTTGTATGCGACTCAGGTCCAAGCTATGCAACGAAGCGCGATGAAGCAGCCAATATGATGCTTGCGCTTACACAGGCTAACCCAAGCCTGTTCAACATGATTGGCGATCTGATGCTGAAGAACATGGACTGGCCTGGCGCTGAAGAAATTTCTAAGCGCTTGCAAGCCATGCTCCCGCCACAGTTGCAACCAACCGCTGACGGTACAAAAGTTGATCCACAGGTCATCCAAGCACAGCAAATGATCGAACAGATGGCTTCGCAGATGGAACACATGAGCCAAGAACTACAGTTCTCTCGTAATGAGGCAATGCTGAAGATTCAGGAAGCAGAGCGCCAGTGGTTTGATAGCGAAACTAAGCGCATGGATGTTGAAGGCAAGCTGATGATGACTGACGCAGAACTACAGGCTGCTGTCAAAGAAAATCTACTCATAATGATGGGATCAGGAGCAGAAGAACTTCAAGAAGAACACATGGAGTTTGAATCACTGGAAAACACGGCAATGCCAGGTATTCATGAAGCAATGGGTCAAGCAGTTCAGCCTGCGCCACAACCATCAGCTGCACCTTCTAGTGGCGGCAAACCTAGTTCAACAATGAAACCTGGCGCAATGACGCGCAAGCCTAATGTTGAAGCTCTTACGGGTGAGACGAAACCCGGAGAAAATCAGGAGTAATGTATGAGTGACGAACAAATCAATGACGAATTACCGCAAACCGATCCTGTTCCTACATCGGAAACAGTCGAAAATGTTGAAGCTGAAATTGAAGCTGAAGGCATTATTGAGCCAGAGGAAGCAATTGATAAAAAAGACCCTTGGTATAAAAAGCGGATCGACGAACTAACCAAGGATAAGCATGAAGCCAGACGCCATGCCGAGCGTTTGGAAAAGATGCTGGAGCAGTTGTCTACTCAACAGCAACGCGCACCAGAACCAGTAGCTCCAAGCATTCAGCCGCCAAATCCTGATGACTTTGCAGGAGGTCAGTATGATCCACGCTACATCCAGGCTCAGCTGGAATATACACGAGTATCAGCGATTGAAGAAGCGAGAAAAGCTGTTGCTGCCGAATACGAACAGCGTAGTCAAATGGAACGCCAACAAATGGCGCAAGCCAAGTTGGAGGCTTCTGAAGCGGCTACACGGGCCAAGTTTGCGGATTACGATGCGGTTATCGAGGGCATCACTTCGGACCCCAGACTTGCTCAGAACCCCACTATCCGCCAGGCGCTATTGGGTTTGGATAATGGCCCAGAGATTGCGTACACACTCGGCAAAAACCTTGATGTAGCCTACGAAATCTCACAGATGAACCCGATCCAAGCGGGTATGCGGTTAGCTGAGTTGATTAACCGCGCACCAAGACGCACATCCAACGCGCCTACGCCTATTAAGCCTCTTGGGACTACTGGTACAAATCCAGCCAAAACGCTCTATGAAATGTCCCCTGCTGAGTTCATTGCTGCAAGAAATGCAGAAGAACGTGCAAAACGGGAATCGAGAATCAAACGCTAACGTAGCTCAATAGGTAGAGCAGCTGATTTGTAATCAGCAGGTTGCGGGTTCGATTCCCATCGTTAGCTCTATACATTTAGGAAATCACTATGAAACTTACTATCGTTGACGCCAATGGCGGTGAACATGATCTGGATAGCGTTATTCTTGGCATTGCTGCTGATATTCATCGACTTAATCAGAGACTAATTTTTGTTGAGAAAGAATTAAGCATTAGCTACGAAGAAAAGACTGAAGAACCAGAAAGCGAATAAACCAGTTTGGCGCAGCAGGAGATCGTAACTCCGTGGATTTCGTCACCCACATGCTGCGCCATTTACATACTTCAATAAGTAGAGTATAAGACGATTACCAGACATTGCTACGGCCCTTAGGATGTTTGCGGCGTTTTCAGATCATTCGAGGGATTGGCTCCCATCTGAAGAAATAACTGGGCATAACCTTTTGTTTTTTCATTATTTGGAGTCATCATTATGAGCAATCAGTTGCTTACTATTTCGATGATCACGAATGAAGCCCTCCGCGTACTTACCAACCAATTGGTATTTACTCGTGCGGTAAGCCGTCAGTACGACGACAAATTCGCGATCGAAGGTGCGAAAATCGGCACCACAATCAATCTGCGTAAGCCTCCGCGTTATGTCGGACGTACCGGCCCTGCGCTTCAGATTGAATCCTCTGTTGAAACGTATGTACCGCTGACGCTTGGAACCCAGTTCGGCGTAGACATGGCGTTCACGACTCAGGATCTCACGATGAACATCAGCGACTTCTCTGATCGTTTCATCAAGCCTGCTGTAGCGGCTGTTGCTAATAAGATTGATTATGATGGTCTTCAGCAGTTCCTTAATGTATACAACCTTGTTGGTACTCCTGGTCAGCTTACCGGTACTCCCACTCAGGCACAGTCTACGGCGGCTATTCTTGCTGCCCGCGCTCGTCTGAATCAGGAAGCCGCTCCGGTTGACGAAGAGCGTCACTTTGTTGTCGATCCGACTGTGGAAGTTGGTATCGTTTCTGGTCTTACTAACCTGTTCAATCCGCAGGGTGTTATCTCTCGTATCTTTGAAAAAGGTGCGCTTGGTGATTCCACGCTGGGATTCAACTTCGCAATGGATCAGAACGTAGGTAACTTCACTTCTGGTACGTTCATTGTCGGCACTGACACTCTGGCTGTTGCTGCACAGGCTGGTGGTTCGGTTCAGACGAATGCTCAGACTGCATTCTCTCTGACTGCAACTATTACTTCTGGCAAAACCCTGACACAGGGTACTGTTTTCACCATTCCTGGTGTATATGCAGTCAACCCGCAGAACCGTCAGTCTACTGGCGCACTGCGTAACTTCGTTCTCACTGCTGGCGTTACCGGTACTGGTTCTTCACAGACTATTTCTGTGTTCCCGACTCCGGTATTCTCTGGTCAGTTCCAGAACGTAACTAGCACTACTGGTTCAATCCCGAGTGGTAACGCTTCTGTTATCTCTGGCTCCAACGGCTCTTCTTACCCGAACGCTATTGCATTCCACAAGGATGCGTTTGCTTTCGGTACTGCTGACCTGTTGCTGCCGCAGGGTGTTGACATGGCCGGTCGCGCATCAGCAGATGGCGTGAGCATCCGTCTTGTTCGTCAGTACGACATCAACTCTGACCAGTTGCCTTGCCGTCTTGACGTTCTCTACGGCTGGTCAACCGTCTATCCCGAACTCGCTACCCGCGTAACTGGTTAATAGGAGTAAACAACAATGGCTAATCCAGGTCCAAACATTGTCTCTCCGGTCCTTCAGCGTGGCGTTGCAATCCTTCAGCTTCCTGTTACTTTTTCAACAGGTGCTGTTGCTGCATCCACTGTTACTGAAATCGCATTTACTATCAATGGCCTTCTCTTAGGCGATTGGGTCAACGTAAATCCGACTAAGGCTGTTGGTACTGACATGGCAATTTCTTACGCTTATGTCTCAGCGGCCAACACGATCAAAATTGCATACGTTAAGACTTCTACCGGTACTGGTACGCCAACCGCAGATACTTACGTTGTCAACGTAGTTCGTGCTGATCCTGATAACTTCACTGACTTTGGTATTACAACCTTCAACAACTACGGTGTTGTAGCTGGTTCTAATCCGTAAGTCATAAGACTAGAATCGAGGGGCTTCGGCCCCTCTTTTCTTATAGGGAGTAAGAAATGATTGATTTTCCATGCGCTGTTCATCTTGATAACTACGATGACATTAAAATCGCAGTTGATGAATCGCGTCTCAAAGAATTGCGCGAACTTGGCTATATCACAAGTTCTGAATGGTATGCAAAGAATTTAGGTATAATTGCATCCACGGCTGAAGAAGAGACCTCAGAAGTCAAACGCAGAGGCCGTCCCCCAAAGTAATAGGTATCGCCAATGGCTAATCTTGGTCCTCAACACATAAACCTGTCTTATCCTGGTTTATTGCAAGTTCCAAATGGCTTAACCAGTGTTCTTCAGACGGTTTCTGACGGCAATGGCATAAGTTCTGGGCTTCAGATTAGCACTACTGGTTTTGGCGGTCAGCTTACTAGCTCTGCTGTTCTCATCACTGGCGGATACATTGACGCTACGCCAATTGGTTCAAATACGCCTTCTACGGGTAAATTCACTAGCTTAAATGTCAGCGGATTAAGCGGAATTGTTAAAGCTACTGCTGGTTCTCTTGGGAATGCCACTGCTGGCACTGATTATGTCTCTCCGAGTGTCTTAGCACAGCCCAATGGTGTTGCAACTCTTGACGCATCTGGCTATCTAACAGCGGCTCAGATTCCGCCAATTGCTATTGTTCAGTATCTTGGCACTGTCAATAGCCAGGCGGCAATGCTTGCACTGACTGGTCAGCAAGGTGACTGGTGTATTCGTTCCGATCTTGGCACTACTTGGGTTATCACTGGAAATAATCCGAGTCAGTTATCATCCTGGACACAGCTTTCTTATCCGACTGCGCCAGTTACGTCTGTTAATGGCCTCACTGGTGCTGTAATGCTGTCTTACAGCAATGTTGGTGCTGCGCCTGCTACGACTGGTTCTAGCATTCTGTATGCAAACGGATCTGGCGGATTTGCTAATGTCACGGTTGGCACAGGACTGACGTTTGTCGGCGGAACTTTGGCCGCAAGCTCATCAGGTACGGTTACTTCTGTTTCCGTAGCAACAGCAAATGGCTTTGCTGGTACGTCATCTGGTGGATCAACGCCAGCATTGACGCTAAGTACGACTGTCACTGGCCTTCTAAAAGGCAATGGCACTGCAATTAGTGCAGCAATCTCTGGAACGGACTACGCGCCTGCAACCACAGGCACTTCAATCCTCAAAGGAAATGGCTCTGGAGGATTTTCCAATGCTGTCTCCAATACTGACTATCAATCAGTCATCACGGCTACTGGAATTCTCAAAGGCGCTGGTTCTGGATCAATCAGTGCAGCAGTAATTGGTACAGATTATGCGCCAGCAACGACAGGATCATCAATTCTTAAAGGAAACAGTCTCGGAGGGTTCGCAAATGCGGTATCTGGAACTGATTATGCGCCAGCTACTAGCGGCACTTCAATTCTGTATGGAAACGGCTCTGGTGGCTTTAGTCCTGTTACTATCGGTTCTGGCCTTACATTCTCTACTGGTACTCTTTCAGCGACAAGCGGCAGTGGCGGGACTGTAACGAATGTTTCTGTAGTCACGGCTAACGGATTTGCAGGGACGGTTGCTAATCCAAGCACATTGCCAGCGATTACGCTGTCTACGTCTGTTACTGGTCTACTTAAAGGCAATGGAACAGCAATATCTGCGGCTGTCTCAGGGACCGATTACGCTCCAGCCACTACTGGTACGTCCATTCTTAAAGGGAATGGCGCTGGCGGCTTCTCAGGAGCTATCTCAGGCACTGATTACGCGCCAGCAACGTCCGGTAGCTCCATCCTATATGCAAACGGTGCTGGCGGATTCAGTCCTGTCACTATCGGATCTAATCTGACCTTTGCTGCTGGAACGCTCTCAGCTACCGGTGGCGGCGGAATGATATATCCAGGTGCCGGCATTCCAAATAGCACAGGATCATCATGGGGAACGTCATACGGAACGTCTGGAGTCAATTCTGTTGCCTTGCGGGATTCTAGCGGAAATATCAGCACTAATAGCATCTTTGAAGGCTATAGCGTACTCGTTGCCAGCGGAACAACGACCACGCTTACTGCTGCTTCTTTCCCAAACTGGTATGTGACAGGCTCCGGTGGGCAAACTTTCCAGCTTCCAGACGCAACCACTCTCCCAAATGGCGCAACTTACACTTTTAATAACAACCAGAGCAGCGGCGTTATAACGCTAAATAACAACTCTGGTAGCTCAATTATCCCTGGCGGTATCGGCTCTGGCGGATATGTCACACTGGTCCTTCTGACCAACGCCAGTGCAGCAGGAACATGGGATTATCATTTCCAAACGCCATCCAATGTAAGTTGGACTTCAAACACGTTTAATTATCCAGGCTCTTTTACTGGCGGAACATGGAACGGATCAACCGTTGCCGTAAATCGTGGCGGTACGGGTGTAGCAACCATTACTGGCCTAATCAAAGGTAACGGAACTAGCGCATTTACTGCTGCTGCGGCCGGGACAGATTATGCGCCAGCGACTAGCGGCAGTAGCATTTTGTATGGCAATGGTTCTGGCGGTTTCAGCAATGTTACTGTCGGGTCTGGTCTGTCATTTAGTGCAGGCACTTTGGCCTCAACTGCTGGCGGCGGATCGGTAACAACTGTTTCTGTAGTCTCAGCAAACGGTTTTGCAGGAACAGTAGCCAATCCAACGTCCAGTCCCGCCATTACACTCACAACGTCCGTTACAGGGCTTCTCAAAGGCAACGGTACGGCTATTAGTGCAGCGACTAGCGGCACAGATTACGCACCCGCCACTAGCGGTACAGCACTTCTTAAAGGAAATGGATCTGGCGGATTTAATTCAGCCGCTGCGGGGACGGATTACGCTATTCCAACATCAGGCACATCCATTTTGTATGGCAATGGATCAGGCGGATTTAGTAATGTAACAATTGGAGCAGGTTTATCGTTTTCCACTGGAACTCTTTCAGCCAACCTGCCTATTCAAACGGTTCAGACTTCTAACTTCGCTGCAACAGCGGGGTACACTTACCCAGTCAATACGACTTCAGGTGCCGTAACAGTTACGCTCCCAGCTTCGCCTACCGCTGGCAATCAGATCACCATTTTTGACTACGCTGGTACTGCTGCAACGAATGCAATCACGATTAGTCCTAATGGCGGGAAGATCAATGGGGTTGCGGCATACGCAACTATTTCGACGAATAGAGCTTCCGTTACTTTGGTCTATGTCGATTCGACGCAAGGATGGGTTGATGTCTCTATAGGAAATGCAACCTATATTCCACAAACGTATTCAGCATCTTACCTAGTAGTCGCTGGTGGTGGCGGAGGTAGTTGGAATATAGCGGGTGGTGGCGGAGCTGGGGGTTTATTATCAAGCAGTGTTACCCTTGTCGCAGGAAGTACTTATTCTATAACAGTCGGTTCTGGCGGTACGGGGTCAAATACAGCTAACGGTACAAATGGGAATAACTCAATTCTAGGTTCAATAGCTACTTCTATCGGTGGAGGAACAGGCGGGCAGCTCAATACTAGCGGTATCAGCGGCGGGTCTGGCGGCGGTGGTTCTACTAACTATGGTCAAAATAATACTGGTGGGGCAGGGACTAGCGGCCAAGGATATGCTGGCGGAGCAGGGTCAACGACATATTTAACATCCGGGGGTGGAGGTGGCGGAGCGGGGGCTGTAGGGACGGCGGGTAGTAGCGTGGGCGGTGCCGGTGGCGTGGGTTATGCGTCTTCTATTACAGGATCTTCTGTCTATTACGCCGGGGGTGGTGGAGGCGGGTCATATTCTGGCACTGCTGGAGCTGGCGGTACTGGAGGCGGTGGTACCGGAGGATATAATTACAATGCTACGGCAGGGTCAACCAACACTGGCGGTGGTGGTGGCGGCGGAGGCAACCCTAATAACGCGGGGGCTAACGGCGGCTCAGGCGTAGTCATTCTTTCCGTACCAACAGCAAACTATTCAGGAACTACCACAGGTTCACCAACGGTGACTACCTCTGGTTCTAATAAAATTCTTACCTTTACCTCCTCTGGGAGCTACACAGCATGAGTCATTTCGCAAAAGTCCTTGATGGCAAAGTCATCCAAGTCATCGTTGCAGAACCTGAGTTCTTCGATACGTTCGTGGACTCTTCTCCGGGGCAGTGGATTCAGACCTCATACAACACTCAGGGCAATAAGCATCTTCTTGGTGGTACGCCATTGCGCGGTAATTACGCAGGGATTGGGTTTATTTACGATGCAACTCATGATGTTTTCTACCCGACGAAGCCGTACCCGAGCTGGATGTTGAATGAATCTACGTGGCTCTGGGATGCACCAGTTGCTTATCCCACTGATGGCAAGTTGTATAATTGGGATGAGTCCGTTAAGGATTGGGTCGAAGTGAAAGCTCCATAAATAGGAATATCCATGTCACAGTATTTCCAAGTCACGTTTCTCCCTCCTCCTGGCGCAACAATTGGGAATGCTTA
>Ga0214206_1000332_pt1 | contig 13246 bp, 30 predicted proteins | sample TroBogEpilimnion_26_FD_153044 | JGI IMG/M metagenome (GOLD analysis project Ga0214206, IMG submission 153044) | Freshwater microbial communities from Trout Bog Lake, WI - 07JUL2009 epilimnion | ecosystem: Environmental > Aquatic > Freshwater > Lake > Epilimnion/Euphotic zone | place: Trout Bog...
AGCAATACTAAGAAAGGCACAAGAATGAACACTTTAATTGCATGGTTTTTAATTTCTAATATAGGTACACCAGTACCAACATATTCAATGCCTTTTACAACAGAAGCAGAATGTCTAAAAGTAAAAGAATTTGTAAATACTACAAGGTTTGATTCGGTTACAAAGTGTATGAAATTAACAGTTTTTGTACACTAAGAAAGGCACAAAAAAAATGATTAAGCTCAAAGGTTTTATAACTTATAATATTGGTGGTGGATATTGTTGGGTTCGTATCGGTAATTTAAAAATTGAATGGATGGTACAAAAATGACCACCTTCACCACACAAGACCGGCAAGATGCGCAACGTACCCCCTTGACTGAAGAACAAATACATGATATTTGGAAAAGTCTATGGGAAGGCGGCAATATTGGCCATATAGCTTACACATACGCCCGCGCCATCGAGCGAGCCCACGGAATAGAGGAGCTAAAATGAAATACGACCAAGAAGTGTATGAGGCACTAGCAGAGAACGAAAGAACCAAACTGACTGAAGAAGTGCTGCGCATCGGTGACGTATTAGGCTTGAAGACAACCAGCTCCGACTACAACGCCTTCAAGGTGATGGAAGTTATCAAGCAACTCATCGACGCCAGCCGACTCGCCAGCAAGCCAATGAAAAAGCGCCCGTTGACTGAAGAACAGATTCAAAAAATATTGTTTAGTACTATATTTTCATCAAGCACCGATGAGCTTGTTGCGTTCGCCCGTGCCATCGAGCGAGCCCACGGAATAGGAGAATAGATTATGAACGTTAAAGAACTGATTGAAGTATTACAAACAATGCCCCAAGATATCATGGTAGTTGTTAGCGGATATGAAGACGGTGTGGATGAAGTTACAGATGTTGCGTTAAATAACATCAATTTGAATGTCCATGACGAATGGTATTACGGAGCGCATGAACTTGACAAAAACGGAGACACGCAGGCGGTGTACATAGGATGAGCTTCACCATCTACCAAGCAGACGGCCTCAAAGTCATCCAGTGGTTCCCCACCGTTGACGCCCTTATTGCCAGCATGCTGGCCAACCCTAATGACAGATATTGGAGAAATACATGAACGCAAATGAAATAGCTAATGAAGGAATCGTTACACAATTAGCGGTGGTACATACCATGCTGCCAAAAGTAAAAGAACTGATTGATAGCCAAATAGCCGAAATTGAGCGATTAAAAGTTGACTCAGCTAGATACCAGTGGCTTAGAACCGAGTTTGCGGCTGGTAGAGAAACCTATCTTGCTGAAGACATACCGAGTGGCGAAACGCTAGATAAATATATTGACGGAAAGATAAACAAATGATTGAATTTGCATTAGGCTTTATGGTCGGCTTTGTAATTGGACTTTACGTCAAACCAAAAGACAAAGACCTTGTAGAACAGCAACGAATATATGACGAAAAAATAAAACAGTTTGAGCAAGATATTATTTATTATAAAAACCTGTGCAAATGGCACGCAGAAAGGAAACAGAATGGCAACTAAAAAAGAAGTTAAAGTACCAGCAATTAAAGAACCCTCTGGCAAAGTAATCGCAGCACCATCCATCGCCTACTCACACGAGGAGATTGAGAAAACAGCCGGACGCAAAAAGAAAGAGGACAAGCGCGGGTTCTTGTTATCTACCGGTGAGTTTGCAGATCGCAAGAAGGCAGCGAAGGTAGCAGAGAAAGCCGGGGAGGTGCCAAAGAAGGTGGGAAAAAAGTTGCACTCCCACGATCTGAGGGAGGCCAAGGGCGTACCCAAAAAGAAACTCAAGTAAGAGCCGTGGTTCCATACGATAACGGCAAGGTGAAGATTGGTATTTATTACCAACCACCAAAGTATATTGAGGAAGATTCAGACATGTTGCGGCTGCAATCTTATTTGATCTATGATCCGGACCGCCTTAAAAAAGCATACTGGTTAAATTTATTTGGCAAGTTTGCATTAATATTTGTGTTGATCATTATTATACTGAGTACAAAATGACAAAGAAAAAAGAGTTGACAGTAGAGTTTGAAGAGGGTTGGGCCGACGAGCTCGAACTTAGCCAGGAAGATTACGACGCCCTTGTACGGGGCATTCAGGAACTAGTAGCCACAGGGGAGATATTTGAAGATGCCACGCCAGTCAGCGAACTGCCGCTTGAAGAGCAGCAAGAGATATTGGAATCGATCAACAGAAAAAACACGCGCCACTAAACTGCCATATTACATCGCAGACACCGGCCATTTTGGGATCAAGATCAAGGTGTGTTTTAGTGATGCAGCATTCCAGCAAGCGGTCCGCGACTCTAAGATCACAACTAAACATAGCTCCTTAGATGTTGGGTTGGCAGAGTCGCACTTCATTGAACAGGAAGGCACAACCAACGCCATGTTGGCCATCGTGTTTAATTACGAAGAGATGGCAAAATGCGACGCGTTAGAGCGGTTGGGTGTGATCTACCATGAAGTCTCTCACACCGTCACTCACGTGTTTGAGTACATCGGTGAGGAAGAGTCTAAGATTGGTGATGAGTCACGCTCATACCTGGGCGAACATATTTTTAAGCAGGTGTTTTCCATCTACGCAACTGAGGAGGATAAGCGTGAAAGTGCTGGAAAAAGAGATCGAGCTGCATTTGTCGAAATTGGTAAAAAAATTCGGGGGAATAAGTTACAAGTGGATCAGCAGCGTGACCGGGGTCCCGGATCGGATAGTATTCATAAACCAAAAGATCCACCTGGTAGAGCTAAAGACTTCGACTGGCAAGATATCGGAAAGGCAGACGATAGTTTTTTCCCAACTAAGTGATCAGGGTTTTCCAGTGCACGTGTTGCACTCCAAACAAGAGGTAGAGGAATTTATTAAGAATGTTACGACGCAGCAATTTACACCCCTACCAGATCGAGATGATTGGGAAGGCGAAATCCATCCCCAACTTGGGACTTTTTCTGCCACCTGGGCTGGGAAAGACAGCGACAACGCTCACCATCATTGCGGAACAATTCCAGGGCAAGACATTGATCATCGCGCCCAAGAGGGTGGCGGAGACAGTGTGGGACACGGAGGTGAAGAAGTGGGAACACCTATCACACCTGAGAGTATCCAAATTGATGGGAAACCCAAGCCAAAGGTTAGCTGGGTTAAATTCGGAGGCAGACATTTATTTAGTTAACCTTGAAAACGTGGCCTGGCTTTGTGACGTCCAACCTAAGTTAGTGTTCACTAACTTAGTGATTGACGAGAGTAGCCGTTTTAAGGACCCTAGCACCAAACGTTTTAAGGCCCTTAAGAAGCATTTAAAGGGCTTTCAGAGGCGAATTATCCTCACTGGTACACCTACCCCTCAGGGCATGTCCGATCTCTGGTCTCAGGTGGGTATATTGGACCTGGGAGAGCGTTTAGAGACGTCATTGACCAGGTTCAGGGATAAGTATTTACAACCGGATCAAATTAATCGCCATACACGTGTGGTGTACTCATGGAAACTAAAAAATGGCGCCGATAAAGATATTCAAGATAAGATTGCGGATATTTGTTTTAGTCTTAAAGCTGAGGATTATTTGCAGCTGCCTAGCTGTACTTCGCTTTATCACAAAATCGAGATAGACAAGAACGTAAGGAACCAATATGACGAACTTAGAAAAGACATGGTCGTTGATATCAAAAAAGAAAAGATCACAGCTCCAACAGCAGCGGCACTGGCGAACAAGCTGCTCCAGTTCACATCGGGAGCGGTCTATACTGAAGAAGGAGATGTCCAAGACGTACACCGCGCTAAACTGGAATATCTTGAGTCGATCATGGAAGAATCTTCAAGTCCCACGCTTGTCTTCTACCATTTCAAGCATTCGCTCCAAAGATTACGTCTTCAGTTCCCAGAGGCGGTGGTGCTGGACGATGACAACATTGAAGCGTGGCGTAGTGGCAAGATTCGTATGTTGCTTGCCCACCCGCAGAGCGGCGGCATCGGGCTTAATTTACAGTGCAACGTTGGAGACACAGCACAAACGGTCTGGTTCGATCTACCATGGAGCTCAGAGAACTACATCCAAGCGAATGCTAGGATCTACCGCCAAGGGCAAGAAAAACCGGTTATTATACATCATCTAACGGTGTCTAATAGCATCGATGAACAAGTAGTAAAAGTATTAGATGGAAAAATAAATTTACAAGACGCACTCCTAGACTCATTAATTTTGCATTAATATAGCCATGACCACAAAAATAAAAGCCGTAGCACCAAGACTATCAGATGAGGACATTGATCCGATTGAAAAGGATGACAGCACCGAGTTAAACTATCCCTCTTTTATCGAGGGGTGGTTGCCCTGGGACGAGGATGATATTGCCGACATCCGCAGGCTGATAGCAGAACGACTGCCACCAAAGCAGCAATTTATTTTGGAGGCATTCTTAGACGGTTTAAATTATGCGGACATCAACGTAACTGAGAAGTATTGGCGTTATCACTTCTCACGTGGCATTGAGTTTATTAAGAAAGAATTAAAGTTATGAGTCATTTTATTGTTGAGCACAACTACAAGGGCAAATATGTTATGGAGACGATTACTGGTGTGGAGGATATCGACACTAGCCGCTTTGAAGATCTACTGGGAATCTGGGTTTGTGACAGCATGGAAGAGTTACGCATCATGGAAAAAGAATTGAAGGAGATGAGAGATGCACGATCCCGTAAATCATCCTAAGCATTACACCAATCATCCATCGGGTATCGAGTGCATTCAGATCACCGAGCACATGGGTTTTAACCTGGGCAATGCCATCAAATATATTTGGCGCGCTGACTTAAAAAATGACGCGGTTGAAGATCTCAAAAAAGCGGTGTGGTATATCGAACGAGAAATACTAAAGCGTGAATTAAAAGAGGCACGCAACTTAGGACTGGAGTGCGGAAAATGAACGCGTTTATGTTTGTTGCAGTATTTTGTATGGGTCAACAGTGTGACTTTTTAGTCAGTGACTATCCCGTATCAGAAGAAAAATGTACACAACTAAAACAACAATTTTTAGGTCTGCCATTTAAACCTGAAGTAACACTGGCAGCAACACAATGTATTAAAACAAAATCGAAGGAGCAGCAGATATGATAATTGAAATCGATGACGACTTCTCAGATCAAATTGTGGTTAACGTGTTGGCCGACTCTTACGTCAGTATGAAAGCCATGCTAAAGAGTGGCGTTGTATACCATGAAGAAGATGTCAAGGCATACCAAGAGATGATGCCGGCGCTTGAGACCGTTGGTAAATGGTTTAGTACAGATTTTACAGCCGAACTTAAAAAAGCTAAGAAGAGGATGAAATGAAAAAGTACACAGCCGGTGACTTAGAACAAGCTATCCAATTGTTGTGGCAAACCAGCGATGACCTGGAATTGTTTTTTAAATACCATGGCGATGCTGAAAATCCAATGACAGAAGATGAGGTAGCTAATACCTTGTTGGGATTAAAGATGTTGCATGACATGCGCATTTGGTATGCGCAAGATATTCACTGCAGGGTATTTGAATTAAACCAGTACTGTACTGATCCGGAGAAATTAGCAACAAGAGAAGAATTATTTGGTAAACAACAGAAAGGAAATAAAAATGACTGACACAGTAGATGTACCAGTAAAAGAAGTAGACCCATTAGAAAGCGCCATCATGTCACTGCAGTTTAGTGTCAAAGAGATTAACTCTATCTTGAACGTACTTGGCCAGGCACCATATATCCAGGTTGCAGGAATCATTAACGCAATCCAAAACCAATGCGCACCACAAGTAAACGCGTTTAACGATGCAGCGGAGAAACCAGCAGATGAATCTCAAGCAACTGCTTAAGCGTGCTGGCGTCAGCAATAACATCATCGCCGAGGTTGAGCGTAAGGCAAAGATGACCTCAGCGCAACAAGAGATCGAGCACCAGGAAAAGGCTGCAGCAATGGCCAAGATGATGCTCAATGATGTTATGCCACACCTGCACAAGGCCATGCAAATACAGGATAAAGTACCATCCAAACCCAAGAAAACCATCATCATCCCAGACTAGGGCGGTTTTACCTGGTATTTTGCATTAATATAGATAGGACTCGTCGTGAGACGCTCTGTTTGGCATAAGAAAGCCTGACAGCCGGAAAGACGGCAACTACACACATACACAGGAGAATTATATGAACCCATTTGAATTACGCTTTTCTATTTTTAATACAGCCAAGGACATCTTGGTTAAACAACACGAGGCTAATCTAGCTGCCTGGGAAGTGCTTAACAAGGCATCCAAGAAGGTAGAAGAGACAGCTCCTAAGTTTCCAACTGTTGAAGAAATTGTAGAAAAAGCAATTGAAATTAACAAATTTATCAGCGAGACTCAAGTAAACGAATTTGGCAAGATCGCTAAACGTTTGACTGGTACAACTGTAATATTCTAAACTTTACAATCGTGGGCGGTTAACTTTACAATCGCCCATTTTTAACTTTACAATTATGGCAACTAAACCCGGTTTATACGCAAACATCCACGCTAAGCAAGAACGCATTAAGGCAGGCTCCGGCGAGAAGATGCGCAAGCCGGGCGCCAAGGGCGCACCAACTGCAGCAGCATTTAAAGAATCAGCAAAGACAGCGACCATGAAAAAAGGCGGCAACGTCTCATTGGCCGTTGGTCGTGGCGAAAAACTACCAGTGTCAAAAGGCGCTGGATTAACAGCCAAAGGTCGCGAAAAGTATAACCGCGAAACTGGCTCCCATTTAAAAGCGCCACAACCCGAAGGTGGCGCTCGTAAAAAATCATTCTGTGCACGCATGTCAGGCATGCCAGGTCCAATGAAGGACGAGAATGGTAAACCAACACGCAAGGCAGCAAGTCTAAAAAGGTGGAAGTGTGGCAGCTAAAAAAGCACCATCAAACAAGAAAAACTTTACCCAAGAGATGGCGAATACCATTTTGGAATTGGGTAAATTAGGCGCGTCCCAAAAAGCTATGTATGCCGCTGTAGGCATCAGCAAAAGCACAGCAGCTAAATGGAAACAAGATGATCCATTGTTTGCAGAGACCATGGACCTCGCAACAACTTATGGTCAGGCGTACTGGGAAAATATGATGCTGGCAAATATCGACAACAGAGGATTTAATTCCCGTGTTGCGGAGATTGCATTACGTGGCCAGTATCCCGATGATTACAAAGACAATCGTGAAGTCAAGGCAACAGTAAAACAAGAGATTACAATCGACTTCCAAAAAGAGATCGACGACTTAATCAAGTCACTTAAAGAGTAGTAACATCAACGGACGAATCGGGTAGCTCCCCTGCCAGTACCTAACTACTGGCTAGTCCACCAATTAACTGTTAGGAGTATCAATGAAGACATGCGCTAAGTGCGGTAAGATAAAGCCGTTGTCTCAATTTAGTAAACACAAGAAACAAAAAGATGGTCATCAGGTCTGGTGCAAACCCTGCACGGCTGAGAACTATAAAATTTGGTACCAGGAAACTGGACGAGATCAGTTTATATTTAAACGATACGGTGTAACGCCCGAACAGTTTGAAGAGCTGCGCGCCGCTCAAAATAATCAATGTGCTATCTGTGAGCTGCCATTTGTGCCGACCAAGGTGCCATTCGTGGACCATGATCATGTCACTGGAAAGGTCCGTTCTTTATTATGCACACACTGTAATTCAGGTTTGGGGCACTTTAAAGATAGCATAAAAATAATGCAATCCGCCCAAGAATATATTAAAAAATATTCAGGATAAATTCCTTCGATTTTGCATTAATATAGATACGACAACTGAATAAGAGAATAAGATGACAGCACACGCACTCCTTAGCGCGTCAGGATCCAAACGATGGCTATCCTGCACTCCCAGCGCTAGATTAGAGGCAACCCTCCCGGAACAAAAACGCGCCCCAGGCGCCTTTGATTTTAGTCAGGAAGGAACTACAGCCCACTCCCTAGCGGAGATTAAATTAAGACACCATTTTGGACAAATTGGATACGAAGAATATGCAAGTGAACTCAAGAGTATTAAAGAATCACCCTATTACAATGACGATTTCGAGGCTAACGTCGACAATTACGTTCTGTATGTCCGCAGCCAAATCGGTGAGGGGGATGTTCCGCTCTTTGAGCAGCGCGTTGATTTTTCCGAGTACGTGCCGGATGGCTTTGGCACTGCAGACGTTGTCATCCTGGCTAAACACAAAATCCGAGTCATTGATCTTAAGTTTGGCAAAGGCGTTCCCGTCTCGGCAATGGACAATACTCAGCTTAGACTCTATGCTCTTGGAGCATTTGAAAAGTTTAAAGAAGAGTATCCGGACATCCGTGAAGTCGAATACACAATCCATCAGCCTCGCCTGGACAGCATTTCAACTGACGGCACCTCGCTGGTCAAGCTACTCGACTGGGCAAACTACTACGTCAAACCAAAAGCAAAGAAAGCGTGGAGCGGCGCAGGAGAGTTTCTCCCAGGAGAATGGTGCCAATTCTGTCGTGCAAAAGCGCAATGCAGAGCGCGTGCTGACTTCAATACAGAACTCGCTAAGCAGGAGTTTAAGGCGCCAGCGTTACTAGACAACGATGAGATTAGTCTAGTACTTGAAAAAGCACAGAACTTACGCACCTGGGTTAACGACGTTGAAGAGTACGCACTGACCCGCGCCGTAGAGCAAGAAATCATTCCACCAGGTTACAAGCTATCGACCTCAGTAACCCACCGTAAGATCTCAGATCATGCCTTAGCGGCCACCGTTTTGGTTGAGAAGGGTATGAGCCCGGAAATTATTTGGGAGGCACCAAAGCTCAAATCTTTGGCCCAGTTAGAAAAACTAGGACCCAAGGGTCAAATTACTTCCTGGTTAGGTGAGTTGGTCCAGCGTCCTGAAGGACAGCCTAAATTGGTCCGCGATAAAGAAAGCGCCAAGGAGGACTTCCAATGAACGCCTGGCTGATCGGAAGTATCGCAGTAGTTTATTCAGTTGTTGCAGCTAAATTTTTTGTAGATGGCCGGATAGGATTAGGTATTTCATTTATCGGCTATGCTGTAGGCAATATTGGATTGGTTTTGGAGGTATTTAAAATATAAGAAAGGCACCTATGCAGGTAGATTGTTTCGGTTCTAATTTTGAAGTGCCTGATATATTGATTGAGATGTTTACAAAGGATTTTGATGGGATAGCAGGCAAATGCCTGTTCGAACAAAAAGGTCAGCTGCGTGATTCAATCAACGAGATTGTAGAAATGGTAGCAATGGAGCCAGACATCCTGGAAGAGCCTGAGTACATGACAGATTTTATCCGGGCGCTGGCAATGAAAAAAGCATTGGAGACACATGGAATCCTCTACGACGCCTAGTAAAACAAAAGAGAAAGAACAGCGTGAGCATCAAAGGCAGCTGTATGAAATGCGCAATAAGGTAGAACAAACACTTGCCGATTATTACCGCAAAAAATTATCTCACATGGTGAAAAATATATCTGAGTAATTTTGCATTAATATAGATAGTAAAGGGTAGACGAGCTGGCCCCTACTGAAGTCCAGTTCTAACGTTTAATAAGGTATATCATGACTCAAACCACTAAAGTAAAAATCGTTACCGGTAAGGTTCGCTTTTCTTACGCCAACGTGTTCCAACCCAAGGCATCCGTCGAGGGCGGCACACCTAAGTATTCCGTATCTTTAATTATCCCTAAGTCAGACAAAGAAACAATTGCCAAGATTAACAAGGCATTTGAAGAGACAAAGCAGGCTGCTGCAGCTTACTTTGGTGGATCTGTCCCTAAAGGTTTAAAGGGCGGCTTACGTGATGGCGACGAAGAGAAAGATGATCCAGCATACGCTGGCTGCTATTTTATCAATGCCAACTCAGCACAAAAGCCTGGCGTTGTTGACATGGACTTGAATCCAATCATCGATCCTAGTGAGTTTTACAGTGGTTGCTATGGCCGTGCCTCAATCACTTTCTATCCATACAACGCACAAGGCTCAAAGGGCATTGCATGCGGTTTGAACAACGTTCAAAAATTGGAAGATGGTGAGCCACTCGGCGGCGCGACATCAGCAGCAGCAGACTTCGCAGTATAAGTAGTACCTTCAATCAGTAGTGCCAGGGAGTGTCCGTAGAAACTGCGGCCTCCCTTTTTCATCAACCATAACCTAGAGAACAATAAATGGATCAGTACCAAGAATACATTGCCGCCAGTAGATATGCCCGATTTGTAGACGAGAAAAAGCGTAGAGAGACATGGGCAGAAACAGTTAACAGATATGTAGATTATATTTTTAGTCGTACCCCAGCAATACAAAACAATACAGAATTAAAAAATGAAATTTTTGATGCTATCCATAATTTAGATTTGATGCCGTCCATGCGTGCCATGATGACGGCTGGAAAGAGTGCAGACCGTGATAATACTTGCGTTTATAATTGTAGCTATTTGCCTGTTGACGATGTTAAGTCGTTCGACGAGGCAATGTTTATCTTGCTTTGCGGAACCGGTGTCGGTTTTTCGGTGGAATCAAAATACATATCCCATCTGCCGGAAGTGCCGGAGAAACTTTATGAATCAGAACACGTTATCAACGTTCACGACTCCAAAGAAGGATGGGCAAAAGCATTACGTCTACTCCTCGCTCACCTCTGGGCTGGAGAAATTCCGAAGTGGGACGTGTCCAATGTCCGTCCTGCCGGAACACGACTCAAAACATTTGGCGGAAGAGCTTCCGGGCCGCAACCATTAATTGATTTGTTTCAATTTACTGTAGCAATATTTAAACACGCACAAGGTCGTAAGCTAAACAGCTTAGAGTGCCATGACTTGATGTGCAAAATTGGTGAGGTGGTTGTAGTCGGTGGCGTACGTCGCTCTGCAATGATCTCGTTGTCTGATCTTGATGATGAAAGGATTCGTCATGCTAAAGCTGGACCATGGTGGGAAACCGCTCCCCACAGAGCACTTGCCAATAACTCAGCAGTCTATAACACAACTCCTACAGTCGGAAAGTTTATGAAAGAATGGCTTAGCCTTTATAATTCTCATTCCGGTGAGCGTGGGATATTTAATCGTGAAGCTGCTAAGAACACTGTTGCCAAGTATGGCCATCGTGATCCTAACTTTGAGTTTGGCACCAACCCCTGTAGTGAAATCATTCTTCGACCTTATCAATTTTGTAATCTCACTGAGGCCGTGGTAAGACATGACGACACAAGAGAAACGTTGCTGCGCAAAGTGCGCATCGCCTCTATCCTGGGTACCATCCAGTCTACCTTCACAAAGTTCCCCTATCTGCGCAAGGTGTGGCAGAGAAATACTGAAGAGGATCGGTTACTGGGTGTTTCCCTCACCGGCATCTATGACAACTCCCTTTTGGTTAAACAAGGAGACGAACTAAATGGTTTACTTACAGAGCTTCGAGAGGAAGCTAGACGAGCCAACGAAGAATTTGCAGAGTTGCTTGGAATACCTAAGAGTGCTGCAATTACTTGCGTCAAGCCCAGTGGAACCGTCAGCCAGCTCGTTGATAGTGCTTCTGGAATCCACCCTCGACACTCTAAATTCTACATACGAAGAGTTAGAGGAGATAAGAAAGACCCTCTCACCCAATTCTTAATTTCACAAGGAGTCCCAAATGAAGCATGCGTATATAAACCAGATCAAACAGTGGTTTTCAGTTTTCCGATCAAAGCTCCCGACGGTATCACTCGATCCAACGTCACTCCTATTGATCACCTTGCACTTTGGCTCACGTACCAAAGACACTGGTGCGAGCACAAACCTTCCGTTACCATTTCCGTTGAAGAAAAAGACTGGCCAGAAGTCGGCGCCTGGACGTGGAAAAACTTTAGCGAAATTAGCGGAGTTTCCTACCTCCCGTACGACGGCGGCACTTACCGCCAAGCCCCGTACGAAGAGTGCACCGAAGAAGTCTACCAAGAGCTCAAAGCCAGTCTCCCCAAAATCAACTGGGAAGAGTTCAAAGAAAACACAGACAACGTCGAAGGCGCGCAGCAACTAGCATGCTCGGCGGGTGTCTGTGAGATCTGATCCGTGGGATTGCCCTCCACTCAATCTGCTCAATTGGAACCTAGCATGGACGTGGCAAGTCCATGCGTGGGAAAATGCGAGCTCAACTTCTCTAGCGTATGCAAAGGTTGTCAGAGAACAAGAGATGAGATTGCAGCTTGGACGCGTTTATCAAATAGCGAAAAGCAACAGGTAATTGACCGGATATTTAATTAACTATTTCACATGGTGGTGAATTGGGGCTCTTCGGAGCCCCTCTTTTTTGCATTAATATAGGCATGATATATTCCATCGACTTTGAAACCCGCAGCAGAGCCAACCTGCCAGATGTAGGCCTAGACATCTACGCCAACGACCCCACAACAGAAGTGTTGTGTATTGCGTTCGGCACCCAACCTGACAATGTGTTAGTAACCGACAAAGTTAATAACCCACACTACGGGCATTTTTTATCTAAATTATTAGACCATGTTGCCAACGGTGGCAAAATCCAAGCATGGAACGCCATGTTTGAGTACGCTATTTGGAACTGCGTCTGTGTGCCCAAGTACGGCTGGCCGGAACTAAAACTAGAGCAGGTGATTGACTCGATGGCCATAGCAGCAGCCAATAATATTCCCCAGTCTCTTGATGAGGCCGGCAGCTTTATGGATTCTGACCATAAAAAAGACACCATAGGCGCCAGGTTGATTCAGAAGTTATGTAAACCAAATAGAAAAGGAGGGTTTGAAGATGACCCAGAATTACTTTCCCAATTATTTAAGTACTGTGCCCAGGACGTTAGAACTGAGATGGCAATCGTCTCCCTGCTACGCCCCCTTACTGTGGCCGAGCAACAGATCTGGGAGCTCACGCAGCGGATTAACCTCCGTGGTGTGCCAGTGGATCCTAACGAGCTCCAGAACGCTGTAAAAGCAGTCGGTGAGGCTCAGGTATTAATTGACGACGAATGCGTCTCCTTGACCGGTTTTAAGCCGTCTGAGAGGGCTAAATTGCTAGGTTGGTTAAATCAATATCTAACAGAACCACTAGATGACTTGACCGCAGAAACCGTTGAAAAAATGCTGCAACGCAACAATTTAAAGCAACCCATAAAACGTGTGTTAGAGTTAAGACAAGAAGGCAGCCAGACTAGCGTGGCTAAGTACGCTAAGATGTTGGAGATACAACGTGAAGGAAAGATTAGGAATACACTGGTATATCATGG
>Ga0214206_1000337_pt1 | contig 13130 bp, 13 predicted proteins | sample TroBogEpilimnion_26_FD_153044 | JGI IMG/M metagenome (GOLD analysis project Ga0214206, IMG submission 153044) | Freshwater microbial communities from Trout Bog Lake, WI - 07JUL2009 epilimnion | ecosystem: Environmental > Aquatic > Freshwater > Lake > Epilimnion/Euphotic zone | place: Trout Bog...
GTTGCAGCTCCTCCTGCACTAATAGTCGTATCGCCTTGTGAGATTATACTAACAGCACCTTCAACGATTTGTGAAAAGTTTCCTTTGATGTGTTGCTCTACATTTCCTTCAACTTGTTCTATCAAATCACCTTTGACATGAATTTGACAATCACCTTGGACTTCAATGTTCATAACTCCCTGTACCAACAAATTTTTATCGTGTATAGTGATTTCATAACCATCACCATATACCTTGTGTACTTCATCACCATTAGGATGCATTTCAATAAACGTGCCTGAACGGTGTTGTAGTCTTACACGCTCTCTTGTAGGGGTGTCATCCAATTCAAGCGAATGTCCACTTGGTGTTTGTGTGGCATTGTTGTAAGGAAATACAGGATGATAGTTGGAATTGGCCGCAGATTCAGGTTCAGTCCATGCATAAAAATTATCTGGTTTTGCTGCCGTTGTTGTCATTATTAATTTTCCTATTAAGGTTGCTGTGCGCCGGCCATTGTCTGAGCTGCCGAGGGTGACAATTCAATTACAGATTGAGCATGTTCACTAATTACAGTTGCATCTGCAGCTGTTGCGGTACCATTTACATAATTTGCAATAGAATTTGTCACATTGAAAGGCAAAGTATTTGTATCTGGATTACTTTTAAGATTGTTGGTCAAAGCTGAGTTTGAAGAATTATATGCATTTTGAACAGTTTGTTTAACGTTTGCTGCACTTTTGATTGAATTGCTAGTATGATCCAATGAAGTTTTAAAATTCGTCAAGCATTGTTGTAATAACGCTTTGATTTGATTTGGAAGGCTATTGATCCATGTGACGATCTGATTTAAACTAGAAACTAATCCTTGAACCACACCAATATCGTAAGCAATTTGTGCAGCTTCTTTTGCAAGATCCTGAATTTGGCTTGCAAGTTTTTTTCCAACCGATACAGATAGTGCAATTTGTCCTGTTGGATCACTTAAATTTAAAAGTTCTAAAGCACCAAGTAAAAGCTCTCTAAAACCTTGTTGCAATTGGGTAACAGCAACTCTTACAGCATTGGCACCAGCATTTTTACCCGCTTTCAAAGCACCAGTAATTTGTGCTAAAGGATTTGAAATGCCTGTTAAACTGATACCAAGAGAAACATCAAATTTAAAATCACAAACGTGTGATAAATCATTGTTGTTATTTAACAATGAAGAATTGGCCAATGATCCTCTTGCAAGTCCAGGTGTTGTTTGAGAACCTGCCGTGTAGTAGTAACCACCTTTTGGCAATTTTGGTCCTCTTACTTCAACAACTATTCCACCTTCTAAAACTTGTGTCTTTGCTAAGTTTGTAAAAGATGTTGATGTTATTGCATTTAAATTATTTGATGCATTACTGTATGCATTAGTTAGTGTATTTGTTAAAGTGTTTGTGGCATTATTAAGTGCATTATTAACAATGCCTGTTGCAGTTGCTGTAGTTGTCATTTGTTCTCCTATACAAAATTATACTGTAGTTGTGTTATCTGGAATTACAGGAACGTCAGCATCTGTTGTAGATGCACTCTCGTTTGCATAAGATGTACTATCCGACACAGCAAATCCAGGTAAATAACCAAGCATTATTGGAAATTGACCACTTTCTCCATCCATAAAAAACCCTAAAACCCAATCGCCAATTTCTAGTGGTTGAAATTGTTTTCCCGTATTTATTGACCACATTGGGTGAGCCCATGGTAAATCTGTGGTAGGAATTGAGCTTGTATCATCAGTATGCCAGCCAAAAATACGAACTTGACATCGGCCTAGGCCAATTGGATCAATTCTGTTCTCTACTTCACCAACCCACCAAACAAAGCCATTTAGGCCTGCAAAATTATTAATTGCTTTCATTATGTGCTCACTACGTTAGACCATGTTGTTGTATCATTTGATATATCTGGATATTGATTTGGTACACTTTCTTTAGCCACTTCTAAAACTGTTTTAAAATCATTTTGTGTAATCATGTGTCTTACTGCTGTAACCAAATAATAACCAGAATAAAATAAATCCAATTGTTTTCCAGATACTGCTGGGTCTTTAGAAATCAATTCAAATTCTATGATATCACCAACAGTTACTTCTGGATCACCAGGAATAGAAATCTTTAGCCGTGTATAATTAGCCAATGCCAATTGTGCAGTTCTGTATGGTATGTAGGTCTCTGCATAAATGTTTGGTGCGACTGAACCAGGATTAGCTTGTACAACTGCATTGTTGGCATCATCAAAGTTGCAAAAAATTAGTTTAAGAACAGATTGACTAGCTTCATTCAACTGTTGTCCTGAACGATTTTTATAGTTGTTTATCACTGGATAATCATTTAAGCTACCTGAACTTGGATCTTTATAGTAACTCAAGTAGTCAAAATTTGTTGATATACGCCTTCTGGTCAATATATCAACAGATAACAATTGATTTGCAAACATACCAGAATTGATTGCACCAAGCGTATCATATGAATTTAAAATTTCATATGTTGTTACATTGTATACTTCTTCTTGTAAATTTCTTTCATTTGTATTTTTTGGATCATAACTATAGGTATTGTACACATCTTCACTATCCATTAAAGCTTGCAAAGATCGAAATTTGAAACCGTCTCTGTCTTCATAGAAAACCATGTCAGCGCCTGGATAGAAACCACCATTTCCATCGGCAGGCCTAGCGTAAGTTGATAACCAATTGATGGCGTCTAAAGGCTTCAAATTTGGTATGATGAAATTGTAAACACCATATGTTGGATCAATTTGTAACTTATCTGGATTTATTCCTAAACCAGGAGTAGATGGATAACTACTTGTACATATATCTGTGATGATTGTATCTATTGTTTGGTTTGGATATGATTTACTAATCTTATATTGTTCGGACAATAGAAGTTCTTCTGAGCAAAATTGTATACAATAAGCTTCTGTTGCCATGTTAGCCACAAGTTTTCTTTTGTCCATTTTATAGGCTCTAAACACTTTTTTAATTTGAACATCAGCACCATTGTATTTACTAAACGTCAAAATTAAAAATTCATTTCCGTTTAAAGCTAAAAGTTCAGCATAAGCACTAGATTCTGTAACCATCACATAACCAGAAACAACACCACCAAACAAATCTTCATGATATGAAATTTCATTCATGATATATCTCAATTCGACAGCACCAACCGATGTCAATAAAATTAAACTATCTAGGTTGTAGTCTCTTGTATTAAGAATTCCTGCCATTTTATTTCAATAACGAATTAAGTTGTTTCTCTAATGAACCAGTATAACTTGAATTTACAAGGTTGATATTTCGTTTTGCTTCATTTGTTTCAATCTCATAATCGTAAATGTATTGTGGATATGCCGTGGTTGTTATAACCACACCAGAACCATCAGGCAATGTAACTTGCTTTGTTCCTTGTTGTAGATTTATATATGCGTTTTGATCTATGAAGTAAATAGTTGTATTTGACTCTGAAGATGTTAAATCTGTTGTTGTTATAGTTTCAACATACTGATATATTGTATTTTGTGTATATGCTAAAACTTGAGAAGAGGTGACATTTGCGACAGCAATGTTCAAAGAATTTGCTGTGATGCCTGCATATTTATCAATCAAGTAATCATTGAATAAACCAGAATTCATTGGCCAATCACCAATTGGATCTATAATTTGGCTACCATAAAGTGTTATCCAATAACGATAGCTGTCACTATAATATTTCTGTGCAATAATGTCTGGTGTATCACCATCTTTAATATCATAGGCATAAAATATCAACGTATTATTCAGTAAAGTGGGAATAAATTCCACCCTCTCCAAAATGTTTGTAACATTGACAGTATTACCATTATAATCTGTCGTCTTAATGATAGGAAATTGTTTGAAATAAAGCATTATCTTAATTCCGCAACACCGTTTACGTCTGAACTTGTGAATGAACCTACATCTGCACCATAACCAGCAGCAAGTTTTGCTTTAGTAACAACCTCAATTTCTTGGAATGATAATGTAAGTTGTGTTTGTACTGGTGCACCGTCAACGTGTGCTGCAAAGCCGCTAGGTGCATAGTTTACATCAATGTCCGTTAAGACACAATCGCCATATCTTGGTAAAAATTTATTTTCATTATCATTGAACATGAACTCAATGTTAAAATAAGAAGGCGGTACAAAAAATAAACCACTAACTGCACCAGAAGGTACAATTAAATCTGGAGCAAAATGGTACTTAAATGTTGCAATGATTCTATTTACATCTATAGATTCTTGTTTTGATGCTGGTGTAAATATAAAATTTAATTGAAATTTTCTAAAACCAAGGCCACGATAAATGAGTTGTAATTGTGGATTAACAGCATAACCTTGAGTTTGTAGTGCAACATCAACTAATCCTTCACCACCTAAGCCTAAACCAGACAAACCTTTATTTACAACTGATGCGGCGCCATATATAACAGAAGGATCAACAGAACTTAATTGTCCTGTTTGTTTATCACCCGTTAAATCTCTCACTACTGAAGAAATAGCCTGTATACTAGTTAATCCTTTACCCAAATCATTGGTCAAAGACAATTCATCGTATGATGCACTATATGAAGCTGACAACGTATCTGGCATATACAAACATATGACACCAACTGCATCTGTCAGATTTGGTGTATAGTTGGATGTTATGATTTTTCTTCCAATGTCTTTTAATGTACTTTCAGCATCAGAGGTGCTTTGTGTAGGATTTGAAGGAATAATTTGTTTGATTGAGAATTTAACATAATGGTTTTTAGTTGATGAACCTAAATCTTGAGGATAAACCAAAACGGAGAAATTCTTTTGTCCTTCCAAACTAGCTAAAGGACCAGTTATACTGGAATCCTCGCTAGTAGAAGCTTGGCCACGAGATACTGAAATTAAATCTATTGACATTTATTTTTTAAAAAAAAGATTATACATACTATTTATGGCATATTCCGGAAGATTCATACCAAAAAATCCACAAAAGTACGTGGGTGACTATAACAAAATTAGATATCGCTCGTCATGGGAGGCGAGGGTGATGCACTGGCTTGACAAAGAACCTAATGTCTTATCATGGGCATCAGAAGAACTAGCAATCCCTTATATATCACCCGCCGATGGCCAACGCCACAGGTATTTTCCAGATTTTATTGTTAAAGTAAAGAACAAAGAGGGTAAAGTGAGTACCATGATGATTGAGGTCAAACCTCAAAAACAGTCTGTGGAACCAGCCAAACGAAGCCGTGTGACGAAACAATACATAACTGAGGTCGTAACATACAGTATCAATCAAGCCAAGTGGAAAGCGGCTAAGGAATATTGTTTGGATAAAGGTTGGCAGTTTAAAGTATTGACGGAAAAAGAGTTGGGCCTCTAACTAAATAGAATATGACATCAAAACTTACCACACTTGCAGAAGAAAAGAAAGAACTTGGACATAAAACTATGTCCAAAGATTCCATTGCATGGTTAAATGACAAAATTGCAGAAATAAGAAAGCCTGCTGCGGTCTCCCAAGGCATTAGCCGAGAAGTTAGCAGGCAAATGCAAACTGGCCGTCTTAGGTATGGCATGATGTATTGCTTTTATTATGATCCCAAAACCAAAGAAGATTTGCCTTATTGGGATAGATTTCCAATGGTTTTGGTTTTAGAGAAGTATCCGGATGGATTTTTAGGCTTAAATTTACATTACCTGCCTGTCAAGTACAGAATAGCATTTATGAAAAAATTGATGCGGTATGCTTCTTTGACAGATGAACACGACATTAAAAGAATGAGAATATCTTATGATATTTTGATGGCTTCTAGACGTTTTGCAGAGTTTAAGCCTTGTCTAAAGCGCTATCTGTATAATCACATGAGGTCTAGATTGTTGATGATTCAACCAAATGAATGGGATATAGCAACAATGTTGCCCCTACAGCAATTTAAAGGTGCAAGAGTGCAAACTGTATGGAAAGATTCTGTACAACATTGGAAAGAACACATGGCCAATTTTAACAAAGACGAAGAATAATGGCATTAGCAGACTTTATCTATTCATTTACATCAGACGTTGCAAGACCTAATAGGTTTGATGTTTATATCACCGTTCCTACTTTGTTGCAAGACTATCGTAATGTTTTGGATAATATTAGGTTACGTTGTGAATCTACAGAATTGCCAGGTAGAACTTTTGGAACTGTTGAACAAAAATTTGGTTCTAATCCAACTTCTAAATTTCCAGTGCATTCAACATACAATGACTTGACAACAACATTTGTTGTATCTGGTGATATGACGGAACGAACATTTTTTGATGTTTGGATGCAATACATCAACCCAACTACAACATTTGATTTTGATTATAAACAAAATTTTACGTCAACAATCACTATCAACCAATACAACTTAACAGACGATATAAATCCAGTTTATAGTGTAAATTTATTCAATGCCTTTCCAATTGCGGTCAATCAAATGGATTTAGATTGGTCAAATGATAACCTACATAAATTGACTGTTGTATTTGCATATGATTATTGGGAAAATGCAGGCGCTAATTTGATAGCACAAAAACTACCAAAATCATCAAATGAAAGTGTTTTATTTTTTCAATCAATATATGATAGGCCTGCAGCTCAGGCATATTTTACTAATGGACAAATAGTTCCTACGCAAGACTGATGTAATTTTAATGGAGATATTATAATGGCTTTACCTAAAATTGATGTGCCAATTTATGAATTGGATTTACCTTTATCTAAAAAGCACATTCGCTTTAGACCATTTTTGGTCAAAGAACAACGCAACCTGATGATGGCCATGGAGGCCGATGATAAAGATACAATTGAAAAGAACATCAAACAAGTTCTACACAATTGTACCTTAACAGAAGATATTGATATTGACAAACTACCAATCATTGATATTGAATTTTACTTTTTGAACCTACGTGCAAGGTCTGTGGGTGAAGTCGTAGAAAACAAATATCGTTGTGAGAACTTAGTAAATGACCAACGTTGCGGTAATTTGATGGATTCAAAGATCAATCTGTTAGATGTCAAGGTTGACATGACAAATGTACCGGACAGCCTAATCAAAATAACAAATACGATTAGTGTTGGTATGAAGTATCCAGAATTTTCTATTCTTGAGCGTGCTACAAAATTTGAAGATCCAACAGACATGGCATTTGATATGATTGTTGAAAGTATTGAATTCATCTTTGATGGTGAACAATACTATTACGCAAATGAAACAAATCCTGGCGAACTCATTGAATTTGTAGAGTCTTTGAATACAGACCAATTTGCTAAAATTGAAGAATTTTTTAGCAACCTGCCAAAATTAAACAAGAGAATTCAGATGACTTGCAAGAAGTGTAAGTTTGAACATACTATTGAAGTGGAGGGCCTCGATAGTTTTTTCGGCTAGTGATGCGGCATGATAATTTGAGAAACTATTATACGACTAATTTTTCTCTCATGCAGCATCACAAATACAGTCTCTTTGAACTTGAAAATATGATCCCTTGGGAGAGGGACATATACGTTGCTATGCTTATACAATATATCGAACAAGAAAACGAAAAGATTAAGCAGAAGCAAAAAAGTAAATGACAGAACAACCCAGCCGATATGAATCATACGAAGAAGCCGGTAAGTTAAGAAAACGTGGCACTCTTGGTAACATCACCGACAATATAGTTGGCGGTAATAGCGTTGGCGGTTCTTTTAAAAAGGGTATATCTGATACCTTTAAGGCTAAAGTCACTGGTATCAAAGAAAAATTTGACCCCATCAATATTGCTAAGTCACTTACAGGCAATCTAGGTGGTGCAACCATTGGTAAATTAACTGGCCGAAGCTCTGAAGATATGGCCTACTTTTTAGGTGACAAAGCAAGAAGAAAAAATCCAAATAAGATCAGTACATCTTTTTATACAACAGTAACAAGAGCAACCAGACTAAAGAAAAGTGACAATCTTTCTGATGTTGCACTCAAGTTGTTTTCGTTCATGAAAAAAGCCAATGAAGAAAAGATCAAAAACTACGAGCTAGATAAATCTTTTGAGAAAACAAAACATGAGAAAGATGAAAAAAGGCATAATGAATTAATAGAAGCTATAAAAGAGTCTAAAGTTAAAGAAATACCAGAAAAAATAGAAGAAAAGCCTAAAGAAGAAAAGCCTTCAAAACCTGATGTACCAGACTTAACTCCAAAAAAATCAGTAGAAACTATTAAACCACCAACAACAGCCAAACCTGTTGAATCGGTTGCACCACCAAAAACAACTACGCCTAGTCCTGAAGCGCCAACAATTACACCACCAAAGACAGCAACTCCTAGACCAGAAGCACCGACAGTTGCTCCACCTAAAACAACAACACCAGAAGTTAGTCCGTCAGTTCTTGATCGAGTAAGAAATTTTTTAACATCAAAACCTGCAGCAACAGCAGCTAAAGTTGGAGGTGCTGCGGTAGCTGTTGGTGCAACAGCAGATGTTATTGCTAAAGAAGAAGGTTTTGCATCAAAAGGATATTGGGATCCACCAAATCAAAGAACTTTGGTCTCAATTGGTTACGGCCATCAAATCCAAAACGCAGAATACAATCAAGGTTATATTCAAGCTGGTGACGAACAAGTACCAATAAAAGGTGATAGAGGTAAAGATACTGTTATATCAAAAGAACAGGCCAAAAAATTATTAGCTGTAGATTTACCAAAATATGAAGAACGTGCTAAAAAACCATTAGGTGATTTGTGGAATAAATTAAATGATAAACAAAAAACTGCATTGACTTCTTATGCATACAACACAGGAAGTACACAAAGTTTAGTTAATGCTGGATTGGGTGAAGCAATAAAACAAGGCAATACAGATGCGGCTGCAGATATCATTAGAGACAAAGGGATCAGAACAGCAAAAGGTATAGTTAATCCAACTTTAGTCGCTAGAAGAGCTAGAGAAGCAGAAATATTCAGGTCTGATTCTAAAATGTCATCACAAAATACACCACCAAAAACTGGTGATCGATTATCTAGTTCATCAGTGCAGAATCAAGATTTGACTCAAACAAAACCACAAAACAATATAATGGTAAATAACTCAGTAAATTCCATTTCTGGTGCAACAACAAACAAACAAATAATGAATACACCACAACAAGATATACCTCCAATTTACATGGCACTAATATGAAAGTAATAACTAAAAAACTACAAGAAGAAATATTTGTATGGGATCCAAAGGCCTTTGGTGGTAAAGGCTATTGGTTTGTATTGGGTAGAAAAGGTGGTTATGGTAAAGCTGCTAGTAGAAAAGAAGCAGACATGTTGGGTAAACCAGATTTACCTAAAGAAACTGCAAAACAAGAAACTGCATCCGTAAGTCCTGTTGGTAACAATGTGAGGGCAGTTCCTGAATTGGAAAAAACACCTGAACAGGCACCAGTTACTAGTGTAATTAAAGAAACAACACGTATAGAAACTATTGTCAAAGAAGTTCCTAGTGAACTCTCATCTGTTACCGATGATATTGAAACAGTTAAAAATGAAGCTAAAGCTGTTGTTGACGATGCTAAAGTTGTTACTAATGAAATTAAAACTATTCAAACTGAAATTAAAGAAGTATTAGCAGAAGCTAAAGCTACAGCTGATGAAGCCAAAATGTCTCAAGCTGAAGCTACACCTGTTACTAGTAAGACTAAAAATAAACAAAATAAAACCACATCTACTAGCAATAAAACTAAAACGATAGCATCTTCCGCCATGCCTGTCGGTAAGCAAGCAAAAGAAATACCAGAGGAAGATGGAGATGATGAACCAGAAGAAAGAAAAATCTCCGATTATGTTAAAGCCGCAAAAGTTAGAAATACAAAGCTAACAGATTTAATCACCAAAAAAATTGTTGAAGGTCAAGGTGTTGGTTCTTCCATCAAACAAGGCCTTTCGGAAAAGGCAAGAGCAAAAGCCACAGGTATCAAAGAAGCATTTGATCCTTTAAACATTGCAAAGAAATTAACCGGTGGTTTAGGTGCTGCTATACTTGGCCGTGCGACAGGCAGAAAACAAGAAGATATAGAATATTTCACAGACACAAAACGCAAAAGAGGTAATACAGCAAAACTCTATTCATCTGCGACTAAAGTGCCTACAAAAAAAGATGGTGATACAAACATCGATGTGAAGAAAGAATTAAAAAATATTAGCACTGCTGTACACACCAAAGTTGCAGAAGGACAAAGGCCAAGGTTACAAAAAGGTGACGGTGTTGCTAGTGTATTGGGAAAATTATATAACTTAATGAAGCAATATCATGATGATGATATTACTCGTATGGAATTAGAGAGGGATTTCAAGAAAGAAAAAGAAGAACAAGAACAACGTTGGCATGAAGAATTAATTGATGCCATTTTAGGTAGAAAGCAAAAAGGCCCAACCAAACCATCGGCCAAAAAAGAAAAAAGTTTTAATTTTTTGGATTATTTAAAAAATGCATTAAAGTCTGCATTTGAATTTCTTGTCAAAACAATTAAAAATATTTTCAAAGGCATACTTAAAGGTTTTACAAATATTGTTAAAACTGCTGTTAACGTGTTCAAAAGATTTATTGAAGGTCCAATAAAAGCTTTGAAGACACTAATATTTGATGCTTTCAAAAAACTAAAAGACTTTTTTGAGCCAATCATAAGGTCTGCCAAAGAAGCATTAGAATTTATAGGTAAAAATTTTGCTAGTTTAGCAAGAAAGGTAGGACTGACTTCACTAGCAGAAAAGGTGGAAAAAGCTATTGCCAAAACAGAAGAGAAAACAGTTGAGAAGATTGGTGTAGAAACTGCCGAAAAAACATTAGCAGAAACTGTTGAAAAGACTGGTGAAAAAGCAATCAGTGAAACCGCTTTAAAAGAAACTGAAAAAATTGCAGAAAAAACTGCAGGCAAAACATTACTTAAAAAGATACCTTTTTTAGGTGCACTCGCAGGTTTGGCCTTCGGTGCTCAACGTGCAATTGGTGGTGATCTTACTGGTGCTGCGTTGGAAGTTGCATCTGGAGTTGTAGGATCAGTTCCTGTTGTTGGTACTGCTGCTAGTCTAGGCATTGATGCCTATTTGGCGGCCAGAGACTTTGGATTAGTTGGTGGAGAAAGTAAAGAAGAACCAACTGCAACACCTGTTGAAGAACAACCAAAAGGCAATACTTTTACAGAAACGGAAGGTGGTGCAGCTATTGGTGGCATGAAGGGTATCAAACCAAAAACGGCATCTATAGCACCTACTCCAAATGTAACATCTGAGACACAAGCAAGAACAGGTGTAGACTTATCTAACAAAGGTCAACGTCCTACAATGGTAAATGACCCTAGACTAAACATGGCTGCACCAACACCACCACAACCAAATTCTTTAAGCCAACGTGTTCAAAATGTTATTAATGAAAATAATAATATGAAGTTGGAACAAAATGTAGCACCAAAAAATACAATCATTGATAATTCTAAAAATATTAAAGTGGGTGGTGGTTCTTCAACAGAACGGATAACCACAGATGCTGTGCCTGTGCGTAATGATGAATCAACTTGGATGAGATTACAGAAATCTAATTATCGGTACGTATAAAAAACCCCGCACTAGGCGGGGAAAAACACTTCGGGAAAAGTGAAAATGTTTTATTCTTCAGCTAACTTTGCAAAGTAAGCCAAATCATCATCTTCTTCAGTAACAAGTTCTGGTTCAGGTTCTGATTTACGTGGCATAGCCTTCAATGTCTCTACTGTGGTTTTAGGCACAGGTACATCACCATTAAGTCCTAGAACTTTCTCTAGGCGTGATTTCAAATCATCATATGACTTGAACTCTTTATCAGCAGTCAGGTCTTTTAAACCAAACTCTGACTTCCAAATTTCTTCCAACTTAGCATCATCGTTAAGCAATGGTGCAGGTGTTGCAAATTCGGACTTATCATAGTTCTGATAACCAGCAACTTTAGTAATCTTCAATTTGAAGTTAGCACCAGTCCACAAATCAAATGGATTGAATGCAGCCTCATCTTCAAATGTAGGATTCATTACGCCTGTAATCTTCTCGAAAATCTTGGCACCGAACTTGAACAATTTAACTTGCCCTTCATTCTCTGGATGCTTAGGATCAGATACGATATAAACATTGGCGATATAACTCAACTTACGTTTTTGTTTACGCACAACATCTTTGTTGGCTTCGATACCAGAGTTCCACAATTTGTTGTTGTGTTCACATACTGGACATTGCTGACTCTTAGTAGTCAAACACTTATCGATTAACCAACCACCAGGACCTTGAAAGCCGTGTTCAAAGATTTTAACCCATGGCAATGAGTCATCACCATCGGCTGCTGATGTAGGCAGAAAACGGATAGTAGCCATGCCGTTACCAGCTTTGTCTACTTCTGGTCGCCAAAAATTGTTGGATTTATCTGAGCCTTCTGACGAGTTGAGTTGCTCAACTTTGGCTTTTAGTTTGTCGAGATTCTTGTTTGAGTCTCTCTTTAGATTTGCGAAATCTACCATGATTTGTTTCCTTTATAAACGGAGTATTACGGATTATTTTACGGATTGTCCACATTGTACATAATATAAACATATTTATACACTCAGGAGTGTACTCAAAATACTGATGGTTGTCAAGGCATCTTTGTGAAGTATACCAGTACCACCAGCCTTATTCCACGCATCAATAACACCTTCAGTATCATCAATGAGTATGGAATTCTCGTCTGCATATTGTGCCTTCAATGAAGCACCAGGCACAAAGATTGCAGGATATGTGATGCCATTTTTATCAAGCCATATTTGTTTCTGGCGTGATATGGTGACATTGCTTGAAGGCCTTGCTGTAGATGATAGTATCTCAATAGGCACTTCAATCGTTTTCAAATAGTTAAGTAGCTCATCTGCATCAGGCATTTTATCCAATTCTGCAAATGCACCTGCATTATAGAATTTATGAAACAAGTCACCAAATCTATGGCGACTTTCAGCTGATGATGGTGATACGTTGAACATCTCTTTGAACTTCTTTTCGAAATCACAAATGACTCCATCCATGTCCAAATAGACTTTTGTAAACTTATGCATGTTCTATTATAATCTCTTT
>Ga0214206_1000339_pt1 | contig 13084 bp, 16 predicted proteins | sample TroBogEpilimnion_26_FD_153044 | JGI IMG/M metagenome (GOLD analysis project Ga0214206, IMG submission 153044) | Freshwater microbial communities from Trout Bog Lake, WI - 07JUL2009 epilimnion | ecosystem: Environmental > Aquatic > Freshwater > Lake > Epilimnion/Euphotic zone | place: Trout Bog...
AGCTTGGCGCTGTCTACCAATTTGATTGCCAGCAGCTCTACCAAAGTTAGTAATGTTGATGCCAATTTTTTGGGCGTCAGAGATGGTGTAGACAAGACCTTGTGTAAATTTGCCGTCTACCATTCCACCATCACACCAACCTATAGTTAGCGTGTCTTTAGACATTACTTATATTCCTTAGGCGCCCTAAATTTATTCTTATAAGAGTCAAAGAAAGAAGTACGAAGGTGCATAGTGGTCTTTTGTTGCTTTATATAATCTTCTTGCTTACCTATCTCCATTTGCCAAGATTCACGCTTAAATGGGATTACTTGAGCCATAGGTGTGCCAGCAGGAATCATGCCTTCATAATTCCAATCGTTTAATACAAAAGGAAAATTAACTGGAGCGTTGTAAGAGTCAGTGTCTACTATGCCATCCATAATAGTAAAGACGGACTCACGGTGCATTGGCTGAGTAAAGAGAACTGAGTAACCTTTTGGCGTTTGAATAGACCACGGGTTAATCCATTTAGGGTAAGACATAGAATCTCCTAAGTCACCACGTTGTGGATGAGTAGGCGCCTGGCTTACTGGGTGAAATTGTACTGGTCCATAAGAAGGCCATTCATAAAAGGGCGCAGTTTTCTTAAGGCCTTTTTCTATACGTTCTTCTTCACTAAGCTCTTTAGCTTCACCAGTTTCATCTTGGTGTTTTCCATCCATATATTGAATATCTTTTTGAGATACATATACATCTACATAGGTATACAAAATGTAACCGCCAGTAATAGCATCAAATACAGGCATGCAGCGTTTAATACTTGCTGGTGTACCGCCATTGCCATCAGGTTTTTTTTGTCCAGATAGGTACGACTCTAAGTTTTTATACCAATCAGGAACAGAAGCTGTAGAGGGTTTAGGGGCATACTGTTCGGGTACACCCATCGTATCTGTAAAGGTTATCTTCACTTATATTCTTTCTTATTCCACCAAAACTTTTTATAGCGGTCAAAAAATACACGGTTAAATTTAGCAACATCTTTTGCATGTTTCTTACGTTCTTTTTCCCCACCAACAGATGATGTCCAAGCCTCACGTTTAAAAGGAATAATCTGTAGGAAAGGAGTACCAGCAGGAATCATGCCCTCAAAGTTAGGGTCACGAAGTTTAAGAAACATATTAAATGGGATTGAAAAATCATCAGAGTCCACAATTCCACTAGCGCATGAAATAGGCGCTTCTTCATGGTGTTGTGGCTCCATCACCATAATAGACCAACCTTTAGGAGTTTTAATTGACCAAGGAATAACAATTCTTACTGCGTAGTTAATATCGCGGGAGTATGGATGATTTTGAAATTGCTCCATAGATTGAAACGCAATTGCTTCATTAGCGCCCCATTGAAAATACGGACCTTCAGGAGTCTGACGAATATAAATATCGTATGGGGTTTCCATGATGTACCCAGCAGTCATCATGTCCCATAGAGGCATACAGCGCTTAATTGTCGCCATAGGTGAGCCATCTAAAGTTGGCGCCTTCTTACCATCTGGACTTGTATATGCCTTGGCATCTTTATACCATTGAGGAATGTACTCAGTAGCAGGTTTTGGCTTTTCTAATACACCCTCTTGATTGTGGATATCTGTAAAAATAATTTCCATTTGTAGCTCCCTTTGTAGGGTGCTAGGCTATCACAGATATGTGATGTAAGCTATTGGTGTAAATAAAAGGAGTACTTATGCGAAATACTAAAAAAACAATTCATTTCTATCCAATGAATGACGACTTAGGGTCTTTTTCTCCCCCTCCTTCTTCAGGAGTTTCTTCAAACATTCCATTGTGGTTAAAATCTATGCCAAAATACAGTGGGAATCATTCAAAATTTGTTTATGAAAAAGAAAATAATTTATCTGCTAGAAATTGCATACCTTTTTTAGAAACATTTACTTCTGGTTATATATTTACTTTACCTTGTGACATACAGGTAAGAAGAATGGGAGACGGCAATCCAAGAATTACTTGGGGAACATCTGTTCCGTCAGCTCCCGTTACTGTTCGCACAACTGCTGAGTATAACCACATTCCAAAAATGGAAGGGTATGATGAATTAGCTTTTAACTGGCTTCCAATTTGGTCTGTAATTACTCCCCCTGGATATAGTTGTCAATTTATTCACCCTATAAACAGAATTGATTTACCCTTTTATACATTTGGGGGCATTTTAGACACAGACAAATGGGGAGAAGCAGAGAATCATCCATTTTTTCTTAAAGAAAACTTTGAAGGAATTATCCCTAAAGGTACTCCTACTGTTCAAGTAATACCTTTTAAAAGAGAAGATTGGAAGTCAAAAATTAATGACGAAATGGACGGTTTATATATAAAAAAAATAAGAGAACGCGATTCTGTATTAAAAGGTTGGTATAAAAAGAACGCTTGGTCTAATAAACATTACAAATAGTTTTTTGATTTACAAATTAATTTTTAACTTGTTACACAGTAAACTATTAAGGAGCAGGCGGCTCCCAAATACAAGTACTTTCATTTAAAACCCAAGATGAATTAGGTTTAGGAGGTATAAAAGCATCACGAATAGGGTCGTATGTAGAGCCTATAGCAGCAAAATTTTTTCTTAAAGGTGTGCCACCAGTAAAATGTATATTTCCATGGGTGTTGTAGCTTGTTTTAACCCAAGTTCCACCTAAATTATTTACAAGCCAAGAGTAACCTTCATCGCCTGCTGGGTCATTATTATCACCAACAGTTACACGAAGAACAATATTATTGTTATCAATTTCTGCCCAGTGCGACATCATCCACCTACTTGTGAACGAGTGTAGCGAAAAATAACAAGACCAGAACCACCAGTTGCAGGATTTCCAGATTGTGCAGCTGCTACTCCAGCACCGCCACCAGTTTGTGCTAAACCGTTATAACCACTTCCAGGAGAAGCACCTCCACCACCTTTAGTGGGTGTTCTTGAACAGGTACCGTTGTAGCTCATTCCACCACCAGCAAACCAATAGGAACCACATTTGAAATCTCCATACCCAGTAGCAGCTCCCCAAGAAGAGTATGTTGAAACTCCAACACCACCATTACCACCACAAGCAGCATTTTGACCTGCAGCCCCAGCACCTCCACCACCGCCACCCGAGCTTCTACCAGCAGCACGTCCTGAAGTAGCTGTGAATCCGTCACCACCTTTGTTTCCTTGACCCGCTACACCACTACCGCCTAAACCACTTGTCGTTGCCCCTCCACCACCAGAACCTCCGCTATTACCAGAAACGCCGTTATTTCCAGCTCCTCCTCCATAAGCTATATATGAAGAGGTGTTTACTGTGCTGTTATTTCCGTTTGCGTCACTTGTTCCTCCACCTCCAACAACAATAGGCCAACTAGAACCCGCTGAAATTGTTTGAGAGGCTGTATACAAAAGTCCACCTGCACCACCGCCGCCAAGTCCACTGCAATTTGACGTGTTATTACTTGAGCTTCCCCCACCAGCAAGAACAAAAATATCAGCAATCAATGAGTTGGTGGATACTGCAAGTGTTCCATTACCAGTAAATGTTCTGTAATAGTAGGTTGCATCTGAAGTAAGTGTTCCACCAGTTACAACTGGATATGGAGGAGTTACTGTTACAGAGTTAGATGTAGAGGATACTGCAGAAGTTCCGTTTGCATTTGTTGCAGTTACTGTATAGGTATATGTTCCAGCTGCAGTTTCTGTTACAGAAATTGGACTTGATGCGTTTGATGAAGAAGCCCCACTAGAAGATAGAGCTGTGTATGTAGATATTGATTTTCCGCCAGAATTTGATGGGGCGGTAAAAGGCACACTTACAACCATGTAGCTATTGGTAACCGTTCCAATAGTTGGAGCTCCAGGAACAGTGGTAGCTGTTATAGCTGAGCTAGATGAAGCGCTTCCATTACCTGTTGAATTTGCGCCCTTAACAGAAAATGTATAAGAAGTCGCGCTTTGAAGACCCGTTACTGTAATAGGAGAGGTAGCAGCTGTTGCTGTAAATGAACCAGGAGTAGATGTAGCTGTATATGAATTAGGAGTACCACCCGTTGCAGGGGCGGAAAAACTTATAGTAGCAGCTCCATTGTTATAGGCACGAGAGGTACCTACATCGCTGGCTGCAGGAGAGGTGGGGGCATCTGGGACATCGCTAATAGCGACATAGATACCATCTACATCTTCTTCACTACTGTGTCTTACTGACATGCTCCCTATTATTCCCTATTTTTACTAAAAATAAAGGATTTACTAGGGGAAGTTATTTGGTGATAGGCTACCCATATGAAACGGGAATGTGGAACTTGCACCAAATGCTGTGAGGGTTGGTTAAGTGGGGAAGCTTTAGGCCATAAATTTTTTCCAGGCAAACCTTGCCACTTTATCTCAATAGGTAAAGGTTGTTCTGTTTACCCTAATAGACCAAAAGACCCTTGCGTTTCCTACAAGTGCGCTTGGCTTACAAACTTAGATATACCTGAGTGGATGAAACCCTCTGAAATAAACGCTATTATAGATGAAAAAGAAATGTATGGTTTTAGATATCTTGTTGTTCACGAAGCTGGAAATATTTTAAATTCAAAAGTATTAACGTGGTTAATACAACATTGTCTTTCTACATCAAAGAATTTAATTTGGAAAATTGAAGATGTTCCTTATTGGATAGGAAGCACTGAGTTTAATAAAAAAATGATAGAAGATACTAAACCTTTTATTTTAAAATAACTTTTTAGTTACTTTTTTTATTACTGTAGTTTATTTTTAGTTGACAATTTTCCAAGAAAAAGTTGACTCATCCCAAACGTATTCTTTATCATCTGTTGGATAGGGTATTGGTGCTTTCCAGTAAGAACCATTTTGAATCCAAGAAGGAAAAGGTTTTGGTGCAACAAAAATATCATTTACAGAATCGTAGTAATCACCTATGCCTGCATACTTGCCACGAATTTTTTCGTTATATGAAGTTTTTATCCAAGTCCCGCCAAGGTTGTCCAATAACCATTGGTAACCCTCATCAGGTTCATTATTATCTCCAACAGTTACACGAAGAACAATATTATTGTTATCAATTTCTGCCCAATGTGACATTATCCACCTACCGATGCTTTTGTATAACGAATAATTACGATTCCCGAGCCGCCTTTACCGTTTCCTGTAGTACCACCGCCATTTGCACCCCCACCGCCAGTGTTTATTGTGGCAATACCCAAACCTGATGTAGCATTAGGGTCAGACGCAGCACCACCACCGTTACCACCAGCACCTTGGGCGGTTGAACCGTATCCACCTCCACCACCAGCATAGTAATAAGTTCCGCTTACATTCTGTCCTGTACTAGTTGCAGCACCCCATGAAGAGTACGCAGATGAACCTACGCCACCCGCGCCACCAATTCCAGTACTAGCATTGTAGGAACCATTAGAGCCAACTGCTCCTGCTCCACCGCCACCCCCACTACCAAAGTTAACTTTTACTGCACCAGCAGCGGTACCACCATTATTTCCTTGACCAGAAGTTCCCGTTCCAATAGTTCCAATATTTCCTGCAGAATAACCAGCACCTCCACCAGAACCACCAGAAGCACCTGAAGAACCATTAGTGTCACCTGTTCCACCACCAACTGCTACATAAGAAGTTGTATTGACGGTACTGTTACTACCATTAGTGTACGAAGACCAACCAGAACCACCCCCACCTACAACAACGGGCCAACTAGAGCCAGCGGTAATTGTTTGAGATGCAGAATACAAAAGACCACCAGCACCACCACCGCCAACACCACCAGACCCACCACCAGCAATAGTTAAAATATCAGCAGTCAATGTGCTGTTAGATACTGCCAGTGTTCCATTAGCAGTAAATGTTCTGTAATAGTAAGTTGCATCTGAGGTAAGAGTTCCACCAGTAACTGTTGGAAGTGAATAAGGAGTTATAGAGTTAGATGCACCAGATGCTCCAGATGTTCCATTGGCGTTAACGGCAGTTAAATAAAATGTGTAAGCAGTTGCTTGAGAAAATGCCCCTGTCACAGTTACTGGACTTGATGTTCCAGATGTTGAAAGAGAAATTGAGGGGCTGCTAGTTACTGTATAAGAGGTAATAGATTTTCCCCCAGTAGCACCCGCTGTAAATGCAAGGCTTACTGTTGAAGTATTAGTTACAGTAGCCGTACCAACAGTTGGCGCCTGTGGAACTGTAGTAGCTGTTATTGAAGAGGTAGCTGTAGTAGCAGGGGAAGAGCCAGAGGTATTAGTAGCTACCGCTGTAAAGGTATAAGAAGTTGCGCTCTGTAGACCCGTTACTGTTACTGGAGAGGTACCTGTACCTGTAAATGAGCCAGGGCTAGATGTTACTGTGTAACCCGTTGTTGGGCCGCCTGTTACTGCTTTACCAGTAATTGTTACTGTAGCAGCGCCATTATTATAGGCCCTTGAAGTTCCTACATCTGTAGCGGTACCAATAGTAGGAGCATCAGGAATATCAAAAATAACTCTTGAAGGGTCACTAATAGAAGCACCACGTAGGTACTTGTAATTAGTCATTGATTAACTCCTTATTGGGGGCAAAAATTTATTCTGTTGGTTCTTCCCATATAAATGTCGTTGTATTTAACACCGATGTTTGAGTTGGTTTTTTATAAATAAACGCATCATGTTCTTCATCGTAAATCATTCCCACTGCTGCGTAGTTTCCACGAAATTGTGGTTTACCATCTGCAATTGTTGATTCTGGAGTTTTTGTGTAATGAACTCCAAAAGTTGTGTTATAAGAAGTTTGTTTCCATGTACCTTCAAACCCGCAATCGGCTAAAAATGCTTGACCTGCTGCTTCATCATTTCCTCCACCACAATCTTCATTACGTACTACTAATACTTCTTGTACTACATTGTCTTCATCAATACGAGCAAAATGTGCCATTATCCGACCACCACCACTACTACTCCTCCGCCACCTGAGCCTGCAGAATAAGTTTGTGCACCGCCCGCACCTCCACCACTACCGTTGCCAGCACCTCCTGAGTTAGGAGCAGAAGCATTTGCTGAGTTTCCTCCGTTTGTTCCTCCAGAAGCAGCGGTAGCATTTTGGTACATTCCAGCACCGCCTGCTCCGTAAACAACCGTTGAGTTTGTTACAGTTAACGATGTACCTGCGCCACCAGCGCCAGAAACAGAGGTTGAACCTGCGCCCCCAGCACCTCCTGCGCCACCGCCACCGCTTGCAAAAGTAGTTCCACTACCGCCTGGATTTCCTTGGTTGGCTACGTATTTAGTGCTTGAACTTGTTTGACCACAATTTTGTGTGCCTGTTCCACCACCACTTCCGCCACCAGAACCAAAATAATTAGCGGTACTTACTGAACCAGCACCATAACCACCTCCAGGAACAGCAATCACACTTCCAACATAACTGCTGCAGCCACCTGCAGGCATAGTTCCAGTACTAAAATTTCCTCTAGCACCGCCATTACCTCCCGCACCAACACCAACTGTATAGTTTCCTGCAGGAATGTATTGGTTTGTTGAATAGTAAACAGCGCCAGCACCACCACCACCAGAGGTATATGACCCGCCACCACCGCCACCACCACCAACTACTAGTACTTCTGCAATTCCAGAAGTTCCAACAGTAATAGAGCCAGAGCCATTAAATACGTAGAGCGCTTTACCATCAGAGTTACGGGTTGATGTTGTTGCTCCAGAAGAAGCATTTACAGCGGCTTTAGGTGTTCCACCTTTAGAGACGGGCGCAAAAAATGGCATGTATAACTCCTTATGCGTACTTAATAGGACCAGCAGCGATGATTGTATAAGCAGGAGTTGCAGCTGTCTTAACAATCGTGAATGAATAGATATCAATGGCTGATGCGTTACCAGCAGATGGAGCAGTACCACCTGACCACTTCATTGTTACCGTAGAGGTAGAGCCATCTACTTGATAAACGTTAGCGTAGTAAGGTGTTGCTCCATTAGTAGCTAGAAGGCTGCAGGTGATTGCATCGCCTGTTCCTAGGCTTGAAGCTAGCGTAGTTGAACCATTGCCACGGAAGTTAATTGTAAAGTTAGAGGTAGTAGAGGCCGTTGAATAATAAACGCCCTGAGTAAGAGCGTCATAGTTAAATGTTGCGGTAATAGCGCTAGTAGATACTGTAGTAAATTCTTTGGGCGCCACTAATTCAAGGCTAGTAACAGATGTGCTTGTAGAGCCCAAGGTCACAGTTGTAGAGCCTAAGGTAGTAGTACCGTAAGCGTTGCTTCTTGCCTTTGTCATCTATCTATGTCCTTTACTATTACTGGGAAATTATTGGGCGCCAAATTTATGATAGGAGAAGTTTTGCTTCTTCTTCAGTGATACCTAACTTAGTGAGCAGAGCGGCACGGGCAGAGGCTTTCTCAGCAGCGGCTTCCTCTGCTGCAGCATTGGCTGCTTGCTGTGCTTCATAGGCAGCAAATTCTTCATCGTTCATCTCACGGTCTGTGATGGTGTCTGTTGCTAGGTCGTGAATGCGTATTGTTGGTCTGCTCATTAGTTCACTCCATAGATTTTGACGGTACCAGAAGTCCAAGCAGGATAACTTTGATTATCAATAGTTATAGATGTTACTGTTGAATTACTTGTGATACCACCACCCGAATTTGATGAGTAATAATTACCAGTACTTGGACTGTAAAAACCTGACATAGTAAAAGGTTTGATTAAATTTGAAGCCGTATAATTTTGAATTGTTATGCCAAAACCATTATTTGCTACATTTTGTTTCAAATAACCAGCACCCAAGGGTCTAATATAAGTATCAACAATAGAGTCATTCGCTCCATTGTAATTTCCCGTTCCTGATGTGTAACCATAACCAGAACTGAGCAAGATTTGCAATCCTGTTTGGCTTGTTGAACAAGTTATTCCATACATATAAATATATAAATGAGTATAACTTTGACTGATGCTTGAAATTGTTGTTGCAGCCGAACCAGCAAGTGAAGTTGTTGAAAGTAAAGTCAATGAACCAGCAGCAGGAGCAGCAACCCACTGGACACCAGTGCCAGTAGAAGATAGCAACTGACCAGAAGTTCCTGATGTAGATGCCGCCGTTAAGGTTCCTGTTAGAGTGCCGTTATTAAGTGTTCCAGTAATAGTAGATGTATAGGCAGGAGTAGTTCCATTAGAAGTAAGGATTGTTCCTGAAGAGCCAACTCCTAGACGAGTAACAGCAGATGCACCAGTGGCAACAATTAAATCGCCCGCAGTTGTTACTGTTGAAGATGAGATAGCAGTAGGAATTGCAAATGGGACGAAGGTAATAATCTCAACTGTATCTCCTGCAACCAGTGCAGTAAGGGATGAGATTGTTGCGCCATCAGTTCCTGTGTAGTCCTGACCACGAACTAGAAGGACGCCATTTAGGTAAACCTCTTCTTTACCAATAAGGTAAGAGAGTGTCGCACCATTGGCATCTGTACCTGAAAGAGAAGTTTCTCCACCTGCTGCTACGAAGCGGTAGCGGCTGACTGTAGACGCTACACCGTTAACGCTTGAGATTGACATGCTATGAAATCTCCGAACCAAAGGCAGAGAATGAAAGGTTTGCACTTGATGCGTAAACGCGAATTTGGTCACCAGTCGCTAGTGTGATACCAAGAGTAAGCGCTGTTGTATCTGAGGCTGCAACTGTTGCGCCATAGACAATCCATGAGAGCGCTGCTGCTGGGCTTGTAGCTCCACCAGACTTAACGACAGCAACGCGGTATGTGGCTGCTGAAGATGTTTGGTTGCAAATAGTAAGTGTTGAAACTACAGCCGAGGTAGCCGATGGCACCAAGTAGAGCTGAGTTTCTGTGGTTGCTGCTGGGTTAGCTTGTCCCAGTACTTTATAAACTGTGGTTGCCATGGAACTCCTTAAAGGTGGTAACTAAATTATGGCCTATCAGAGGCTTTCTGTAGGGTTAAAACATTCTTTATTACGAGTAGCCAGGGCTGGATTTACCCATATCTGGTCTTGTATAAGTTCTCCCCACTCGTGAGAAGTATCTACTAAAACAAAACCATTGGAGGCCATAAATTGAGCAACCTCTTTGCTGGTTCTATGCTCTGGGGTAGTAGAAGTTTTTTCAGTCTCTAGATGGAAAAGCTTGACATCTTTGAGTCTATCTCCAAAGCCTTGAAGCACTTGCCATGTGTAGCCTTCAGTATCTATCTTGACCACATCTATAACGCCTGTGACATCTTCTTTTACCAATAGGGTGTCCATACGAGATGAAGGGACCGTTATCTGCTTTGTAATATTTTTATAGAAGTCTGGTGGCGGATTTACTGAGTGCTCTTTACTGATAATAGACGAGGTGCCCAACACTTCAATATTAGAAGTATTGACTTGGTTAAAGGTAACCTCTCCATCTGTATCTGTAATAGCACAGCAGTAGGCAGCCATCCATGGGTAGCGCTGTTTAGTCATATTAAAGCAGGTTGGGTTAGCATCAATAACAATAGCCTTAGAGCCTCTTAGCTCCTTAATGAAGTAGTTAGCGTCATCTCCATCTCTTGTTCCTACATCAATAATGAGGGAAGCTTTAGCGCCAAAATATTTTCTATAGTTAGTTATTACTGGCTCAAGAGGAGAGATGTATTCAGGAGTATCGTCAATAGTCTTAAGATTGTTAACAATTGCCGCCCTATAAATCTGACCAATATCTTCTTCTAGAAGGTCACGAAATATATTGATGGCTTCATCTTTACGACCTACCCACCAACCACTCACAGCCTTCTCAAAGCGCAAACCATACTCACCTGGATAATCAAGCCATATAGGAAGTGGGTTTTGTTTGTGTTGGGCTAGTGATAAACCAACCTCAGCAGATGTATAACACTCTTGCCATTTTTGGCTTCTCTCATACCAACGCGATAGTAGGAACCACGCCTCTGGTCTACCAGGAAGAAAAGCAATAGATTTTAAGAACAAGTTAAGCACTGTGTTCTCACGATTCTTTTGACTTTCAAAACACTGCGCTGATTTGAGCAAAGAGGCATACACATAGTCTGGATGTGAGTAATACCCATACTCAGCTGTGCGTAAATAGAAAGAAACAGCAGATGCAGTCTGACCTACCTTTTGGTATTCAACGGCAATATTAAAGCTTAATACTGGATTGAACGGGTCTTTAGAAAGTGTGACGATTAGGTCATCAATTGTTTTATACAATGAGTGCCTCCTGAATCATTTGTTCTATTACCTCATTAGGCACGTCTAATATAAACGCGGCATTATCTTGAAAGCCAAAAGTAATAAGTAGATTGTCGTTGTGTTTAGCCGCTCCTGCGCAAAATTCAATTTGACCATCCAAGAAAGACCAAGAAGTAGGGGAAAGACCTATAAGGCTAAAGTCCTTATCCCATACGCATAGCCTGTGGCGATAGGTGCCATTTTTTTGCTTAAGATAGTTTTTATACAGAACAACCTCATGGGTAATAGCGATGTAATAATCGCCCCAAGGAATTAATTGAGAACCACCGCGTTGGTCTGCATTAGCTGTTTTACCTTGCTTAACAGATACCTGCTCACATACAGGCTCATTAGGATTGGCTTTTACAACTTCAGTAGGTACTGTCCATTTTACATACTGGTATGGCTTATCAAGAATAGGCATCCAGTTTTTCTCACAATATGAGTTCTCATCTATAGGGGCAGGAATTCTTATACGAGATACTTCTTTAGCTGTCCACGCTTCCTTATCTATTTCTAACTTAGAAAGCTCCATGCGACCTTGACCATTAGTCGTGGTATCTCTACGAACACCTGTGGCGTAGTACTCACCTTCCCATTTAACAAGGCGAGCATCTTCTTCACCTACGAATGTCCAGATAGGCTTTACATCAAGCTTAGTGGTATCTATAAGGGTGTAATTAATAATGTTGAAGTCTTTATCTAAGCGGCAAAAATAATTAGCTGTAACAAGACGTTGGTCTTCTTCTGGGTGTAGATAAGAAAGTGGCCCCCAAATACTTGGAAAGCGTTGATTGTTTTCAGCGTGATATAGCGTGTAATTTATATGGCGCAAAATACAGAGAATGTCACCGTCTTCATCTATAAAGATTGACGGGTTCATCAACCCAGTGCCTTTAGTTACCTCAGCAGGAATAATAAGGGGCTTTAATTTTCCGCCCTTTTGTACCGATTTCTGTACTAAATTCATTACAGAAGTGTACCTTACATACCGCCAAACAATAAAACAGTGACTGTTGGGTCAGCAGCAGTTGTTCCAGTTATTCCTTGGATACCCTGCGTACCTTGAGTTCCATTAGTTCCACTAGTACCTTGTGTACCAGTAGTTCCTGTAGTTCCCTGTGGTCCTTGAATACCTTGAGTTCCCTGGGTTCCTGTTGTTCCTTGTGCACCAGTAGTGCCTTGGAATCCTTGAACACCTTGAATACCTTGGGTTCCTTGCGCTCCAGTTGTACCCTGTGCGCCAGTAGTACCTTGAGCTCCAGTTGAACCTTGTGAACCAGTCGCACCTTGTGAACCAGTTGTACCTTGAGTACCTTGAATACCAATCGCACCATCAAGATTTACTGTCCAAGAGGTATACGTTCCTGAACCAAGACTTCTTGTTACGGCTATTGTAAGTGCGCCAGTACCAGTGTTATAGGCAGTAACATCTCCATAGATAATATTTGAAGTTGTATTAGCAACAATTACAGACTGTCCAACAGAATAAGAAAGGTTTGTTGCTACAGTCAATATTTGAGCACCACTTGCTGGAAGTGTTAAAGAAGTACTAGAAGCAGTTTGGTACTTATCTCCAGCAGTTCCTTGTGTACCTAAAGTTCCTTGAATACCTTGAATACCTTGTGTACCAGTTGAACCTTGGGTTCCTGTTGCTCCTTGTGAACCAGTAGTTCCTTGGGAACCAGTTGTGCCTTGAGCACCCGTTGTTCCCTGAAATCCTTGAATACCTTGTACGCCTTGAGCGCCCGTAGTTCCCTGAGCTCCAGTCGTGCCTTGTGAGCCAGTTGTACCCTGTGGGCTTTGAATACCCTGTGTGCCTTGAGTACCCTGCGTACCTGTAGTGCCTTGGCTACC
>Ga0214206_1000341_pt1 | contig 13034 bp, 11 predicted proteins | sample TroBogEpilimnion_26_FD_153044 | JGI IMG/M metagenome (GOLD analysis project Ga0214206, IMG submission 153044) | Freshwater microbial communities from Trout Bog Lake, WI - 07JUL2009 epilimnion | ecosystem: Environmental > Aquatic > Freshwater > Lake > Epilimnion/Euphotic zone | place: Trout Bog...
GTAATACCATCCTTGTCTTGTACAATCCATCTTTTGGCATTGCCGTCTTTAAATAATTTATTTTTTTCGGGATGGAATACCTGTTCTACCTCATTGTCCAATGGACGAATATAATGAGGGTTGGCTTGATTTACTTTCGCATTCAAGTTTAGAAATTCCCTAACTAATTTGGGTGATGTTACTTCTAAAACAGTCATAGCTGCAATTTAGAATTTTTTTAATACACTCAATGCAAATATGCCGGCAGTTTCGGTTCTTAATCTGGTATTGCCAAGATGAATGGCTTGGTATTGTTTATTGATTGCTTCCTCAATTTCATGGGGACTAAAATCACCTTCAGGTCCTATTAGTAATACGCAATCATCGCTCGTCTTTAATTCTTTGATACTCGTTTTTTGTGTAGGCTCACAATGTGCAATTAATTTTTGAGCTCCTTGTAGGGATTTGATGCAATCAGCAAATGTAGTAGGGCTATGTAAAATAGGCAACCAAGCTTGTTGACTTTGGATCATTGCAGATTGCAAAATATTTTGCATTCTATCTTGCTTAAATCTTTCATGGATGGTACGCTCGCATAACAATGGTACAATAGCATGAACGCCCATTTCTGTTGCTTTTTCAAGTAGCCATTCCAGTCGAACTGCATTTTTTAACAAGGAAATTCCTAAGGTTATTTTTTGTGCTGGGGCTGCAATACTTTTTTGATGTTGAATTTGTACCGTAGCAGATTTTTTATGCGCATTGGTAATGGTGGATTCGAAAATTTCTCCAATGCCATTGGTTAAATCAATGCGATCTCCTTCCTTCATTCTTAAAACCTGAACACAATGTTTGCTAGTTTCTTCACTTAAAATATAAGTAGAAACAATATTAGTAAGTTGTGGTTCATAAAAATAAGGAACAGACATAGCTAGCGAATTAATTTTTATGCAAAATTAAAAAGGACTTTCTTCATTTAATCCTTCATCAAATTCACCGCCATTCATACGACTTCCTTGAATAAAGAATCTGCCTCCATCGCCTTCGGCTGCTGGATTATTGAAACTAGAAATGGGTTTGTAATTATTAGGTAAACCAGGTAGGGTGCCACTATCGCCATCCCATTCCTCGAATCTTTGAATATCTAATCTAGCTCTTAATTTAATTAAGTCTAAAGAACCGTTTCTGTGTTTTGCAATTCTAATATGTGTTTCACCCTGTGTACTTTCGCCATTCTCATTACTCATTACCTCATAATATTCTGGGCGATATATAAACATTACCATATCGGCATCTTGTTCAATGGCTCCTGATTCACGAAGATCACTCAACTGAGGCATCTTACTTTCTTTTCTAGTTTCCACCGCACGACTCAACTGTGATAAAGCAATAATTGGAATATTTAATTCCTTTGCCAATGCTTTTAAACTTCGAGAGATATTACTAATTTCTTGTTCACGATTGGAATTTCTATCACCTGATCCACTCATTAATTGCAAGTAGTCAATAATGATGATTTTTACATTGTGTTTGTTCACCAATCTTCTTGCCTTTGCTCTAAATTCAAAAATATTTAAAGCGGCCGTATCATCAATATAAATAGGAGCAGTCTCTAATTTTTTAATACCCTTGCTATGCAATTGTTGGTATTCATAATCCTCTAATTTACCACGTGAAATTTTTTCCATTTTAATTTCACTCTCCGCACTCAAAATTCTTTGTACCAGCTGAGAGGCACTCATCTCCAAACTAAAAAATCCAACAGCCTGTGGTTTGGTAGGGTGCAATGCTGCATTACGCGCTAGGTTTAAGGCGAACGCGGTTTTACCCACAGATGGACGTGCTGCCAATATAATTAAATCCGTAGGTTGCCATCCGTAAGTGATTCTGTCTAATGAATTGAATCCACTTGGCACCCCCGATATTTCATCCTTCTTAGTTCTTAATTCGTCAATTCTGTTCACGGCATCTGCCAATGCATTTTGAATATCCACGAAATTCTTTTTCAAGTAATTATTCGTGATATTGAACATCTTGGTTTCACTGTCATCCAATAAATCAAATACATCTGTACTGTCTTCGTAGGCGTTTGCAATGACTTCACCACTGATTCTAATTAATTCTCTTTGGATAAATTTCTGTAAAACAATTCTTGCATGCGCTTCAATGTTTGCAGTAGAAACAACAACATTGGTTAACTTAGAAATATAATAAGCACCACCTACTAAATCCAATTGTTCGCGCTTTTTTAAAGCCTCCACAACAGTAAGCATGTCAATGGGCTGGTTGTCCATTTGCAAACCTTGCATGGCAGTAAAAATCATCTGGTGTGCATCGGTATAAAAACACTCTGGCTTTAAAATTTCAGTCACCGTATCAAAAGCACTTTTCTCCAATAAGATGCCCCCTAATACAGCTTCTTCAAGTTCTTTTGCTTGTGGTGGAATTTTTCCATACATCATGGAACTAATGTCCACACTTGAGCTCTTTTTGCGGTTTTTAGTATTGGTATTGATATTTGGAATCGACATAATAAACACTGTTTTCTTACTGCGAAAATCCACTCTAAAAAGCAGAAAATGAAATTTATTTTCAAGTTTGGATATCCACAAATCCGTAGAACAGCAATGCACATGATTTTGGGGTTATTCACCTGTTTTGCACCTCATTTTTGGGGTTATTCACCTTTGGGCCCTTACGCGCGCAAAAAATTGCTTATTTTTGAAGCCATACTTTAAAGTGCTTATATGACCATTAGTTACAACTGGCTGAGTGAATATTTACCAAAAACAATTAGCCCCGAAGATTTATCTACTATATTGACCTCTATTGGATTAGAAGTGGAATCCTTGGAAAAAATAGAAAATTTTAAAGGAGGCTTAGCAGGATTGGTAGTGGGTGAAGTGATGGAATTAAGCCAACATCCAAATGCAGATAAATTAAAATTAACAAAAGTCAATACGGGTGGTGAACGTCCATTAAATATTGTTTGTGGTGCAAGTAATGTGGCTTTAGGTCAAAAAGTAGTAGTGGCAACTATTGGAACCACTATTTATCCTAAAAATGCCGAAGCAGGAATTACCATGAAGTTGGCAAAGATTAGAGGGGAGGAAAGTGAGGGTATGATTTGTGCCGAAGATGAAATTGGTATTAGTGATGATCATGGTGGAATTATTGTTTTAGATCCTAGCATCAAAGTGGGTACTCCGGTTGCATCACTTTATGAATACTATCAAGATTATGTATATGAAATAGGGCTTACACCTAATCGTATGGATGCCATGAGTCATTATGGTGTTGCAAAAGATGTTTGCGCTTATTTGTCTTATCATGAATCGCCTACTAGCGCAAAAAGTCCTTTTACAAATACATTGGCAAAAGACAATGCAGTAAAGCCTTTCAAAGTAATTATTGAAGATGAAAAGGCTTGTGCGCGTTATAGTGGATTGGTGATTGAAGGCGTTCAAGTAAAGGATTCTCCAAGCTGGTTAAAAAATAGATTAGCTGCAATTGGGGTTCGCAGTATTAATAATATTGTAGACATCACGAATTATATTTTACACGAAACTGGACAGCCCTTACACGCATTTGATGCAGATCAAATTAAGGATGCAACGGTTGTGGTAAAAAAATATACTGCGAATACTTTGTTTGTGACTTTAGATGGTACAGAAAGAAAGTTAACAGCGAATGATTTAATGATTAGTGATACCGAAAAGCCTTTATGTATTGCAGGTGTTTTTGGTGGATTAAAAAGTGGTGTGTCCACATCAACTACGAGTATATTTTTAGAAAGTGCTTGGTTTGAGAATATACATGTGCGTAAAACTTCATTGCACCATGGCCTTAGAACCGATGCTGCTACTCGTTTTGAGAAGGGCGTGGATATTGCAGGTACGGTAAATGTATTAGCGCGTGCAGCAGCTTTAATTCAAGAAATGGCTGGAGGAAAATGTAGTGAAGTGGTTGATATTTATCCTAATCCTGCAGCAAAAGCATTGGTGACACTTACTTATGCTTACTTGAGAAAGTTAAGCGGAAAAGTATATCCAAATGAAAAAGTAAAAACGATATTATCTAGTCTAGGCTTTGAGATCATCACTGAAAATGCGGATAGCATTCAAGTGGCGGTTCCTTATCATAAGCCTGATATTAGTTTGCCGGCCGACTTAGTGGAAGAAGTATTAAGAATTGATGGTTTGGATAATATTGAAATTCCAAGTGCTATCACCATGAGTCCTTCTATTGACCCATTAGAACAAAAGGAAAAATTCAAAGAAAAAATTGCCAATTATTTAGTGGGCCGTGGATTTACAGAAATTTTGACCAACTCTATTACCAACAGCGCTTACTTTAGTGAAGAGACATTAACTACTGCAGTTAAAATGTTAAATAACTTGAGTGCTGAATTGGATGTAATGCGTCCAAGTATGTTGGAGACAGGGCTAGAGACTATTGCATATAATTTAAATAGACAAAACAATGCAATTTCATTTTTTGAAATTGGCAAAGTGTATGGTAAATCTAATGCTGGTAAATATTACGAATCAGAACAACTTGCTATTTATATCTCAGGTAAACAACAGGCAGATAGCTGGAGAACAAAGGGAACTGATCAGGACTATTTTGTAGCCAAAGGAATTGCGAATGCAATTTTAGATTTATTAGGAATCAATGGTGTGCAAGAAAAAACAAGTTCCAATGGAAGCACGGAATTAGTTTGGAATAAAAAAACAATTGGTCAGTTGGAAGCAATGAGCAATAAAAAGCTACAAGCCTTTGGAATTAAGCAAGCAGTGTATTATATCAATTTTGATTTAGCAGCATTACTTGCAGCATACCAAAGTAAGAAAGTAGTTTATAAAGAGGTTTCAAAATATCCTTCCGTAGAAAGAGATTTGGCATTAGTGATTGCGAAGGAAACTCCATTTGAAGCGATTCAATCAAGCATTCAACAAGCAAAATTAGGTGCATTGAATTCAGTACGTGTTTTTGATATTTTCGAAAGTGAAAAATTAGGAGCAGGTAAAAAATCAGTGGCGATCAATTTTGTTTTCAATGCAACAGATAAGACTTTAACAGATGTTGAAATTGATACCATGATGAAGACCTTGATTCAACTATTTGAAAAAAATATCCAAGCTGAAATTAGAAAATAACTATATTCATTTATCAATTCAATAAAGCCTAACAATGGTTGATTTAAAAAAATCCATATCCAACTTACAAGAAAAGCTAAGTGCTTTATTAAAGATGTATGTGGCTTTGGAAAAAGAAAATCAGCAATTAAAGGCGACTATTTCCAATCATCAGCTGGTTCAACAATCTTTGGAAGAAAAAATAAAAGAAGGGCAGGGACAATTGACTGCGGCTTTGATGAATCAGGGTGGAGGCATGGATCCAGCAGAAAAAGCAAAACTGATTAAAAAAATTGACCAATATATTAAGGAGATTGATAACGGAATTAATAATCTCAATCCTTAATAGTACAATACGCATAAAATATTTGTATGTCCGCTGAGCAAACCAACCCAAATGAAATGATTCCTGTAAATATTACGATTGCCGATCGTAGTTACAGGGTAAGAATTGCTCCAAAGGACGAGGAGGCCGTACGAAAAACAGCAGCAATTATCAATGCTAAAATGGTGGAATTCAAGAATTTATATGCCGGAAAGGACATGCAAGATTATATTTCGATGGTCCTTTTATGGTTCACCACCGAGCAACAATCCTCAGGCCAAAATCTATATGAGCTTGAAAATCTTCAAAATCAACTGGATTCTCTTACCGCTAGTATCGAAAAAGTGGTTTCTGGCAACTAATTAGCAGGAGAAGGGGGCAATTTCATCCATTCATTCCATTATTTCTTTATCTTCGTAGCTGAACCTTTGACGCATTAAATTAATTTGTAATGGATTGTCTTGCAGCATAGTATCTAAACTATGTCGTTTAGCAATTTATAACCGAAGAATTAGTGAAATTTCAAATCGAAAAAGGGGCAGTATGATTTTTTTTAAACAACAAGATTTAGACAATGGAACCATCAATATTATTGATCATCGTAGGAGCGTCTTCACTAGTGGGCGGACTCCTGGTAGGCAAATTGGTTTTTGCGCGTAATACCAAAAAACAAGTAGAAGAAGCTGAAGCACAAGCTGCAAGCATTTTAAAAGAGGCTGAATTAAGAGCCGAAACGGTTAAGAAAGAAAAGCAATTAGAAGCTAAAGAACGTTTTGTTCAATTAAAGGCCGATCATGATCGTGAAATTTTAGAGCGCAACAAAAAAATTGGTGAAGCTGAAAATCGTATCAAGCAAAACGAGCTGAACATTAATCAAAAAGTAGCTGCCTTAGATAAACAAATCAAGGACAACGATGTAATCAAAGAAAAATTAAATCGTGAAATTGATTTAGTCAATGTAAAGCGTACCGAGCTTGAAAAGCACCAAGAAGAACATATTCGTCGTTTGGAAAAAATTGCGAATTTAAGTGCCGAAGATGCGAAGCAACAATTAATTGAAAGCTTAAAGAACGAAGCCCAAACACAGGCCCTTTCTTTACAACAAGATATTATTGAGGACGCTAAACAAAAGGCGAATAAAGAAGCGCGTAAAATTATTATTCAATCTATCCAACGTACAGCTGCCGAAGTTGCTATCGAAAATACAGTGACGGTGTTTAACTTGGAGTCAGATGAAATGAAAGGACAAATCATTGGTCGTGAAGGACGTAATATTCGCGCCATTGAAGCTGCAACTGGAGTGGATTTAATTGTGGACGATACGCCGGAAGCAATCTTATTATCTTCATTCGATCCATTGCGTCGTGAAATTGCACGTTTATCATTACAACGTTTAGTGGCAGATGGTCGTATTCACCCAGCACGTATTGAGGAAGTGGTTGAAAAAACACGTCGTCAATTAGAAGAGCAAATTGTTGAAATTGGAGAGCGTACTGTAATTGAATTAGGTATTCATGGTTTACATAAAGAATTAATTAGAATCGTAGGTAAAATGCGTTTCCGTAGTTCTTATGGTCAAAACTTATTAATGCACTCTCGTGAAACTGCTAACTTATGTGGTATCATGGCAGCTGAATTAGGAATGAATCCTAAATTGGCTAAGAGAGCCGGTTTACTGCACGATATTGGTAAAGTACCAGATGAGGAGACAGAATTGAGCCACGCATTATTAGGGGCTAAATTAGCTGAGAAATACGGTGAAAACCCAGCGGTAGTAAATGCCATTGGTGCTCACCACGATGAAATGGAAATGCAATATGTAATTTCTCCAATTATCCAGGCTTGTGACGCAATTAGCGGTGCTAGACCAGGTGCGAGAAGAGAGATTATGCAACAATACATTCAGAGAATCAAGGACTTAGAGAACTTGGCAATGAACTACCAAGGGGTAGAGAAAGCGTATGCGATCCAAGCCGGTCGTGAATTAAGGGTGATTGTGGAAGCCGAAAAGGTAACCGATCAGTCTTCTGACCAATTGAGCTTTGAAATTGCACAGAAAATACAGACCGAAATGACCTATCCTGGTCAAATTAAGGTGACTGTAATCCGTGAAAAAAGAGCGGTAAATATTGCTCGATAGTAGAAAAAAGGCCTAAAAAGGCAGGAATTTAATATTTGGTTGAAATAATTTGGATAATAGCGAGGGTAACCCTACCTTTGCCGTCCGCAAAAAACAAGAATTATGAGCGAAGCAGTAAAGTTCGTACACGAGCAATTGACAGCAAAAAAAGAATACCCAGCATTTAAAGCTGGTGATAATATTACCGTAAACTACAAGATTGTAGAGGGTGGTAAAGAGCGTATCCAAAGTTTCCGTGGTGATGTAATCAAAACACAAGGAACTGGTGCTACAGCTACTTTTACTGTTCGTAAAATCTCTGATGGTGTAGGTGTAGAGCGTTTATTCCCTTTCTTATCTCCAAACATCGATGGTATCGTGTTGAATAAGTCTGGTAAAGTACGTCGTGCTAAATTATACTACTTACGTGATCGTAGTGGTAAGAGCGCTCGTATCAAGGAAAAAAGATTCTAGTACTCAACAAGAAAGTTTTTCTACAAAACTCTTTTTGAATCAATTTATAGTAAACGGGTTCCGATTTTCGGAGTCCGTTTTTTTATGATATTTCACGTACCTTTAAGTTTAATTTTTATTCAACTGATCACGCACAAATAACTGTTACATTGTTTCCATTCAACTCCATAAAAGATTATCAAAATGCACTAGCAGCCGGTACGGTTTCCTGTACGCAGGCGGTAGATTTTTATTTGGAACAAATTGAAAAAAATGCGCAGTTAAATTCTTTTTTAGAAGTGTTTGGTACAGAAGCAAAAACGCGCGCAATAGAATTAGATACACTACAAGCTTCTGGAAAACCATTGGGAAAATTACATGGAGTAGTAGTAGGTATCAAAGATGTATTGTGTTATAATGGACATAAAGTAAGTGCAGCTTCTAAAATACTTGAAAATTATACAGCAGTATATTCTGCAACTGCAGTACAAAAATTAATTGATGAAGGTGCTATTATAATTGGTAGACAAAACTGTGATGAATTTGCCATGGGAAGTAGCAATGAAAATTCTGCTTTTGGTCCCGTAAAAAATGCATTGGATACCTCACGTGTGCCAGGTGGTTCATCTGGTGGTTCTGCAGTGGCGATTCAAGCTAATTTATGTATGGTGAGTTTAGGATCAGATACAGGTGGTTCCGTTCGTCAGCCTGCAGATTTTTGTGGTGTGATTGGACTAAAGCCAAGCTATGGTCGTATTTCTAGATATGGATTAATTGCCTATGCTTCTTCCTTTGATCAAATAGGTATCTTCTCTCATACGGTTCAAGATGCTGCATTGGTTTTAGAAGTAATTGCCGGTGCTGATAATTTTGACAGCACTGTTTCGGCCAAAGAAGTACCAGCTTATTCGGCTGTTATTGAAAAAGAAAGTCCTAAAAAAGTAGCATACTTTAAAGAAACATTATCACATCCTGGATTGGATCCTGAAATTAAAAAACAAACTGAATCTTATTTAGCATCCTTGGTTGAAAAAGGATATCAAGTGGAAGCGATTGATTTTAGTTTACTTAGTTATTTAGTGCCTACTTATTATGTACTTACAACAGCAGAGGCTTCTAGTAATTTATCACGTTTTGATGGAATTAAATTTGGTCATCGTACAAATGATAAAATAGAAGACCTTACTGACTTATATAAAAAATCAAGAACCGAAGGTTTCGGTGCCGAAGTGCAAAGAAGAATTTTATTAGGCACATTTGTTTTAAGTGCCGGTTATTTTGATGCCTACTTTACAAAAGCACAGCAAGTGCGTCGAAAATTAGTAGACCTTACCAATGATTTATTTTCAAAGTATGATATTTTAGTTTCACCCACTGTACCAAGTCCTGCATTTAAATTGGGTGAAAATAGTCACTCTGCTACTGAAATGTTTTTAGCAGATATTTATACCGTGTATGCGAATTTGGTTGGCATACCTGCTATTTCAATTCCTTTGTTTAAGCACTCCAATGGGATGCCTTTTGGATTACAAATAATGAGTGCTTCTTTTAATGAAACTGGATTACTTCAGTTTTCTAATGAGATGATGAAATTGAAACAATAATTATTTTATGAATTTGCATATTAAGCTTATCATTAAAAAAATTACTTGCATTGGTTTGCTGATAATATGCATGTTTCAAATGGATCAATTACATGCGCAAGTTTCAAAAACAAAAGAGGATTCTCTACAGGATTTGAGGGTTGGGTTTTCAAGCTTGTTTAAAATTACTTCAACAGGGAACAAAGAAAAGCCATTCAATTTTCAATTGAACCCTAAGGCCATTAGTTTTATTCAAAGCTATATGGATAAGCAAGGAGCAGAATTGACTAAAATGAAAACCTGGGCAAAACCCTATTTTAATTTATATGATGAAATTTTAACTGCCAATGGGGTGCCAGTGGAATTAAAATATTTAAGTGTGATTGAAAGTCATTTAAGTTCAAATCTAGTTTCATGGGCAGGAGCTGTTGGTCCTTGGCAATTGATGCCCGATGAAGCAGCTCGCTTTGGTTTAAAGACAAGTCCGATAGACGAAAGAACTGATTATAGAAAAAGCACTATTGCAGCGGCAACCTTACTTAAAGAATTATATGCGCAATTTGGGGATTGGTTATTAGTGGTGGCTGCATACAATGGAGGAGCCGGTAGAGTAAAACAGGCGATTCAGAAAAAAGGCACTAAGGATTTTTGGCAACTGCAATATGAGCTTCCTTTGGAAACCAGAAATCATGTTAAAAAATTCATAGCCACGCATTATGTAATGGAAGAGAATGCGCGAGCATTCGATGAAAGAGGAATACTATCTGCATTCGATGAAAGAGGTATACTAAGCGCATTCGATGAAAGAGGAATACTTACCCCTACTACAGATGCAAAAAACAAAAAAGGGGCTTCTGTTTTATTGCAAACAGATTTAAAAGAAGTGACCATTAGTGGGAGATTCAAAATTGCAGTGATTGCTGCTTATTTAAATATTGTAGAAAAAGAATTAATTGCTTTGAATCCTAAGTTCGATCAAGTGGTAGCTACTGGAAAATCTTATACTTTAAAATTGCCGAAGGATATGCTAGAAAAATTTGAGGCCCGTAAAAATGATATTTTACAGGCCTCGTTACAATCTTTATACACCATTAAGGAGTAGTAGTGTTTTTATTTGATGTTGTTTTTATAAACTAGAAATCATCATCAAATTCATCTTTGTCATCAAATAAATCATCGTCCAAATTTAAGTCATCATCTAAGCCAAGATCATCGTCATCATCACTTGATTTTTTTCCTTTACCGGCTTTCTTAGTTGATTTCTTTGGAATATCAAACTCTTCAAAGTCTGGATCCCAGCTATCGTCTTCTTCTGTTTTTCCCCAATCGTCATCCGCTTCTTCTTCTAAGTCATCGTCGACATCAGACGCATCCGCGTCTTCTTCAACCACCTTTTTCTTTGATGTTGACTTACTCACTTTTTCCGCTGGATCTAAATCGGTTTTTTTAGTAGCGGACTTTTTTTCTTTGATTGTTTTTACTGCCATAGTTCATTGAAATTACACTGTAAAATTTCAACCATTTTTTTTATTTGCCAAATAAAAAAGGACTTTTTTTTGATTAAATAAATCTAGAAAAAAGTCCTTTTTTACATATTAAATATGTATAGTTTATAGATGTATAATTTGGTCTCTACCAGGTCCGTTAGAAACGAACTTCACAGGAACACCCAAGTAAGCATTAATAAATTCAATATATGATTTCATGGTAGCGGGCAATTCACTTTCATTTTTCATTTTTGTTGAATCTAAATTCCAACCTTGCATGGTTTTCCAAACAGGAGTTACCGGAGTACCCACCAATTGAAAAGGAACATAGTCTATTTGTTTTCCTTCCATTTCATAAGCCACACCTAAATCAAGGGTTTCAAATGAATCTAAAATATCAGCTTTTGTCATGATGATCTGCGTTACACCATTAATCATACATGTATATTTTAATGCAACAAGATCAATCCAACCACATCTACGTGGTCTTCCTGTAGTAGCACCAAACTCACTACCAATTTTTCTTAATTCTTCGCCTTTTGCATCATGCAATTCAGTAGGGAAGGGTCCACTACCAACTCTTGTACAATAAGCCTTTGAAATACCAAATACTTCGCCTATTTGCTTGGGAGAAATACCTAATCCGGTACAAACACCCGCTGAAATGGTATTGCTTGAAGTTACAAATGGGAAAGTTCCAAAATCAATATCTAACATCGAGCCCTGAGCACCTTCGGCTAATACTTTTTTACCTTTTGCGATCTGCTCATTAATAAAGTATTCGCAGTTAATGATATTTAAAGTTTTTAAGAACTCAATAGCTTCAAAAAACTCTGATTCCATTTCACTGATATCCTCATTAAAATTGTAGCTATCTAAAATTTTCTGATGCTTCATTCTTAAAGCAATGTATTTGCTGATAAACTTTTTATCTAACAAATCACCCACTCTTAATGCGTTTCTACCCGTCTTGTCCATATAAGCTGGACCAATTCCTTTAAGGGTAGAACCAATTTTAGCTTCTCCCTTTGAAAGTTCTGATGCTTTGTCTAGTGCTCTATGACTTGGGATAATAATATTTGTTCTTTCTGAAATAAATAAATTCTTTTTTACATCCACACCCATGCTCGCAACTGCGTCACATTCTTTTTTCAAAGTAACTGGATCTAATACCACTCCATTTCCGATAATATTTATTTTATCCTGATGAAAAATACCAGAAGGTATTTGGTGTAAAACCATTTTACTGCCATTCACATATAAAGTATGTCCTGCATTGGGTCCACCTTGGAACCTTGCAATAATATCATACTTTGGAGCAAAATAATCTACTATTTTTCCTTTTCCTTCGTCGCCCCATTGAAGGCCTAAAATAACGTCTACCATGATTTGTTGTATTGAGGGTACAAAAATAAGTCTAGAAAATAGGATATCCTATTAATCCTAATATAAATTCTCAACATATAAATGTGCAAATAAAATCCAGCCGAAACAGCGTATTTAATGCTATCTAAGCTTGTTCGGTATCAAATCTATTCACTTGTTGAATGCCATTAAGTGATTTAATTCTATCTACTAAGGCTTCTAATTCGTCTTTATCATGAACGTATACCTTGATGGTGCCTTCAAATAGCCCTTCTTTGGATTCAATGGTTAAAGCAGCTATATTAATTTTTAGCTCACCACTAATAATATTGGTGATTTTATTAACCACCCCCACATCGTCCAATCCTATAATACTAAGACCTGTTAGGAATGAAATTTCTTTATTTTTCGCCCACTTGGTTTTTACCACTCTGTGCCCATAATTCGCTAAAAGTTGGGTAGCATTAGGGCAAGTAGTTCTATGAATAATAAGTCCTTTGCCGGTGCTGACAAATCCAAAAACATCATCCCCAGGAATGGGATTGCAGCATTTTGCAAGTGTATATTTAATTTGATCGCTTGATT
>Ga0214206_1000343_pt1 | contig 13021 bp, 15 predicted proteins | sample TroBogEpilimnion_26_FD_153044 | JGI IMG/M metagenome (GOLD analysis project Ga0214206, IMG submission 153044) | Freshwater microbial communities from Trout Bog Lake, WI - 07JUL2009 epilimnion | ecosystem: Environmental > Aquatic > Freshwater > Lake > Epilimnion/Euphotic zone | place: Trout Bog...
GCCATCTTCACTTAATTTAACAATCATGTGAGATACACGGTCAAGATTGATTGTAGGTGTTTCAGGATGACCTAATTCACCAAAAGCACGATTCTTATTAATATATTCTTCTGTATAACGATGAACTTCTTTTTTCATCGTATTATATTCGTATAGGCGACCATTTTTATTTTTTCTTTCAGACACTAAAAAAGGACCCTCAATAAAAAGTTCTTTTTTACCATCTGCACCTTCGGTAATATAATTTACAGTTTCGTGAATTTCTTTAATTAGTTTCATATACTTTACCTTTTTTATGGTGTTATTTTGTATTGGCCATAATTAAATGCTGCTGGATCGTTAAATTGACCTCTTTGATAGTAAGCATTATCTTTACGTAGAGAAAGTATTAAAGTATATGCTGTATTTGCTGTAACACCATACGTATTAATTCCTAAATTTCCATTTGGACCTATGGCGTTGTTGTAAATAGCAGGTTGTTGTTGACTACCATATTCTCCGTTACCGTTTAAGTAGAAAATTGTGGCATTATTTGCTGTTGTATTATTACTACCTACCCAATATAATTCAACTGAACCAGGAGGAGAAGCAGTAGACATACTTACATAATATTGTGCTGAAGTTAATTGTAAACCATAATATGGTAAAGCTGTGTTTGCAGCACCGCCTTGGTTATTTGCAACAAGATATCCGTTAGTGGCTAAAGCACCATAAAAAGAATTTGCTACAACTTTATTATTGTTTGCCGTTTCATTACCTGAAGCACCATCAAATTGGCCTGTCAACTTAATAACAACGTCTGTTGTAGTATCTCTTAATATTTGAGTCGTAAATTTATTTGGCATTTTTTATCCTTCTACCGATTCATCTTCATTTGAAGCTTCATTTGAATCTTCATATGAATCATCTTTTTGAGAGATTAAGTTTTGAGCAATAGCTTGTTTAGCAGCTTCAATGTGAGCAGCAACTTTATCATGAATTGAACCATATAAAGATTTACGGAATTCAACACCGTTGTCATCCATTGCATAATCTATAATATTGCGTGTTGAGTAATCTGCCATTATTTTCTCCATTTATTTAATTGGTATAATATTTATATATCTTATTCTTCTTGGTCTGCCGGATTGACAGGTTGCTGAGGAACTTGCGATAACATTTGTTGTTGTGCCACATCATTCATTGTTTGTTGAGGCAATCCAAGTCCCATTGCCTTTTCTTCATCAATTTCTTCTTGCATTTTTTTAATTTCATCATCAGTTAAACGCAATACATTTTGTTGTATCCAGTTTTGTGAAAAGTAACGTCCAGTATATGGATCGACGGAAGCTAATAAAGATAATCTTTCTTTCATTAACTCAGCATCTTTGAGTTCTGTAAAGTTATTGTCTTTAATGAAATCATAGTGAATATGTTCTTTAAATTCACTCCATTCTTCATTGGTACAAATACCTTTTAATACACATTGAACACGAAGAGCTTGGTCAAATAAGTCAGAAAATTTGTTACGCATACGGTCAACAAACTTAGCAAACTTTAATTCGTCACGAGTAATTTCATTGGTACGACCTAAAGAGAAACCAGAATTCTCTGGATTCAACCTGGAGACTGGAACGTTTAAAGCTTTGTATAGTTTCTTTTCAAAGTATTTAACGTCTTCCAACTCACCTAGGTTCTGTCCACCAGGTAGTGTTGCAATTTCTGTGCCTTTACCGCCTTCTCTACGTGGTAACCAAAAATCTTCCATCATAGACAAGAATTTACGGTCATCACGAACTTCTCCTGTGTTGGCATCATATACAAGTTTATTCTTGTATTTTACCATAATATCACGGAGATATTGTTCTGCTTTTAATTTCGGTAAGTTACCCACATCAATATAGAAAATGCGGCGCTCGGGAGCACGACTGATACGATAAATGACTGTAGCATCTTCAATCATCCTTAATTGATTTAAAGGTTTAATTGCTTTGTGTAAATAAGATAACACAACAGCACGGCGAGAATCCATAAGACCTGATACAACTGAAATAATAGAATCAGTAGTAATGCGAACACCAACAGGACCAAAGCTTGAAGAACTTCCAGAAGTGACTTTATCATTGAAAATATAATATTCATTAATAACGTTCATAACTTCCACACCAGTTCGTTCATCTTTTTTCTTTTTAACTTCACGAACTTTACGTAACTTACGTGGGTCTATATATCTCAATTCTCTAATACCTTGAATTGGATTTTCACGGTCAATAATAATATGATAATACATTCTACCATCAACATAATATCTACGAAAAATATCATGCGCCATATTACTATAATTTAACATACGTAATACTGTATTAAATTCTACTTTAATTGAATTTTTAATTTTGTCTGGAACTTTTAAAGCATCCAAAACAATTTTAATATTATTACCGTCATCATCTTGACAAATAGCTTCATTAATAATATCATCAATTGCAGATTCAATTTCTGGTTGCATTGCCATTTCACGGTAACGAGAAATTAATTCAACTTCATTTTTTGCGGTACCGTCTAAGTCAACATATGTTCCATAATAAGCGGCAGAAGTAATGGTTAATGCGCCATCGTCATTAGTAGGTGGCGTAAACGATTGTTGCACGGATTGGGCATCATCAGCCTCTTGACGTGCAATCGTAAAACCAAATAGAGAAAATTTATTAGCGGCCATATTATCCTATATCAATTCAAAAAAACATATTAAAAGGGGACTTTTGTCCCCTTTTGTAAAACAATAAACATTAAATATCTGTACTCTTTACATTAGTCCAATATTGGTAAGCAAATGTTACTGAATATTCTTCAATTTCATTATTTGATTGCCAATTTAAATCAATTGGTGATAAATCAACTGGAAATAAACCAACGAATTTATAATCTTGTAAACCTTTTCCTTCTTTACCATACTGAGTAACGGTTGCGTCAACAGTATAACTGGAAGGATTATTAGCTCCACTTGCTCTAACATTACCGGCGTGACTATTAATAGAATTCATCCAAGATTCTAAAGAATTTCTAATTGTAAAGTTTTCATCATTGATGACGCTTACTGTCCAATTAGCAAATTCTCTATTACCAGCAAGTTTTATTTCACGACCAAAATAATACAAATTGGTCATATTAATTGTTGAACCTGGTAACTGAGAAGATTTAATTAAAAATTGTGATGATTGCCCAGCGGATACGTTATTATTTGCTATCGTTGGAAAATTTAAAGTCACCTGGAATAGGTTGGGACGAGCGCCGTCTCCAACCAAATTCGCTCTAAATTCTGTTACATTAAATGCCATTTTTTTCTCCTAATCGTTGAATTATTTATACGCCTGTTGAACCAATAACTTGATTAAAAGTTACACCAGAAGCAGTTGCTATAAAATTCAACTGAATAAAGTTAATTGAACGAGCAGGCTGAATATAAATGTCACCAACAAATTGATTAGCATTAACAACCTGTTGTGTGTTATTTGTAGAATCACAAACAACTTTGAAAGCAGTAATACCTCTACGTCCTTGAACATCTCTTAGATATGGAGTTACTAATGCTACAAATTGAGATTGTGTAAATGCATCATTAAATTCAAATAATGAGTATTTAGCGGCTAATGAAATTGTTTTCTCTAACACAATAAACAATCTACGAACATTGATACGGTCGAAAGCAGATGGTTTACTTTGTAGTGTTTTATCACCGTAAAGAATTGTTCCATTTCCTGGGAAAGTTACAACAGGATTAACACCAATTGAATAGATTGAATCTCTTTGTGGTTGACTTGGATTCCATGATAGTTTAACAACATTCTTTAAATTACCACGATTGTAACCAGCAGGAGACCACCATGGGTCACGAACTGAATCAGTATATACACATAAACCAGCAATATCAGCGTTCAAAGGAAGCCAACGATATGTGTTATTATATTTGTCAAACATATACTTCCAACCAGAATCTGCAACAACATATGAACCAATACTTGGTGAAGAAATACCTAAACCATTTATCCAAGTGGTAATATTTGTTACCTCATTACCTGTTTGATTAACAACAGAAGCATAAGGAGGTGAAACAAATGCTAAACAATCAGCTCTTGAAGCAGCAACATTACTAATAACATATTGTTGTACTGTAGAACTTGCCGCACCAGTTAAAAGTAAATCAATACTAATAGTATCTTTATTTGTAAATTGGCCATAAGCAGTAATAATATCAGCATCTGTTACTGTTGTATCTGTACCACCACTTAAATTAATTGTTTGTGCATTTGTTAATGTAGCAAATGTTGTTGTGGATGGTTTACCCCATGTAGCACTTGTAATAGAATATTCTGGATGGTCAATTGAATAAACATATTGTGAATTATAAAAAATTACATTTTTATAATAATTTGATACACCGGTAACATTAGATGTGGCATCAGAAGCTTTTGATACAAATGGGAAAGTTTCTAATACTGTACCTTTTGTACCTGTAAATAAACCACCAGAGTCAACAACAATAACGTGCAATTCATCATTTGAACCTCCTACTGCCGATACACTTGGTGATGTAGAAGGAGCAGCAGTGAAATATGAAGCATATTGCCAGTTAATATTGAATGATTGATTTGATAATGTAACGTTAGCATTTTGTAATAATGTTAATGTGGTATTATTAACAATAGTAGCAATTTGGCCAATAATTACACCAGCAGAAGTTGTTAAGAATGAACCGACAGTCACATTGGTTGTAAAATATGTATTTAAACCAGTAACAGTAGTTGAACTAGTTGAACTGTTAATTGTACCAGCACCAACAATTTGATTGAATGTATTTGAATCTGCAACAGAAACAGTTAAAGAGTTACCTAAAGCACCAGGATAACGAGCAATAAATGATCCATATGCATTTGCATTACTATTATTTAAATAATTATATTGAAACACACTTTCATTTTGTACTTGTAATGTTGAACCTGATGTAGCATTATAAGTTAAATTATTAGCTGCACGAACAAGTTGTAAATTATTTCCATATGCTAAAAATGAAGCAGCTGTAAAAAATGATTGATATGTGTTACTATCTGGAGCTCCAAATTTACTAACTAGAATAGTTTCGTTAGTAACCTGATACGCAGTATTAACAGGACCCCATTTAAAAGCTCCAGCATAAGCACCGGCAGTAGTTAGAACCGAAGGAACAACAGTTGTTAAATCAACTTCGGATACAGATACGCCTGGAGAGATTGTAAACGCCATTTTATTCTCCTTGAATTATTATGATTTTTTGGCAATTATTATACCATAAAGATATTTATGATTGGCCATTTTTACAGTTTTATCTATGAATTTCTCTAAAGTATGCAGCATAAGTTTCACCACCACCTGCTTTTTCCCATACATCACCATCAAAAACATCAAAAGGGTGGTCTATACCATTGTCAATTACAGGTGCCGGTGGTGTTAATTCATCATGTTGATTCATATTTTCAAGTTGTAATTGTTTGCGAATATCATGGTTAACAATCTCTTTAAAGTATTTTTGAGTTGTTACCCAAGCAAACATTACTAAACTCATTGCTAAATCATCATTATTTTCTGAAGATTCTGCGGCAAATGAATTCTTTTTAGCCACAAAAGTGGTTAATTCTGAAATAGTATCAAAATCATTTAAAATTAATTTGTTACCTTCAATTAAAGTTTTTAAATTGGAACAACCAATTCTTTTAACTTGAGGTGACATTTTTAAACCTAATTGCACACCTCTAGCAAATCCGGCAGATAATTGTTGTGGTTTTTTATTACCTGTAAATACTTTCCATAAGTTTTCATACTCTAAATCTTGATGTAAAATTTCAGCAACCTGTGGAGTATTATTAATTTCAACCAAAACATAGGCATTATTATACAATTGAGCTGCATTAAAAATGACCGTTGGAAATAATATTGGTGAAACAGAAGAACTCTTATAAGCCGCAACTTGTTCGTATGGGGTAGTAGAAATATCTATTACAGAAAATGTGGATGAATCTAACCCTTTACCTTCTGATACGTCTACAACAATAGCATAAAGATGGTCTTTTTTATTTTCTTCATCATCTTTAATTGGCATTTTATAAATTTTCAACATATCATGATTGGCAATAGGGTCTTTATATGCCAATTGTTGAAGTTTAAGACCAGAAATAAGTGTATTAGAAGAACCTAAAAATTCAGTTTCAAATTCTTGTGAGAACTGTCTTTCTGATGTGTTCCGTATGGTTTCTTCTTTCCAAGCTTCGTCTCTACCTGGAACTTGTGACCAATGAATCTCAAAAGGAATATAATTGTTTCTTTTATTAACCGCATCTTGCCAAATTTTGTAGAATAAATTCATACCATTTGGTGTGGATACAATCAAAATCTTTGTTTTTGTACCAGCAGTAATAACAGGATAGACTGATGTAAAGAAGTCGTATGCGATATTTGACGGTACGAAAGCAAACTCGTCTAAGAATACAATGTTAAACGAACCAGAACGAGCAGCTGAACTTGATGTTGAGTCGGCAATAATAACTGAATGATTTTCTAATTCAATACGACCTTTATTCCATTCAACCACACCTTGTTGGAGCCACATAGGGAGGTTTTCATACGCTAACTGTAACTTACTAAGAATCTTACGAGCGGTGTCGCCACGGTTGGCCAAAACTGCGATGGTCTGAGAATCTTGAAATAGAACAGTCCATAACAAATATGCAATAGCAGTAGTTGTTTTACCAACCTGTCTGGGACATTTTACAATAACAAAACGATTATCGTGAAATTTTTCAATCATGTCCTTTTGGAAATCATACATCTCAAAAGGAACAATACCTTCATCTAAGGTAATAATTTTAATATATTTTGCAAAATAAATTGGATCCTGCCGACACTTGATATATTCATCAAGTTGTTCTTTGGTATAATTTACTTGAACGCCAATACGTTTTAGTAGGGGGTTATCACGGTAAGATTCTTTATTAGCAGCCATTTTTATTTTTGTTTACTTTGATTTTTTAGAAAATCTGCTAATTCATTTGTACTGCCGACAAAAATAGCTTTATCAATAGTAGTATTATTTACTTCTTTTTTGTTTTTATCCATTTCACGCATTTGTTTTTGAATACTTAAAAGTTCTTTGTTGGCATCTACCATATTTTTCAATAAAGTACCATAAACTTCAAATGCTCTTGGATGTTGACCAGCTTTAGCAATTTCTAACATTTCATACATTGCTTCATGCCCTTGGTCGATAATACCTTGAAGATTTTCTTTTGATTGTTGGTAAGCATCAACCAAATCTTCTTCAATATCAGGTTTCTTGTAATGTGCCACCGCAGTTTTAGGTTTAACTTCTGGTTTAGATTCAGTAGAAGTTACATCAAATATTTGTTCCATGGATTTTTCAAATTTGCTCATATTAACTATTTGGATAAGTGTTTGATATGTTTGGTGTTTCTTTTATAGAGGTTATATATATGTAAGGCCCATTAGCATTTGCTGTAGTTGGACTTGGAGTTACAACTATTTGTGCATAATCAATTGGTTTTACATAATAAGAAACAAAATTATAGGCAGAATTGGTAACTGCTCCAACAATTGGTTGATTGGATACAAAATTACCATTAATATTTGTTAAGATAACTTGATTATTACTTTGATTAAATGTTAATACTTTAGCGGTAGCTGTAGCCGAGTTAAGTGAATAACCTTGATATACAATCTCACCTGTTTGATAATTTCCAATACCTGTATTTGCAACATTAAAGATTACAGAATGTTTATCTGTAACATCATTAAGAATATTAGTAATAGAAGTTTTAATTAAACCAACAGAAGAAGTACCACCAAATACATAACCCTTAACGGTAAAATTAAGTGTCCAAATAATCATACGAGGGTCAGAATCTCTAGGTCCTTCATATGTTATTTCATGACTTGTGTTATTTAATACAATAGGTATTTCTTTTACAATACCCATTTCAGGAATTAAATTGAGTTTAATTGTATAATCTGGTGTAAAATATGGTAATATATGTTCAATAATTTGTGAACCATCTTCAATGTTTCTTACATAAATGTATAAATTAAAATCAAAATTATAAGGTACAGGATTATATTGAGCAAGAACACCAGAATTTGTTTGATTAAATGTTTTAAAATTGGTGTTTTGTTTTCTTGTGGCATCATAATTTAACCCTACCATTTCAAACGACATACGAGGTAAAGTCATTTGAACTTTTTTATCTAAGTTTGCATCACCCTCAATACGCTGAACATATAATTCTTTTGCTGCATAGGCAATAGGAACAATAAATCTTTCAGCTTCAGTTTCGTCTGGATTATAACGAACCAATGTAATATTATCAAATAAATTACCAAAACCTACAGTAAGTTTACGAATAATACGATTATAGAATATATTGGCCATTATATTTTACCAAAAGTATTTGTTTCAGAAGTATTTGTTATAGCAGCTGCATTATTTAAAATGAGTTCGTTATCATAGTTTTCTTTATTTGCCGGAGCATTTAATGGGTCAAATGTAGATAATACATATTGAGCATTGCTTGTTGCACCGTAAATTATTTGACCATCAACAAATTCACCAGCAATATTGGTAACTGATAAAGTATTAGATGAAGGTATCCAAGATTGTACTACTGCAACAGTTGTTGCATTGGCTTGAGTTCCATCATTTGATTGATATGCAACTTCTTGTATATTGTAATTAATATGATTACCTGCACCAGTATTTAAATGTAAAGTATAAGCAGAATCAGTAACAACAGCATCAATAGCTGCAACACCAGTAGCAATTGATTCTTGTGAATATTTGAATTTCTCCATTTCTAATTCATAGAAATAAGGAACTTTTCTACCTAACATAAAGAAATCTTTAGTTTGATTAGTAAATTTAATTTCAAACAATTCACCTGTACCATTTAAGAAAGGAATATAAATTAAATCACCTTCATTAGGTCTAGTTAAATTGGCACTATTAGGTATTCTTTGAGTAAAAGTTCTTTTTGATACAATAACTTTTACGTTATTTTTAATTTCTAAACCAAATTTAGAAAAGAATTCTTTTTCACCTTCATATTCCATTGAACTAGAAAGGTATAATTCTAATTGAAAAGCAGATTCAAATTTACGAACAGGATCTTCACCATAGAGAAGGTCTCTGGCTTGATTGTTATTATTAGGAAGATAATATGCATCAAAACCCATTATTTTAATGGATTCTACAATTAAATCCTCAATAACTCTTTGTTCAGATAAAGAGTTGTAATTATTAAAATAAACTGATACAGCCATGTTAATTTCCTAACTTTTGGCACAAATGGCCTTTATGATGATTCTTTTTTCCTTTGGCAACATTAGACATTGCACCTTGGTCTAAATTATGTTCTCTACAAAATTTGTTCATATTTTTTATAATTTCTTTTTTACCGTTTGGAAAAGTTATTAACCAATTAACACTCTTGGCCTCAGCAACATTTTTTTTAGATTCTTCAGATAAAGTCCAAGTTTTACCTTTTGATGCTGTTTTGTATCCTAACTCTCTTATTTCTAAGAATTGTTTTTTTCTTTTATCTTTTTCTTCTTCAGTTAAATTATTCCAAAATTCTTTTGTTTTATTCGCCAAATGTTTTTTGGAATCTGGATTATTTAAGTAGTATTCTTTTAATCTTTTACTATTTTCTTTTCGTTGTTCTTCTGTTGGTTTCCATCCAAAAGTACCTTCACCACCATCTGTTTCATTATAACCATTATTTTTAGAATCTAATTTTTTAATCCATTCTTTTTCTTTTTCAAATAATTCTTCTTTAGTTTCTGCACAATCCAATTCATACACTATAAAATTTTCTACGCCATATAAAGCCATTGCATTGTGTATATGACTTTTATTTGAACTATTTTTTGTTTTAGTAATAGTTTTATGTTGTTTAAACCTTCTTTCAATTTCTCCTCTAGTTACACCAACATATTTTTTACCATCCAATTTATTTTCTATACAATAAACTTTCATATTATCTCCTTATTATATCTTATTTATACAACAAGGACATTTGAGCACCACTAGATTAATTCATAAACCACTCCAAAGGACTTCCGTAGTTCATTTCCATCTCTTTTTCCAATCTTTCAATTTCACCACACGCTTCACTATAAATTTTAGAACCATTTAATGTCACACCACCTGGTAATTGTAAACCTTCAAATTTGGTTAAATTATTACCCCAACTTCTTTTAATAAGTGCTGTGGCATATTCTTTTAACCAACGGTCATTCCATACCAAATTGTAAGTATCTGGATTAATCAGAGCATATGCTTCTGATACTACCACTTGACCTACAGGAGCTTCATAGTTACCCCATGCCCAATCAATATACAGTCTTTGCATATGTCTTTGGAATCGAATAGGAACTTCACCAGTGAATTGAATTTCTAATGAACGTAAGTGTTGCTGTGTTAAGTTATAGTTGATGTACGATGCGGAGGTGAAGTCGTATAATTCATTTAAACGTAATTGATAACGCAGGTCAAACATATTAATAGTTGCCTGTGAATCTGAAAGTGGAAATATACGAGTAATACCTGCAAGTTCAATAGCATTACCATCTTGGTCTAACGCTTTTGACGCATCTAGGTATTGATTATTAATATCATTTTGTGTTATATAATGAATCCAATAAACTTTTTGTAAACCATCAAAATGATAATCTTGCCAATATTGAAGCGCATCATCAATACGGTCTTGTACTTGGTCTGGATCCACGTTAATTTCAATAACAGGAAAGCCTAACCTACGCAGGCAATAGGTAGTAAAATCTTGTCTTGTGGTAATTGATGCCATTAAAACCTCCTAATATAGGGGTATTTATATTTTGCCTAGATATAAAATTAACAATCAGTAGCACCAGCGTATTCATTAAAAGTTTTTAATATCCCATAAATAGCAGGAATAATATCGCCTTTTAAATCTTCAATAGCAATATAGTGTGCATTTTCTTTGACTGTAGTCATGTTTCCATGTCTTGCATCTTCATTGTAATAAACTGCTACTTGCACTTGAATCTGTGTTTTATTGCCAAAGAAATTAGTAATTAAAGCATAAGCCTCTGGTGCTGGAACTCCAAATTGTGTTTGCTCTAGTTTAAGTTTTAAAGCCATTTAATTCTCCTTAGTAAGTCATTTCAGTTGTGCGAATTTGGCAAACTGTTCTGATTGTTGCTGCTTGTCCTGTAAAGGTTACTGATAATCCACCATTAGTTGTATCTGCTGTAACTGCTATTGTCCAACTTGATGCACCTGTGCCTTTAGGTTGTAACACCAATGGAATATTAGGATCAGAGCCCAATGACTGCACTACCGGAGCTACCGTTGTTGCACCACCTGTTGCTTGAATGTAGTTTGCTAAACCGGAACCAAGTATCAAGGTGGAAGCAACGTTTAACGTTCCGCTCGAACCGGCTATAGCGTCTGCTGCGTGATTAAAGTTAATGGTCATTTATAACCTATTTTACCAAGGTGTTCCGCTTGAAATCGGATTTAAGTTACGAAGTTTATATGCTGTTAATTCAACATCAGCTTGTTCTTCAGTTTGTTCACCCACTAGACTTTTAATCCATGCAATGACTTCTTCTTGAGTAAGTGCTTGATATGGTACTATTGTATCTTTTGGAGGAGGTAATCCTGTGTGACCGTTGATTTCAAAAGAATCTGTTCCATCACTTACGATTACAGTAAAATCTACTGCCTTTACAATACCATTTGAATCGGATACTAAGTTGTATGGTTTGTATGTGTATGTATTAGCCATTTGTTATTCCTTGTTGTAATTTTTCAATCTGTGATTTTGCTTGTTGAGCAATACCATCAATAACAGTTCTACTAAACTTATGGGGTAGTTCCTCTAGACCTGCAATGATTACATTATACCAACTAGCATTAATAGTTAATTCTATTGTTGGTTCTTGTTGTTGTGTTGTTTGTGTAGTATTCATATTAATTAATCACTATAAAGTTGACCCTTGTTTCTGCCGTTGCTGCGGCATTGGCATAGAGTGTAAAAGAACCCGCTGCTGCTACTGCACTTACTGATTTCATTGTATTATCATTTGTTCCTACTGTTGCAATAATGATACTAGATGTTGTTACTAAAGTATTGGTTACGACTAAAGAAGTTGCTGCTGCGGCAAAGTTAACTGTTCCAGCATTTTTACTAATGGTCTGTGCGCCTGTTGTGCCTGTAGCAGTAACGGTTTTATTAAAACGCATATCACCGTTAAAGAAGTTTGGTGCAGTTCCACCAGCGTAGAAGTTCCAGTTATTTGTTACACCTGTGTTACTTGCTGCTTGACCAGCAAAAAAGCTATAAACTGTGCCGATTGCGTTATTGGCAGTCCCTGTTATGTTGCCTGAGTTAAACCCATAATAAGTTGTAACACCTGTTGTAGATGAAGCATTAAAAGTTGGAGTTACAGAACCATATGCTAGAATTTGAGTGATTGTGCCACCTGTTGCAGAAGCACCAAAGCCTAACTGAGTTATATTGCCATACCAATTTGTAGGAGTTATTGTTGAGTTTAAAGTAGGTGCGTTTTGCAATCCATATACAGAAGTAATTGTAGAACCTACAGCAGGAGTATATTGAGCATTTATTATTGAGCCAAACAAAGCCGTTGTTGCCGTAGTTCCAGTTAATACTGTTGTAATATTTAACGCAGATCCATTTCCTGCAAAAGTGTTTGTTCCAGCGAGTTGCATCATTGAAGCTGAAGTTGATTGAGTTCCACCAACAGTTAAATATCCACCACTCCCTAAAGATGTTGTTCCTATACCCAAACGACCTGCCATATAATTGTCGGCAGTTCCTGCTATATATAAATTAAATGATCCTGATGCTAATGCAAGATTTGAATAAAGACCATAGTTATTGGTTGCACCAGTCATATTTGTTGCTACATGAAACCCAGCTTGGGTTGTTACTGTTGA
>Ga0214206_1000344_pt1 | contig 13011 bp, 8 predicted proteins | sample TroBogEpilimnion_26_FD_153044 | JGI IMG/M metagenome (GOLD analysis project Ga0214206, IMG submission 153044) | Freshwater microbial communities from Trout Bog Lake, WI - 07JUL2009 epilimnion | ecosystem: Environmental > Aquatic > Freshwater > Lake > Epilimnion/Euphotic zone | place: Trout Bog...
AATATCTAAGTGTGGAGAACATAGCTAGTGTTCTCGGGTCACTTGAGTACTTGTTATGTTGAAGGTAGGAAAGGAATTGAATGCTCCAGTCGATCATTCTCTGATCTTCTTTTTCACACAGGTATCGTTCCTGCTAAGGTGGAGCTAAAGTATTGTGCGCGCGTGCTACTTATCGTCTATAGTTTTTGTTATGTTTTTCTACATTCGCGCTCAAAGGGGTAAAACGGGAATCAAAATGATGAGGGTTTTACAACTTTGAAAGGAAAACATAAACATGAAACAAAAACATAGTGTAACTTAAATCTAAGTGTATGCGTATACGTAATATATATATATTTTAGGCCTGTTATTGGTAATATGCGCTTTTTGGTGGAATATCTTTGGTACCGTTTACTGCGCTTGTGATGTTAAAATTACATTCGCGCTATGAAGAATCTGTTTCAAAATTACATTCGCGCTAAGAAAAAATTTTGTTTATCTGATGTACATTCGCGCTTAAAGAAAATTTTCCGTTTTTAAAGAATTGATTTACATTCGCGCTGAAGGAAAGATCACATTCGCGCTAAAGTCTAAATGTTTGTAGTTATTGGGTGACCATTTTTGAACAATAAATCTTGAACACATTCAATAATTTCATCATCAGCCATAATAATTCCGTTTACAGTTGCTTGTTGCAATTCTTCGGACATCGGCGGGAATACTTGGGGCACGTCTTTTTCTTCATCTTCTTCTATATCATTTTGCACGTCTGACGGTGGGGCTTCGGGGTCGCTGTCGTCGTGTATCAGCGGTGGTTTTGTTTTGACCAAGTCTTCGATTGGGACGAGGACCGAGGGCTTGTCTAGTTTGCTCGGTTCGTCGTCGAGAGTTTCATTCCACGTAGTGTCAATGCTGCTGAAGCTGGTGCTACGTGGCTTTTTCTTTGGGAACCATAGAGAAGTGTCTTTGACTTCGTCTGGATAGGGCTTGCTGGGCAATAAGTCCTCTTTTGTGCGCCTGATTCTGGCGAAGGACGTGTATGCTTCGAAGTCGTCACTACAAGAAGCATAGGGAAGTTCAGTACCTTCCTTAAGAATTGATACCTGGCCAGTGGTATCGGACACCACGGAATGTTTCGACGAGTGTGTCCAGTTGAGTGGCATGACATCATCGATAATTGGGCGAACCGTATAGGGCATTGTCTCCATCTTCATAAATTCTGGGCGGAAGAGAGCGATGAATTTGTCAAATGTCACTTTCAAGTTTTGGCGAACCTCTTCCTCTGAGACCTGGCAATACGCGGCAAAATGTTTGCAGGCGTTTTCATTGAACTTATTGTTTGCATAAGTTAGGTCATTAATAATATCTGACACCGTGGTGTCGGGAGGAATTAAAATGTTTCGATACGTGTGAAATCCTGCTGGGAAGAGAATGGGCTTCGTTGGTCCGAACGGTTGTCCAGGTTTGTGGCGGATGACCGGCGGATAGAAGAATGGCTTCAGCAGGGTTTTTCCATAAAACGTTGTCTTTCTTTCCGGAAGAACGATGTGGTTTTCTGATTCCGGATGGCGGTACGTGGCAGACTGAGGCATCATTCGCGCCATCATGATGACATCAGTGACGTCCGCAGGTACTCTGTCAAAGTTGCCTCGGATCATCGGCTTTGCAGATTTCTTGTACCTATATCCTATGGCGACTAAATCTATTTCATCAAGCATTTTTATGACATTGTGACCAACTAGTGGATAATCAATGTTGAAGGTGGTTTCTCTGTCGCCTGAAAGTCCGAAGATGTGTAGCTCATCAGTAACCTTTACACGTGGTACCTGGTATAAAGCTGTGTGATGTAGTTCCATGCAGCCGTAACTTGAGAGATTCCATAGCTTGATCAGGGCTACCGGATTCTTGTTATCTTGTGGATGAAGGATGTATGAGGTCATCTGATCTCCGACGTCGAAGGCATTTGAAGATTCGATGACGATTTTTCCATGGGCTGTGGTCATGTCTTGGATGAGCGGGATTTTGAATTCGACGTAATGTTGCATCATGGACGTAGTGGCCATTACTGTCACAATTCCGTATTCGAAGCATCGCCGTTTGAAGTGCGGCGGCGAGATGTTGGTGTTGCATGCTCCGACGATGGACAGGACTGGCATGTTGATGATTGGGTTCCAGTGATTCTGGAATGAGGCATAAACACGTGGATAATCGTGACTGTTATATGAGGTTGCCATAATATCTGCATCTAGTGTAGATACTTGACGCAAGAGCGTCATCAACGAGGGTCGATATGGGAATCGAGCAAAATACACTGCGTTTGTTGGACGCATGTTCGAGTGTGCATGAGCGCACTCCTTATCAGCCGATACTGTGGAAGTCATCGGGTTAGACATTTGTGTCTGCAGCAAGGAGAAGTTGGGACCAGAGGTCTTCGCTTTGCGTAGTGTTACTTGGTACTTCTCATTAACCTCTATCGCTTGGTTCTTTGAGTCGACGTGTGCGTGCTTTTTGGTCTTCGATTTGTACATCTTCTTCATTTGATATGAAACAATAATAACAAAAATAATATTAAATGTAAATGTAAAAATATAAATTTTTGTGTTCAATTTCTGGTCGTTTGTTTAAAAGTTTTCATCAAAAGTGGGTTATATAATTTGTGTAGCGCGTTGAATGGGTATGGGGCCGCTTCTATGGCTGCCATGTCAGTATTCATGGATTCAGCCTGTGAGGGCGCATTGGCTTTTTTACTGGTTCTCGGCGAATTACAATTGCTTGTGATAATTTCAATATTGTCATCGACGGTTATTGCTTTTAATTCTTGTGCTTCCAATTGCCGTCTTTTGCTTCTAAAATCTGGGACTTCGTATCCTTTTACATCACGCCAATACTTTGTTGGCTTTTGAAGAAAACAACAGCCGTTGAACCATAGCCTACATCTTGGGAAGCAACAATAGATGCACGCCAAAGAAATTAAAATGATCACAATATATGTGATTATGCGTATTGCTTCTGCATAAGTTGTATCTTGATTGAAAATTAACTTAAAGGCGTCATCAACAGAAGAAATGTCCCGAAATTTATATGGTATGCTAACATTCTCTGGGAATGGGGTTGTGGTGGGAAACAGCATTGCACGGTCTGGAACTCTGAGGATTTGAAATAAGGTATCGCTTTGTAGGGAGTATCTACTTGCTACAAAGCCTGGGCGTATCGATATATTATCATTAGCTGCCTGAATGGTGCAGCCCGGGAAAGTGGCTATCTGTCCCGTCCCCATGATTGTTTTGTGTTCATTGTGTTGTACCTGGCGATCTGAGCAAACTATTTGAATTTCCATTGTTTCAGGTATTGAAAAATAAGTTATATTGTCAAAATTTGCGAATTGAACCATGGGGTCATTTGTTTCAGTCATTTGGCAATGCTGTGAATTATATTTGAATGTTAAAATTTCGCATGGGCTATTGAGTGTTATTTTCATGAAAGGTGCTGCGATATTGCAGACCATAAGCGAAAGGCATGTGTGATATTCGGACTCTGTGACAATTGCGTATTCATTTGCGACAAGATTAAGAGCAAAGTATTTGTATTGTGTGTTTAACCTGTATTGTTTTCCTGCTTTGTAGATAGGAAGATCTCTGATCTCGAAAAAGAGGAAGTTGTTTTTAGGATTTAGGATTGGTGCTGAAAAGATGAAAGTGTACATATTGTCAACCAAAGCCAAAGTGGTGAATACATCATTGATGTTATCAGTTAAAGGAATGTTTCTAGCTCGAAATTCCATTGTGACGTTGTGTAAGTCAGCTTGTCCGAATGCGTATGGTGAAGTGTTGTGTTGTATGGCGGCTGCTATAGCATGAGACATTTTTAATAAAGTCATCTGTAAAAGGGATTGTAGGTTATAAATTGCTACTTTATTATCAATTTCTGCATAAAGGATTGAAGTGTCATATTCTTGTTGTTTTGTCAATCTGTTTAAAGTTATAATATCATTAGAGACTTTGATATGGGCATCTATTAACATTTTCTGATTGACTGATAAATCTTCTATTGCTTTTGAATGTTGCTCAAGTTGTTTCTTTGTCAGTTGCATATCTTCAGCCGTTGCAAAGCCAAAAATAGAAGCTACTGTTTTACCTACAAAAGCTAATGGGGCTCCGCCAGTGATCATGCTGTTTATTGTTTCTATTCCAAGGAAACCTGCACCGAAAGCCAAACCAATGTGTCGTTTATGTCGTCTGGGACTTTTAAATTGTGATACTTCTTGCCTTAAAAGCATGTTTGTTTTTAATACTTCGTCTTTGTCTCTTATACATGAATGTTTAGCCAGCGTGGTTAGCATTGTTTCTTTAACCGTATCTTTTACTTGGCATATGACTTTGTATTTGGAACCGAATAGGCCTTGATTAATATGTGGCGTTAGCACTAATTGGGACTGGGCAATCTCATAGAACCATTCTAGGTATTCCTCAGTTGTGTTTAAATGGTTTAAGTCTAATTGTGTGAACGAATTAGTTATTGGGCATGTGGGACATGCTATGAACAACTTATAGGAAATGTGATCATTGTCGCTTAAATATACCATTTTACCATTGGAGAAAGCAACTCCTGCATATATTATTGTCAGGGCTTGGTTTTTCATTTCTTCCATGACCAACTTTGCGTGATCGAGGTTTCTGACTTCGGGCAACATTGTGTTAAACTTCCCACATTCTGCATTGGCAAATCTGTAATACATTCTGCCTACTGTTGTAAATCTCATTTCGCTGTCTTTTATCTGTGTAACGTGGTCACAGAATTTATTGTATGCTTCTCCAAACTTATCTAAGGTATCAATGCATGTGTCTAACATGCGAGTATCAAAGCGTCTATGGAAGTTAACTAATTGAGGATTGACTGTCACAGCAGCTTCCGTCTGCTGATAATAAAGCAAGTTACCTTTATAGGTTGCTAAACCACTGGCTATGGGGCACAGTAAAGTAATGATGAGAATAAAGATTGTCATCTTACCACGTCTGCGTCGTAACGTATGTGCCAAGAAGTGAATGTGAGTTTGAGAGAGAGAGTCAAGAGCCTTGATGGAGGATGTGTGAACTTGTCAACAATTAATTGTTGAGTGATGACATCTATCCATCAAGCTTCTTGATTTATACCTGCGTTGGGGCGATCTGCGCGCCCTCTGGTGGGTAAACCGTGCGCTCGTCGTATCTATATGGGACGAGGTTGTGAAAATGAGCCTTGATGATTCTCGAGGACTGGAGGTTGAGACATGTGGCCGTAACTCTGTCTATCGCTTGGATGACGTATGGGCCCGTCAAGAGGGGCTTGTATTTCGAGGCCGTTCCTGTGCTAACCTGTAATTGTCTGTGCAAAACGAGTTGACCAACCTCGAACTTTTTCTCACCGGCTTCTTTATTTTTAAACGTGGCATTTGCCTTTTCTTTGTTTAATTTCTTGAGATTATATTTTTCTCGAATTGCTATAGCTCGGTTTATAAGATTCGAGGCTGTCTGCTCGGCACTAACTTGTTGATCCTCGGAAAAAATGTCAGTTAATGCAACCCTGTCTTCTAACCTATGACCAAACATAATTTCTTCTGGGGCATAACCATAACTATTAATTGAAGAGTTAATGGCTGCAGCTATCAAAGGGGCGTGTTCATCCCATTGGCTTATGCAATTTTGTTGAAAGAAGTATTTACGGGCGGCATGTTTAAAGATTTTAATCGTAGTTTCTGCTCTGCCATTGGAAAATGGACTCGCAACTGCCGTCGCTTGCAGTTCGATGCCCAAGGATTGGAAGAAAGCAAAAAACTCTTTCGAATTGTAAATACCTGGTTGTTCATCTGACCTAATGAATTTAGGTATACCAAATGGGTTAATTATATGCTCACGAATAGCTTTAATCATATCAGCGCTAGAAGCTGAGGGTATAGGGATTGCTATGACATAGTTTGCAAAGTCATCTACTGATATTAAAAGAATTTTATTATTATTCTTTGAGCATGGAAGATCTGTTATTAAGTCGATGGACCAAGACATTCTAGTCATTCCATGTCGGGGGAGCTGTAAAATTCTTAAGTTTTGCTTGCCGTCTTGGAACAATTGACAAATATGACAATCTTTAAGTTGTGTTGCAATTGTTCGCGCTAAGAGGGCGTTTGATATTGAATAAATGGCTCGTATATCTCTCGCTATTTGACTACTTGACTTATGAATCCCTGGATTAACAAAATGATTCAAATTTATGAGAACGGGCAATAATGATTTTGGTAACAAAAGTTTCTTTTTGTCATCCTCCAATTTGTACGCCAAGTCGTTTATTATGACAATCGAAGGTGACTTTGATGTAATTGCTTTTTGAATTTGGTCATCAATTAATTGCAGTTCCTGGAATTGTTGTGGCGTAATTTGATCATTTTTAATCACTTTCAGGGCGGTGCCTACGTCTGAATAATCTAATGAATCATTCTGTGAATTTTCATTGGTGTTCTCATGAATTTGTTCATTTGGCGGTGAATTTGTAATTGGTTTATTATTTTTGTCCGCAATATTCTCAGGTATGACGACAGGTTTGTCATTGAACTCCACCTGTTTCCTCGTCATGGATCTAGTCAAGGCATTAATGCGCAATGTGCGTGGCATTTTAATTTTTCTTTTATGTAACGTAATGGGCGTATTTTTAACTTGTTTTGGACCAGGCAAGGCCTTACTTTTTGTAACTTTTCTATTTTTATTATCATCAATGGGAGAGGGGCCATTGAGCAATGAAAATAATTGAGATTTTGTAAGTTGAAAATCATTTGGCATAGTAAGGGCTTCAATAATTTTAATTGTATCTTTTTCAGTAATTGTTGGCCTGTCCAATTTTTCAAGTTCTATTTCGGGAATATCTTTATGTTGTCTGCTTAAAAGATCCGATATCTCATTTTGTGCACCTGGGACGTGGATTAATTCCGCGTCGTATTTACTGAGCTCTAAAGAAAATCTTAATAAGATTGGTGCTCCCTCTTTAGCTAATCTTATATATGTTAGGGCTTTAGAGTCTACTAACAGGATCAATTTGGGTGCAAACTTTAAAAAGAAATCCATAGATCTTAAAGTATAAAGAAGCGCCAATGCTTCTTTCTTGTAAATCGTGTAATTGCGTTCTGTCTTGGTGAAGGTTCGACTAACTGCTGCTATGAGCATTTCCTCCCCATTGTCATTTTTCTGAAACAACCTTCCACCTGCGCAATACATTGATGCATCCGTTTGTACATAAAAGGGTCTATCTGCCACTGGGTAATACGTGACTGCCGATTCGCAGATCGTATCCACAATATCTTTAAATTGTTTAATGTCTTCATCTGTCATCTTAAAAGCTTTTGTTTTGCTAGACGATTTTTCATGCAATTCTCGTGTAATGTGTGCAAAATTAGGTACAAAGTGCCTGTAATAAGAAAATGCACATAAGGCTGACTTAAGCCGTTTAGCTGTGTTAGGTACTGGTAATTCTTTAAAAGCCTTAAGTTTTAAGTCTGGGATGGATAAAGTGTTTTTGTAAAAGACCATTCCCAGAAAATTAATTGTCTCTCTTGCAATTAATAGTTTTTGGGGTCTTAACTTAAGTCCTGCTTTTATTAACCTAATTAGGACGACCTTGAGAAATTCAAAATGTTCTTTGAGTGTGCCATTCGTGGCAACTAACAAATCATCAGCGTAAAATAAGACATTTTCGCTGAGGTCGTAAAACACATGGTCTAAAAGCATTTTCAAGTACATGGGTGAGTTTCTCAAACCCTGAGGTGCCCTGTTAAAACACATTTTCTTAGCATGATTAGGTGTCCAAAAAGCTGTAAGGTTTTGAGCCTTTTCAGTTAATGGAATGTGAAAGAATGCATCAGCAAAATCTAATGAAGTGAGATGTGTCTTATTTACAAGATGTGCTAAAATTTCTGCCTTAGTAATAATTGCTACTGGCATTCGCTTGGTATTATAATTCAACAAGCGGCCGTCAAAAAGAAGTCTAACTTGAGACACATCTTTCTTGGGTATTACTAAAATGTTTGAACAATACGGGGATGGCACATGGCATTCACGGATGATGTCATATTTTTCCATCTGGGCAAGAATTTCATTTGCCTTCTCTATGACATTCATAGCAATGGGTGTGTATTTTTGAACTTTATCCTCTTCTTCTTTAATCAATTCAATGTCCATTGTGACTAAAGAAGTTTTACCAATGTCATACTTATGCATGGAAAATGCATTTCTAGTCTCAAACAAAATGTTTTCTAACATTTGTCTATCGTCTGGGCCAAAATGTTGAAGATCGAACATGGCAATAAATTGTTCATCTGAAATTTCACCTGGAATTTCAATCTTATCTGCCTCTGTAATTGCAGATCTACTCTCAATAAAAGAAGTAATAGATGGTTGAAAAATTCCATCTTGTTGAAAAGTTTCTAAAGCTTTGAATTTTTCCTCATTGGACATATATTCATCATTTGGGAGTGAAGTTTCAAAAGTTGATTTATTCAAATTAATTAAGGGTGTGTCTGTTGAAATTTTCAATTTATTTTTGGAATCATTGACCAATGTGGTTGTAATGCAATTATCTTCAAGGTTTACAGATTTGATTTGCAACTGTGGTATGCATGAGGTGATCTCAATTGGTTGAATTAATTGCTTGTATCCTATGATTTCTGTGACTAAAGGAAATGATTTATTTGGAGAGATTTTTAATTCTCTTAAAGTTTTCATTTGTAACTGTGGAAACCTTTTTATTCTCATGGTCTCTACAAAATTTGTGGAGCCATCTGTGAAATGAATTTCTGGATGTTGAATTTTGCTTACGTAGGAACTTCCTAAAATGTCAGACCCAAGCAGAAAACTGTCACTCAATTGTTTTATTACCATTATTTGTTGGTTTTGTAAATTAAAGTCTCCCTTCATGAATGAAATATCTATTGTGACAAATCCAATTATGGGGTGGCTTGTGCCATCACATGTTTCAATTTTAGCTTTGCTGTTTGAAATTCTCAAATTAGAATTTAATTTGTGTAACTTTTCAAAAGTTAAGTAGGACATTGCCGATTTGGCACATCCTGTGTCTATAAGAGCTTGGGTTGGAAAGTTAGCTTTACTTTTGTCAAGAATGATGTCAAGATAATATAATCTAGGTTCAAAAGTTGTTCTTATTGCTAGTTTACTTATTTTGAAAACATTGTTGTGAACACCCGCTGTTGTGTTCGTGTCATAATCGGGGTTGAGCTTCGGCACAGCGGTTGCCGAAGCTTCTATGCGTTTGGGCTGAAAGAAATAGCCTTTACTGCATCACAGGAGGTACCCTCCTGATGGGGTTCCGCACAAATGGAACACTTGTAGAAATGCAGGGTTACATCATGTTTCTTATCTTTGAACCTGTAAGTACGGGGTTTACCTTCGTACTGTCCTCTATTACCCTGGTAATTTCTATATCCTTGATTATTCTGATAACCTTGGTAACCACGACCTCTCTGATTATACCCTCTTCTGGGGTACCCTGGTGACTTAGATCTGCCCTTTTGATAAGGGTTTCTCAACCAGTCATTGTTGGGAGTGTATCGGGTTTGTGAAGTGTTTTGTGTGCCATATCTGGATACTTGTGTTTGTGATGGGTGATAAGACACATTCGGGTTACGCGATTGACTGTATGTCTGGCGTTGTTGTGTCGGGTATTGTGTCCGGCCCTGTGATTGTTGTAATCCCTGTGGGTAGCTTTGTGTTCTAGTTAAGGGTTGGGTCTGGGATTGGGTAAGTGGCTGACTCTGAGTAGCAGGCAATTCTTCTGCTGTACGTTTGATACCTGTAAGACCTCCTGGGGGAAGGGTATCCATCTTATCCAATCTACGCCGACCTCTAACCATTTGTCTCTGGACTGCTGGAGACGGGCCCAAAGAGGTTTTCATCCTCTTTGGGGCAAGGGACTTAATACTTGTTTGCAATTCTAGCAAGTTTTGTTTAATTTCATCCATTTCTGTCTGATGAACATTAGGCTGATCGGTAAGCCTCATGGTGTTAACATTATAGGTTAGTTTGATTTCAGTTGTTGGAATCAATTCATGGGAGGTTTCATAAAACTCTATAATATTAGTCATGGCTTCAATGGTTAGGCTTGTTCCTAACTGAGCACATTTCAGCTCTTCAGATCTTAGATGTTTAAATGTCTTTTTATCAATGACCTGCTTAATGATCTGGCTTAACAAAGTATGTCTCCTATCTGGCCATGCGGCTGGGGCTACCGTATCTTTGAGTTTGTAAATGAGGAGACTTGCACGGCGCACCATTGTGCGCATGTGCTCATTGGGCTTCCTTTTAAAACTGTTCAACTCATCAAAATCATCATAGATGGTATGCTGGGGAATGAATAAATCTTGGATAGCCTCTAAAACTAGATTAATGTCTCCTTTATATTCCTTGTTCATCTTATCCAGGGCACTTGCTGCTGAACCTTTCATCACCATGCGTAGGCATGTGATGTACTCATGTTCGTACAGCCTGTGGTTACGGGTATGATCCAATATGCGATCCCAGATACCTCTAAAGTCAGCTTCTGGCTGTGTATCTGGATCATAGGTACCTATGGTACTTGTAATAACTTGGGGTTTCAAGATATGAAGAGTGGCCTCTGCCCTGGCCTCCTCTGCGGGAATTATATTAGTCGGTCTCTCTAAATCATGAGTAGACAACGGGGGAGCCATATCAAGATTGGGTTGGCTAAACTTATTCACCACGAGACGCTCTGTGTCGTTCGTGGCGTTCAGTGGCTGCCCTGCCTGCATCATCTTAATCATGGTCATAACCTCATTCATGGCAGTTTTTAAATCTCCAATTTCTTGTCTTTCAGTTTTGACAGCTCTAGGCTGCAGCTGCATTTTTCGTAAATTATCTGCTAAATCTGCCTTGTCCTTTTCCAAGGCGGCTACTCTAGCCATTGCTTCATCCATTTTTGATATATTATCAACCTCCGTTTCTGAATCAGAACTACTGGACTTAGATGCGTCCGATGAATTAGCTTGCGGGGTGCGGTACTCTGTGTAACTCGCGCCCAAAGTACTTTGACTTAAAGGAGGTGGATTTCCACCTGGTTTTGGGGTTGAAACAGCTTGTGCAGAAAGTGGTGGTGAGGTTGCTCTAATTGTGATTTGTGTAAATGTATGTGTAGACCTATATTGTGTGCCTGCACCAACATATGTTGGTGTGGAGATATATTTGCTGTCTGTATCAGTGATAAATACCTGAAGTGACTTATCCGAACCGTCAGGATAATAATAATCCTTGTCTTTTTCTGGTACAGATAAATAAGTAATATTCTGGACCTGGGGTAAATCTAAAGCGTGTTGCTTGATATTATAATCCCACAATTGTTTTTCAGTTTCATTCAAAAATATCTGATTTTTGTATGGAAGGTCTAGAACTTTATTATGTTGCTTATTCTTAATATGCCATCTAACTTCTTTATTGGCTCTTTCAATCCACAAAAGTTTACGAGGGTGCGACAAATCCTGTAACTCTTTTGAAAGACTGGGTAATTTCAATCTATCTTCTACTACACGAAGATTATTAATGCTCTCAAGCAAAACTTTATTAATGTCAACGATAGGGTCATTCCCTCCTTGTGCCATACCAGCTTATCATAGACGGGGTGCAAAAAATAACATTTCAAATTTTCCATTGGAATGCAACAAAAGTTAGTGACGTACCTTGTGTAAAAAATCATCAATTGTCCTTCGGAAGGTCCTCTGGGCCGTCTTGCTCCTGGTATTTGTAGTCTTCAGGTTGGGCAAGGGAAATATTTAGGTGCTAAACCTTCTTATATCTGTTCTGGGTTCATTGGTATAGAATTCCAATATTTCAATTAGGTCACTTTGTGTGAGGGCTAGAGCTTGAAAAGTTTCCCATCTAGTTAAAGTTTGCTGTCTTATGATAAGGCGTCTGAGCCGATCTAAGCAATTTTCAAGTATTTGGTGTGGTAATCTAGATGGTGTTGGTCTATCCATTATCTAGTCAATCTGAAATGCACTTCTGAAACCTCTCTTAATAAGAAAATGGTGACATCTTTTACGTCAGCGTCAGAATGTTGATCGTATTTTTCTAACAAATTGGTTAGAATTAATAAAGTCGCTTCTAGGCGTTCAACTGTTGCTGTGAATTCAAGGCTGGGTATCACTATCAGGGGTCTATTGGAGTCCATTGGGTGCGATTATGGAGAGTTCATTACACTTTATTTCCAATCTATTCGTGATTTCAAGAATGGCGTCTGGTGCTGACTCCTGGGAACCGTTAGATAACTTATGAGCCAAGGCTCTTAATTGACGTAGTTCAAATCGTAAGTCTGTAACTAGAGTAATGAGTCTCTGGTGTTTTTCTGCTAAAGTCAATCGGGACATTATTGGGTATGAGCTCTTACAAAAATAGTGAAGTCACCTACTACCATGGTCATATTATTGATAATGACATCAATAATTTCTCTGTAATGCTCGGGATCAATTGTACCAATTCTGCTGTTGGCAATCACCATATCACGTTTAATTGCAATTAACAAATGTTGTAATCTTAAAAGTTCATAGAACCAAAATGAATTTGGGGGACCTTGTGGATTCGGGGGACCAGGTTGATTATTCACTACTCCAGGCATTTCAGAATATCATAGATAATGTTTAAAACTGCTAGCACTGTGTCGACCATTGAAAAAAATAAAAAACTTTGGAAAAAAATTGAAATGAAAAAAGAAAAAAATGTAGACTAAGTTTTCTCTTACAGCTAAAACCTATTTTAGGGAAAAATCACTGATAAGAGAATTAACTCTTAGTCCCCTGTCTATGATAATTACACCCAGATAATAAAACGCGAATAACTAATCATTGTATATTTTACAACAACAAAGTAAAGTTACTCACTAAATATCTGAGATAATATCTAAGTGTGGAGAACATAGCTAGTGTTCTCGGGTCACTTGAGTACTTGTTATGTTGAAGGTAGGAAAGGAATTGAATGCTCCAGTCGATCATTC
>Ga0214206_1000347_pt1 | contig 12942 bp, 19 predicted proteins | sample TroBogEpilimnion_26_FD_153044 | JGI IMG/M metagenome (GOLD analysis project Ga0214206, IMG submission 153044) | Freshwater microbial communities from Trout Bog Lake, WI - 07JUL2009 epilimnion | ecosystem: Environmental > Aquatic > Freshwater > Lake > Epilimnion/Euphotic zone | place: Trout Bog...
TGGTCTGCAGAAACGTTAGCCCATACTCTTTGAGATTGTTGTTTTAAAAGGTATGACGCTCCAATTACCGTTAGTTCTACATAATTTTTTTCTGGAGCTAAATCTGGTTTAATATGGTGAACGTATCCATTTATAGTTCTTACGCTTCCTATTCCCGTTAATGTCACATTAACAGGGGTACCAGCAGATATAGATTCGTATGGAACGCCCCAATCAGCAAAATAAATTGTGGCTACCTCATGTTCATATCTAGCATGCCTATGGTTAAATTCATATGCTTTAAATAATGGAACATCTAAAGTAGGAAACTCAATATCTAAGTAATTAAACACGAGGAACCTTTAGTATTGTTCCAGGAGTAATGTTATTAAAATCAGAAATGTTTGGATTGTATTCTGGAATAACCCACCATAAATCTGGTCTATTGTAATATTTTTGAGCTAACTGGTCTAACCGTTCGCCTTCTAAATACTGATGTTCAATCCAAGTAATAGTTCCTGGTGCATCAAATTCATAAAAAACTATTGGGTAATTATCCCCATCAGGATAAAAAGATAAATAATCAATAAGTTGTGTGTAGTACCTAGATGTTTGATAAATCATTTATCTAACCCAGATGCAGCAATTTCAGCGGTGTTTGCTCCAAAGTTGCTTGTGGCATATGACGTGGATGCACGTAAGTCTATAGATAAAGTAACGTCGGTACGAATAGGAACCATTTCTCTAGTAAAAGCTAAATGGTTTACATTAACGCTTTGAATCATTCCAACTAACCTTTGAGGACCAATATCTATACGAACAATTGTAGGCATTAAATAACTAATATTAGAAGTATTAACTCCTAAAAAGCTGTAACCATCTCCATTTATGCTTTTATACAAAAATTCTAAATCAGCTTCAGTACCTCGTTTAATAAGGTCGTTAATTTTAGCGTCTAAGTTTAAAGCAAAGTCTTGTTCGCTTGCTGGAGCTCTTCCTTGACTATAATAAGTAGCAAGACCAAATTTTTCAGATATTAAAGTTCCAGAAACTGGAGGAACTGGTGCAATACCGTAAGAAGCTGTTAAAGAATTAATTTGATTTGTTGCTGAATTTATGCTTAATTCTTGAGCAGTAAGGTCTTTTAGTTCTATGCCCTTGCTAGCAAAACATGCAAAATCATTAGTTCTATCTAACCTAAGTGTAAAATCTAATGTGGAGTTAGCGGTTACCAAACCAGTTAACCAAGCACTTTTATCATTTTGTGTTGGTGTAATACCCCAGTTAACAGAGGTGTTTTGAGTAAACGTTTCTGGGTTCCACATAAATTGAAATCCGTAATTATCTGTAAATCTAGCAATATTACTTGATACTGGTTTTTTAGTTTTTGGGTCTATGGTTACAGTATTACCGTCATATTTTCGTCCTACAAATATTAAACCTCTACGTTTTGTGTGTATATCAGAACTTGGAGAAGTAACAGTATTTGAAATTTGACTTGGGTCTACGGGAAGGCTCCAAGCATGTGGAGGTAAATTCCATCTATAAGTACTGTCTGGGTCAGGTTGTATTGGAGTAGGAGTTGGTGTGGTTGCTGTATCTTTTAGTTTACTTCCAGTACCATTAGTGTTTTTTACAGTATGAATACTTGATAAAGGATTATAAGGAGTTTTAGTTGGGTCTGTTGATAAATATTTAATGCTTGCTTTTCCCGCATTTTCTAAATCATTTGATATAGCCTGAAGGTTTACATTTTTTGCAACACCTACCAAACCAATTGCTGTGTCGTATAAAGCATTGTGAGTATGAGTAATTACAGCATTTTCTACATGCCCAAAAAAACGAGTTATTCTACTGCCGTAATTTGTTGGAACAGTAGTCCAAGAGTTGGAAGTCCTTTTATTGGCAGGGCTAGTAATATTTGCCATTATTTGGTAGCCACCTTTACAGATATAGGTAAGGATTTAAGTTCTTGTTTAATTGCTTTAGAGAGTTCTTGTGCATTAATTTGTGCTCCGTTGGGTACCTTAACTTCAACCGTAACGCCACCGTAATTAACTACGGTACCACCTGTGCTATTAGACGTATCAAGGGTACCAGTCTTAGGATTAATAAAAGCGTATTTTGAGCCCAAATTCATAGCAGTAGAAGATGCTGATGAGTACATAGATGAAGATTCACCTAAACCTAAACCAGAACTAGAAGAAGTTCCACCAGACATAGCATCTTGTGGTGTACTACCACGCAGTTCGTTCATTGACATTTGCATTCCAGGAAGTCCACCCACAGACCCACCATCACCTTTGTACCCACCAGCAATGTGTAAAAGATTTCCTAAACTTGCTGTGCCAGTTTTTCCATCAAGAACACGGGAACAACTTGTAACAGATTTAAGGTCTACACCAGTTCTTTTTACTACATCTCCAGTATGAGGAGCTTCAATCATTAATCCATTACCTACATATATACCTACGTGTTCCGCAGGACGACCAAAAAACAAAAGGTCTCCTGGTTGCGCATCTTTAGGGTCTATTTGAATACCGCACTGTTGTTGGGCTTGTGAAGTTCTTGGAAGTACCACTCCCATTTTAGCCATAACAAACCTAACAAAAGAAGAACAGTCAAATCCTACGGTACCTGTTCCACTACCTATTCCAGTAGTTGGTCCGCTATTACTTCCTCCGCCCCAAGAGTACTGAGTTCCTAATTGGGTAGAAGCAATAGCTACAGCCGCCCCACCAGCACTACTTGCTCTTAAAGAAACCCCAGAAGAACTGGAAACAGAAGCACCTTGTCCGTTGCCGCTACTTCCGTGGTTAAACCCACTAATAATTTTTTTAGCAATACTAGGTGCAAATATTCCAGCAATAAAAGCTGCGGCACCAGTTACTAATCCGCCACCAGCAGGGTCAAATGTCTCACCAGTTACAGATGCATCAGTAGCAGCTTCACCAGCAAGTCCTAAACGAGCACCAAATTTTTTAAGTAAACTTCCACCAACTTTAAAACCAGCACCAAATATGCCGCTAGCACCAAGAACAGCTAAAACACTTAACCCAGCTTTTCCAATATTATCCGCAGCGATAGTTTCTGCTTTAGCTAATTGTTTAACCGCATCGTTAGCTAATTTAGATGTAGCAAGAGTATTAGTAAGTTCGGAATTCCATTTAGAAAGAAGAGTTGCACCTTCTATATATCCTTTAGACATAGCAGGTGCGGCAGCTGCTTCTGTGCCAAGTTTAGCTGCGTTTAAATCACTAGTGGCTCCTTGAGCGGCTGTAGTAAGTCCACTTGCATTTGTACTAGCCCTACTTAAATCCCCACCACCAGAAAATTGAATTGCGGCAGTTTGTAATGCTGCTCTTAGATTTTGGTCTCCGCCAGCAGCCGTATCTAAAAAGTTAGATAAACCATTTCCTGATTGAATGCCTATCGCTACATCTTGCTTGCTAAGTTTTCCACCTTGAGATGCAAAATTATAAATTTGTTTAAATATTGCCGCTGGGTCATTCATACCCCCACTAGCATTACGAACATTGATACCAAACATACGAAGAGTATTTACGCTTTTAGCGCTATTTAATCCAACCGCAGCTTGCATAGCAGTTGATTGACTACCTGTTATGTTAGATAGTTGAGATACTCCATTAAGAACTCCGCCATATCCTGGCATAGCAGGCATAAGCCCACCAGCAGTACCCATAGAGATTGCTTGAAGCGCATCTGTAGGACTTGTTGCTTGACCACCACGCATGGCTGCTTGAGAAGCCGCTATTGGGTTTGCTAACCCACTAAATCTGGCTTGAGAAGTTAGTAACTGTGTTCCCAAAACTTCTTGTAGACCAGGTAACGCTTGAGCAGCTCCTGAAGCTACGCCAAGTGCAACAGTTCCTGCACGAGCTAAAAAATTACCAAAGTTTGCAATCGTGCTACCACCACCAGCACTTGCGCTATAAGTTCCAGTAGAACCTATATTATTTCCTGAGCCACCACCTCCGCCACCCATTTGTGGCATACCAAATGCTTTGAGAATTGCATTGGCTTTTTGAAGCGTAACATCAAGTTCTTTATTGAACTTAGCTTGTTTAGCAGTGTTCTTATCAATGTTAGTAGACAGCACTTGCCCAGATTGAATACCGTTTATTGGCTCAGGCATTGGCTATCCTTTCGAGTATCTCATGGCTCTTTCAAGCCAATTTTTTCGTTCTCTAAAAGACAATGAACGGATATCGCTCAATGTCCAACCAGTAAATTCCCGAGTTAATAGTTCGTATTGGTCCAGTAATTGTTCGTATTCTTTTTCGTTATAGGCGAAAGAGGGCTACAAGACTCAACGGAGTTTCCATAGACTCTCCGCATGCCTCGCAGGTCTTAGTCACCTCCCCGAGGCGGGGGCCTGGGTTGTGAGCAACAATTTCTTCAATTAACTTTTCACGGTCACCCATGCCAAGTTTTAATACTGAAGAAGCTCCTACTGATACTTTGTCGTTAATAGTTAAAACACATCCTGCTAACAAGATAGTTCCAAGTTCAGCAGTAGTTTTATCTGTGGCTTCTATAAGTCTTTTTTGAGTAGAACCTGTAGGAAGCGACAATATAACTGTTCCAGCTTTTGTCTCTACTGACCATTGACGGTCTGTAATAGGGTTATCTAAAGACTGCATTACGATGTCATTTTCTAAATGAATCTCTGTAGTCTGTTCAACGCCACAATTTTGGCATAGAGCACGATATTCAACAGATTCTCCAAAAGTAATTTTTCTTATTGCAAGTAGTAAAGCATCTCTATCTGCGGCTAAGAGGTTATCTAAAGTATCTTTAGTTATTGGCTCTCCGCCAATACTTACTACCCCACGTTGAAGTATGGTAGTTAAAGATTTTCCTAAAGAACCTGCTCTAGATATTGCTTCTTCATCAGAACCATTAAGTTCTTTAACTTCTGCGTATTTAGCAAGAACCCCACCTGGAGAGATATACCCTCCAGGTAAGATTACGTCGTTATTAGCTGGTGCTTCAGTAATTACTTTTACAGGTTCTTCTTTAAGGGCCTCAGCAATTGCTGCGTTTACTACTTTTGGGTCTGTACTAAGTGTTGTCACGAATTTTGCTCCTTATATAGGGTTAGAGAACTGGTGTAGCTGCGTCGCCAACAAAACCAGCAGATAGACCTTCATGTACTAAGGTCATCTGTTCAAACAAAATGTTCTGGTCGCCAGCATTTAGGTCTGAGTACTGTAGGGTTGTAATCCATGCGTTATGTAGTTTGAAGTGCATTTTAGCATTAGCAACAAGGTCAGTGTTATCTGCGATGACTGCTGGATGGTCTAAAACGTAAATGTTTACATTGCAACGGAAATCTTGACCTGCGGTTAGCGCAACACCTTCACCAGAAGCAGCAGCAAAAAGCTGACGCATCCAGATAAGTCCTTGAGTGTTTCCTGTCAAAGTTCCACGCTGTAGTGTTACAGGTGAGAAAGTAGTCATACCAGGAATCTGGTGGATAGTGGTGTTGTAGCCACCTTCACGGTAAGGAATTGACTGAGTATTAATTGCCAATCCAGTAACGCTTGTGAAGCCCCCCACGACAGTGGTAATGGCTGAGTTAGCTGTCGCAGGAGCGACATCTGTTGGTCCATTAGTAGTATTTGAAAACTCTACATAGAATTTAAAATTACGTAATGGGTCTGTCGCAATGGATGAGAAGCGACTTATATTTGTTGCCATGTTTTGGGCTCCTTACGCCACTGTGACGGTTGCGCCGCCATCGAACTGACCGATATTAATTACTACGAACTCAGCTGGACGTTGCAAGGCAACTCCCACCTGAATGTTAACTTGACCTGCTTCTACAGTAGCCAAGGTATTGTTGGTGGAATCACAAAGCACAAAAAATGCTTGCTGTGGTGTTGCTCCACGAAGTCCGCCTTGAGACCAGAAGTTAGTCAAAAATGAATTTACTGTTGCTGTAATTCGACGATATAGCACTGTGTCGTTTGGCTCAAAGATTGCAAATTGAGTTAGGTCAACAAGAGCTTTTTCTAAGTAGATAAGTGAACGACGTACTGGAACATACATTGAGGCATATCCAGGTTGTAGTGTACGAGCACCCATAACAACGATTCCAGAGCCCGAAATAAATCGAATAGCATTTACTGGAGCCGCTGCCGAGTTAAGAGAATCTAGATTAGCGTTGGTTAAAGATGGAACAGAAACTGCTCCAGCAAGGCGGACGCTTAATCCTGCAGGAGCTTTAAAGACTCCACGTGACTTATCTGTTGCTGAGTACTTTCCAACAATTGCTGCACCTGGGTTAGCAGCCACAATGACTGTACCTGGAGTGTTGTTAGTTGGGTCGTTAATTGTAATTGGTGGGTAATAAACCGCACCATAAGATGTTCCGTTGTACTCTGCAGCCAAGTCAAGTTGGTTAGCTACAGTGTCGTTGATTGGGTCAACAACTACAAACACATCGCTACGAGCTTCTGCGTATGCAAGAAGTATGTTAATTGATGTAGCGTCTGTAACACCTGGGGCATTTAGGATAAGTGATTGATTGACTGTATCAAAACCAGTAACGCCGTTAGCAATATCAGCAGCAGCTGGAGTTGTTCCATCTGCACCTGTAGCAAGGGCTTGAGCGCTTACTGGAGCAGGGTTACGAGTAGCTCCTGTAGAAGAAGAACCTAAATCTGCTGCAACAAGATATGATGATTGAGCATTGATTACAGATACAGCGTATCTAGAATCTGTAACAGTCATGCTTAGATTAGGGAAAGACTCAACTTTATTAGCAGCTGTAGTTCCTCCATAGTAAACTGTTAAATCAAAGTAGTCCGCAGCACCTGGGGATACTGCAGTAGTAATAGCAATACTATTACCCCAAGTTCCTGGGTTTGCAGCACTTAGCGACAAAGTAGCCGCAGGAGTTCCGCCAGTATCTAACATAGAACGTGTAGCAGCTACTGGTGAGCCTTTTGTCACACGTTGGATATAGGCGCGATTTCCGCCATTAGCAAAGTATAGAAATACGGCAATAGCAAGGGTGTTATTTGTTCCCCATGAACCGTATGCGTTTAGATATTCACTCCATGAATTAACTAGAGTGGGTGTTAGTGGACCACGACTGTTTGAGCCAATAAAGGCAGCAACAGATGCGGAGTTCGCACCAACAACAGGAGCTACTGGGTTCAGGGATTCCTGAACGTATACTCCTGGACGTAGATATGAAGCCATTGTTTATCTCCTAAGGTAGGTGTGGAACAGGTATGAGACCAGTTGGTATGTTCGTAGTAATCCGATTAATTTCAACAGTTTGTACGGTGGATAGGGCATTATTAGCAGTTGATGGTGTCATCTCGCTAACAACTCTTACTGTGTAGGCGTTTCTAAATAAACGTCTACCTTCCTCAATCATGTCTCTTTTTAAGAAACCGTCGAGAAACATATGTCGGTAGGCTGTCTCTGTTCCTAGTTGATTAGGGACTTCAAGACTTCCATATTGGCTAGGAAACTTCTGTTGCATTTGAAAAATAATTGCGCGGTCATGGCGAGGATGGCGAGAGTAAGAAGTAATTTGATAACTTAAGTCATAAGGAAGAGGCATGTCGTACCCGTAAGTTACTCCCTGTACAGCGGCAATAGTTCCTCGGTTATCGCTGTCGTACATACGCCCTGTAGATTGGCGTTCTTTAGCCGCCCTAACATCAACCAATTCAATAATAATATAAGGGTAGGTTTGAGTTGTTACTTCAATATCTGGATATCCAAACCATACTTTTACTGGACGAGTAGCTGATTTTTCATCAGAGACTAACATCCCAGATAAGTGGTTCTTAATGGCGGCATCTTCAGCTAATATAAAAGTCAATTAAACGCCCCCAAATTTACCGCTACATCTTCAAAGGCAGATTCAAAGATATCATCTAGTCCTTCTGTATGAGACTTTTCAAATCGGTAAATAACACGATTAGAGGAGCCATTTACTTCCCCGTATTCAAGGTCATCTACCTTGCTTCGTATTTCATCAGGGATAGAGACCTGTAAATTACCGTCTACTTCGTCTACGGTTAGTTGATAGACAATATCAGCAGGCCAACCAGCGTTAAGGGCTTCTTGTCTAAATTCTGGGGTAAGGCGCTCAGCAGCTTTTTTAAGCGCGTCATTAGCGACTGTATTAGTATTCATCGGCGCAATAACCGCCAGAGTGCTGCTGCGAGTATACCTGTAGCCAAAGTATGCTTATCTGGCACGTTATCAAACGCGCCTTTAACAAACTCTTTTTCAGAAGGCTTGTCAATTCCAGCCATGGCAAACTCCAAGGTATTTCGCAAGGGTAAAACTTGAGACTCGCACGAGACTCCCTTAAAGTATAAAGGGCCCCCTATTTCTAGGAGGCCCTAACTACTAACTACTTTTACTTCTTCTTAACCTTTTTAGCCAATGCTTTATCCATCTTTACATCTTCTTTGGCTGACGGCTTCTTCTTGTCCATCTTCTTATCAGCTTTTTCAAAAGCTGCCTTTTGCTTTGGACTCATGCCTTTCATTGTCTTTGCGTCTTGCTTCTTATCAGCAGACTTTGACATAGGCTTCTTTCCTGACATCTTGCCTTTCATTCCACATCCACAAGTACTACACATAGTTACATACCCTTCTTACGGTTCATTGACATCTTCTTACCCTTAGCTCCCTTAAGAGCTTTGAAATCAGCACCAGTAATCTTGCCTTTAGGAGCAGCTGCTCCAGCAATTTTCTTCTGCTTTGGAGATAGTTTATCAGCCATTACTTACCTGCTTTCCTCGCCTTACGGCGCCTATTCTTTGCTGCTCGTTTTTGTTTGTGTTGGGATATATCTTTATTGTTCTTAATCACTTTTTGCCTTTAGCGGCTAGCTTTGACATTTTCTTAGCACCATACTTCTTGCGTCCAATGGCAGCGGCTACAGCTGCTGGGTCTTTTACATCACCCTTGGCGGCAATGCTCTTTTCGAGCTTCTTGAACCTAGCTCCTGAACCTAACTTTGCTTTAGTCATTTTTACATTCCTTTACTTTTTATTGGTCGTAAGTGTCTGGAACGGCTGTGGCATAGTCTAAGAACATATGGTCATTTACCGATTCTTCAGGCATTATTTGGATACAGTCTACTACTACTAATGTAAAACGTTCAGCAATTATTCCTCTTTGTTGAACTCCATAAGGGCGAAATAATTCGCCTTTCCACAAGATACGTCCACGGTTTTGAACGTCTGGGTTATTAAGAACGTTCTTATCAATTTTCTCTATATCTCTACCAAGAATAGTTAAATGTAAGGAGTCGGTATTGTAGAAACCACGTTCATCTTGAGGGACGTTACCTTGACCAATAACGGCTCTAACAATAGGAAGTTTATAAGGGCCCTTCCAGTTTCTACCAAAAGATTCACTAGCCGTATCATAGATAGGGTCAATAGTTGAAGTAGTTGGGTCATAGACCCACCAAAGGGCATGAGTTCCAACAGGGTTCTTTAAATCGCGCTCTATGCCATCTTCTAATAAATCAGTTTCAAAATCAGCATCAAACCGACCTTGAGGGCTATAAGAACGCATGGTCTTTATTCTCCCTTATCTTTACTGAGAAAAATGTATTAAGGGCGATTATTCAGTTGGTGCTTCTGGACCTGCAGCACGTTCTACTGTTTCTGAAAGAACTGTTTCATTGACTAATTCATAGTCATCGTTACCGCAAACATTACAAGTAGGGAAGAACATAGGTTCATCCGCTGCCCGCTGCTCAATGTATTCGTGTCCGCAACAAGCGGACTTGTATTCATATCTAACTGTCATTTTATTCTCCTAAGAATTAGTAATAAAGAAGGATGCAACCAGCACCACCAACACCGCCGCCAGTGCCAGATGCAACTTTGCCACCACCGCCGCCGCCACCTCCTGAACCGCCAGCACCACCCGTAGTTCCTGAGCCAACAGAACCTCCAGCAAGCATTCCAGCACCGCCACCGCCAATAGCGGTTCCACCAGCACCTCCCGCTCCACCTGCTCCAGAACCTCCAGCACCACCATTATAAGAAGTAGTTGCTCCACCGCCACCGCCTGTAAATGAACCATTTCCACCATTTGGAAATGGACCACCAGCGGCAGCCATATACCCACCGCCGCCGCCAGAAACACCTGCTCCACCAACACCAGTACCGCTAGTATTTCCAAACCCACCGCCAGCACCCCAACCAGCACCGCCAACAGGGGCCGCGGTTGACCCCGCGCCAGAACCGCCAGTTAAACCAGAATAGCCAGCAGAACCATTGCCGCCTGTTTGTCCATTACCGCCGCCGCCGCCTGCACCGCCATTAACACCAGGACCACCCACTGTAGTATAGGCGCCATACCCACCGCCACCTGCAACAAACCCACCAAATATTGTAGTACCACCTTGATTACCATTTGCACCGCCGCCGCCAGAAGCACCTCCAGCACCAATAACACAAGACGTAGATGTTGTAGTTTTAACCCAACCCATAGTGACACCACCCCCGCCACCACCACCACCAGTAGCACCACTACCACCGCCACCTACAAGAACGGCGTAAACCCAGTTAACACCAGATGGGATAGTTACTGATGTGCCAGAGGTAATAGTCTGTTGAAGAGTCAATCCATAAGGCGAGTTGGTATTTGCACCAACGGCGATTTGTGAGTAGTTGACTGCCATTATGACACTCTCCATCCATAAGTTGCGCCTACGTATACGAGTACGACAGCGGCATAGTTAACGTTGATTGTTAAAGTTTGAGAAGAGCCTCTTAGATTGAGGCCGTTATTATTTACAGTTATGTTATTAGTAGCAGCAGAACCAGTAGCATCAAAGATATGGATTTCGTCCCCTATAGATGCTGATGCTGGAAGAGTAAGAGTTCTTGCGGATGAAGTATCTACCATGTAGTTATTGAGAGATGCCAAAGTAATGTTTGACGAAACCGCAGTGGACGCAAAGATACCAGAGGTACCGTTAGTGCCATTAGTGCCATTAGTACCAGAGGTTCCTTGAGGTCCCTGAACTCCTTGTACTCCTTGTGTGCCCTGAACGCCTTGAGTTCCTTGAGCGCCTGCAGTACCTTGTAAGCCCGCACCAGCGTAGACGTCCCAGGACGTACCGTTGTAACGTTTAACTGAAATTTTGAGTTCCTGCTTTCTCTAAAAGCAAACGATTTCTTTTTGCACGTTCACGTTCTCTATGACACGTTAAGCAAGAGCGCTCATTATTAGTGCGCTTAGTCTTCTTAATATTATCTAGAGTATACTCATGTCCTCTCGGACAATGTGTAACACGAGCCTTAGCTCTACGAACGTTATCGCCTCTAGTAACTAATTCTAAGTGTAAGGGGTTTACACAGGCCCTGTTATAGCAAAGATGGTCAATAGTCAGTCCTTCTGGGATTTGACCTTTCCAAACTTCATAAGCAATCCTATGAACACGGGCAATTTTACGAGTTTCAATACCGCAAAAATGGTGTCCGTATCCTTGGTTTACTTTAGTTCCCGTCCATTCCCAACACCCATCAGGGGAAGTAGGCAAAGAGATATTCTTAAAGAACCTCTCAGTAGCTGCTTTGCTCAAGAGTAGCTCTTGAAGCGTTCCCATTGACATAGTTAGTATTCTCTCAGTTCTATGCGGTTATTTCAGGGTTTACAAATTCGTCTTTAACGCTGTCGTACTTGTCGCCCACTCCTGCATACTTACCTCTAAATTTTGCATTATAAGAGGTCTGTATCCAAGTACCACCAAATAGTTCAGCGCAAAATTTCGCGCCCAATGATTCTTGTTCTTTTCCTTTTTCATCAGTAATAACTTCATTATTAATGACTACCACTTGACGGACTATGCCATCTTCTACTTTTGCAAAATGTGCCATCTGTTATCCAATCACTACTACTACGTAACCTGAGCCGCCAGCAAGACCTGCGGTACCATTATTCCCACCACCATTACCTGTATTTGCAGTGCCAACAACGCCGCTACCAGAACTAGTGCCACCAGCAGAATAAGTTACGGAAGCACCAGTTATAGAATTTGCAGAACCTGCGCCACCAGTCGCATTAACGCTAGACGCAGAAGCACCGCCACCTCCGCCACCGCGAGTAGGTGAGGCGTTGTAAGCAGCACCATTATTGCCTTGGTATCCAGTGCCGCCAATACCAGTGCCATTTGCGCCACCTGCTCCACCGCCAGATGCCCCAGCAAATCCATTGCCTGCCCAACCACTACCGCCAGTTGCTGTGGAGGTACTTCCACCACCACCACCACCAGAAGAATAAATATTTGCTGATGCTATAGAACTTACTTGACCAAGAAGTCCAAAATAAATACTACCAGTAGAACCAGCGCCACCGCCACCTACTGTTACAGTTAAAGTTCCAGAAGGAAGTAATTGTGATGTGTTGTAAATATATCCACCAGCACCACCGCCACCGCCATAACTACCGTCACCAGCACCACCGCCACCGCCAACTACAAGTACTTCACAAGTACCAGCAGTACCAACAGTAATAGAACCGCTACCAGTAAATTTGTAAATAGTCTTACCAGCGCGTGTGGCTGAGTCAATAGTTGGAGAGCCAGTAGAAGCAGTTACAGTTGCTTTACCTATTCCACCTGCTGATACTGGAGAAAATAATGGAGACATTTATTTGGGCGCCTTTTCTATGCGTATTTGATAGGGCCAGCACAGAGGACTGTGAATGCGGATGAACCTGTCTTTAAGATTGTGTAAGAATATGCGTCAATTGAAGATGCGTTACCAGCAGATGGCGCTGTACCACCAGACCACTTAACGGCGACTGTTGCTGAGGTATCCACGGTGACCGCTGTGTTTTGGTAATAGGCAGTCGTATTAGTAGCAAGGAAGTTAACGGTAAAGGCATCGCCTGTATTCATTAAAGAGTTGAGGGTAGTGCTGGAGTTGCCCCTAAAGTT
>Ga0214206_1000348_pt1 | contig 12900 bp, 11 predicted proteins | sample TroBogEpilimnion_26_FD_153044 | JGI IMG/M metagenome (GOLD analysis project Ga0214206, IMG submission 153044) | Freshwater microbial communities from Trout Bog Lake, WI - 07JUL2009 epilimnion | ecosystem: Environmental > Aquatic > Freshwater > Lake > Epilimnion/Euphotic zone | place: Trout Bog...
CGAGGAACTTGCCCTTCGCGTCGACCAGCGAGACGCGCCAGGCGATCGGACGCCACTTGTCATCGCCGGACTGCTTGCCCGTCAGGCCGATGACATACTCGCCGAACGGGAAGCCCGGCTTCAGGTTCACCGCGAAATCATAACGCTCGGGGGGCGTGTTTTCCTTGCGGACCACTTCAAGGACCAACCGACCGTCGGCCGGCGGGGCCACATCCAGCTTCACGAAGAAGTAATAGCCGGGACGTACGTCCTCTTCCGTGCGGAAGACCACGTCGGAGCCATGATGCTCCTTGGCGCGGAAAGCCTCCGAAGCGCGGGCCACGTCGGCCTCGCTCCGGCGGCGTTCGTTGACGTAGGCGATGCCCGGGACGTCGTCATTGGACGCCACGGGGGTATCGCAACCCGAAAGGAGCAGCGCGGCGAGCGCGGCCCACACGGAGGCCTGGCTCACCGCTCGGCTCACTTCTTCGCCTTCTTCTTGCTCGCGGCGGCGCGGGCGACCTTGACGCGAGCCTTCTTGCGCTCGAGGTAGGCGCGGCGACGGCGACGCTTGATGACTTTATTGCTCTGTTGGCCCATAGTGTGTGCATCCTCCCGCAACCCCTTGGATGGTCAAGGAGAAGGTTTACGGACCTGCCCCGGAGGGCCGGGGCGAGGAAAGAGTCCTTTCTGGCTGCCTGGGTAGGGATCGAACCTACGACCAAGTGATTAACAGTCACCTGCTCTACCGCTGAGCTACCAGGCAGTGCGAAAGGAGTTCAATCAAGGCAAGGTGAGGGTGTCTCTGTCAAACAAATCCTCCGCCCATTCACGGAGCAAATTATCCCCGAAAAGAGTCGGCAATCATAAGAAAAGCACGGGTTGGCGGGGGTGCGCGGCGACATTCGACCCGACTCCCCCTAATCTCTGGACTCCCCTGTGCGGCCTGTCTTCCTATTGAGCATTCCCATGCGCTGGACCCGACTTCCTGAAACTCCCAACGCCCCCGGCTTCGGCGGCGCTTTCGTGGGCACCTCCGGCGACCTGCTGCTTTGCGGCGGCGGCTCCAATTTCCCCGACAAGCCCGCCTGGGAAGGCGGCGTCAAGGTCTGGCATGACGAAGTCTTCTCGCTGACGAGCACCCGCTCCAAGAAGTGGGCCTCGATCGGCAAGCTGCCCCGCCCCTGCGGCTACGGCGTCAGCGTCTCCATCCGCCAAGGGCTCCTGATGATCGGGGGAGCGGATTCCCATCGCCACTACGCCGACTGCTACACGCTGTCCGTCGAAGAAGGTGAGCTCAAGGTCCGCCCCTTCCCCTTCCTGCCCCGCCCGCTCGCCTATGCGACGGGAGCGCTCGTCGGCAGCAAGGTCATCGTCGCCGGCGGCACCGAACGCCCGGACGCCACCGCGGCCTCCTCGAGCGCCTTCGCGATCGACCTCGCCAACCTCAACGCCGGCTGGAAAGAACTCCCCCTCTGCGCCGGCTCCGGCCGCATGCTCGCCCAGTCCGCCGGCACGAAGGACACCTTCTTCCTCTTCGGCGGCGTCGCGCTGAGCCCCGGCGCCAAAGGCGTCGAACGCGAGTTCCTTTCCGACTGCCACGCCTTCACCCTTGGTAAGGAATGGCGTCGTCTTTCCGCGATGCCCCGGCCGATCGCCGGCGCGCCTTCGCCCTGTCCGGTCTTCGATAACGAGATCCTCGTGCTCGGCGGCGACGACGGCAAGCTGGCCGGCAAGGTCGAAGCGGCCAAGCACCCCGGCTACGCGAAGAAGGTCCTGTCTTACGACAAGTCCACCGACACCTGGAAGGAAGCCGACGAAGGCTCCGCCAACGTGCTCTCGACGGGCTGCGCGAAATGGTCCGGCGGCTACGCGCTGACCAACGGCGAGCTGCGCCCGTTCGTCCGCTCCGCCGAAGGCTGGCTGCTCCGCCCGGAATAGGCGTTGGGGCTGGCAGGCCCTCGGGGACTGGCTACAAAAGTCCCACCTTGGCGCCATGCTCCGCCTTACCCCATTACTCGGCCTCTTCGTGGCAGCGCTCGCTGGTGCGCAGGGCGAGCCGTTGCCAGATCTACCCGATCCGATCGGCCGTGCTGGCATGATGGCGGCCGTCCTGCGCGAACCGGACGGCAGCGAGACCATCGTCGCCGCGGGCGGCACCAACTTCCCCGACAAGATGCCCTGGCAGGGTGGCCAGCGGAAATACCACAAGGAAATCCTCAAGCTCGCGCGCAAGGACGGCGTCTGGAGCTGGAGCAAAATCGGTGATCTGCCCGAAGGGCTGGTCGGTGCGGCTTTTTGTCCGACGCCTAAACGCGACGGACTGGTCATCGCCGGCGGAGCCTCTGCCGAAGGACATCGAGCGGACGTCTGGGTCGTCGGTCTTGATGGCAAGGTCACGCGCTTCGCCGAAAGCATGAACCGCCCACGCGCCTACGCCGGCTTCACCTCGGCCAACGGACACCTGATCGTCATCGGCGGCATCACCCGGCCTGACGACACCACCGCCATCGCCACGCTGACCTCGCTCGACCTGGACGATCCCGATAAACCTTGGCGCACGACCGATGCCGACCCGAGCTACGGACGCATCATCCCGCTCGTGGGTGCAGGGCTGCGCAAACTCGTCTGGGGCGGCGGCTGCTCGCTCTCGGAAAAAGACGGTAAGCCGTTCCGCGACTACCACGAGAACCTCGCCTATCAGTCGACCGACGGCGAAGGTAATCGCTTCCACGGATTGCCGAACAAGCTCGCTGGCGCCGCTGGCCCGGGCGTGCTGTCACAGACGCATCTATTCTTCGTCGGGGGCGACGACGGCACCCAATACGGCCAGCCCTACGAAACCCACACGGGCTTGGCGCGGCGCATCCTCGTCATGGATCTCGAGACCTTCGAGGTAACCGACCTCGGCGAGTGGCCTCACCCCGTGGCCGTGGCGCCCCTGCTCCGGCTCGGCGATGACCTTGTCACCGTGAGCGGCGAAGTCCGCCCTGGCGTCCGTACGCCTAAGCTGACCCGCTGGCCGATACCGGCCAAATACCGATGAACGAAACCCCTTCCGCTTCGCGCACCGCGTGGCTCGTCGTCATGCTGCTCATTCCGGTCGCATTGCTCAACTACCTCGACCGGCAGATGCTCGCGACGATGAAGTCGTCCATGATCGGCGACATCCCGGAGATCCAGACCAAGGCGCAGTGGGGGCTGATCCTTGGTTCGTTCAAATGGGTCTACGCGATCTTCAGCCCCATCGGAGGCTACCTCGCCGACCGGGTCAGCCGACGCCACGTCATCTGCTTCAGCCTGTTCACCTGGTCGGCGATCACCTGGGCCACGGGCCACGTCCATAGCTACGACCAGCTGCTCTGGACGCGCGCCATCATGGGTATCAGCGAAGCCTTCTATATCCCTGCCGCGCTGGCGCTGATCGCCGACCACCACCTCGGCCCGACGCGTTCCCGCGCGGTCGGCCTCCATCAGATGGGCATCTATGCTGGCGTGATCATCGGCGGGTTCGCCGGCTACGCCGCAGATAACCCAGACCTCGGCTGGCGTGGCGCTTTCGCGTGGTGCGGCCTGCTGGGTATCGCCTACTCGCTCCCGCTCTTCCTGTTGCTTCGAAACCGATCGGCGTCGAACGATGACAAGCCTAAGCAGGCGGCCGGATCGACCGCCAGCGCCCTGCTCGGAAACACGAATTTCCTGCTGTTGATCCTATACTTCACCTTGCCCGCCATGGCGGCGTGGGTCGTGCGCGACTGGATGCCTGACATCCTGCGTGAACGGTTCGACCTCGGCCAAGGCAAAGCTGGCATCTCGGCGGTGCTCTATTGGCAGCTGGCGGCGATCGTCGGCGCGGTGCTCGGAGGCTGGCTTGCGGACCGCTGGATGGGCGAAAATATCCGTGGGCGCATCTTCGTCAGCGCAATCGGCACGTTCCTGCTCCTCCCGGCCCTCTTCGGCGTCGGCAATGCGTCCACCTTGGGAGTCGCCATCCTCTTCCTGATCGTCTTCGGGCTCGGCTGGGGTTTCTTCGACTGCAACAGCATGCCGATCCTCTGCCAGCTCGTCGGGCCACAGCATCGGGCCACCGGGTATGGGCTGATAAACTTTGTCAGTATCAGCTGCGGAGGATTCGCCGACTGGATCTTCGGTACCCTGCGCGACCGGCAGATGCCACTGAACGCTATCTTCGGCGTCTTCGCCGGCATCGCCCTGCTTTCTATCTTCATCGCGCTCTGCATCCGTCCGAGCGAAAACCCCTCTTCCTGATCATGTCCTCCTTCAAATTCTCCGGCCTCTGCACGGCCACCCATACGCCCTTCCACGCTGACGGCTCGCTTAACCTCGCCGTCGTCGAGCAGCAGGCCGCCTTCCTCCGCGGTCACGGCATCACCTCCGTGTTCATCGGCGGCACCACCGGAGAAAGCAGTTCGCTCACCGCCGCCGAACGCGCGGCCCTCAACGACCGGTGGGCCGTGGTGGGTCCGGCGACCGGTATCGACGTCATCGTCCACGTCGGCGCGAACTGCCTCACCGAAGCCGCCCAACTCGCCGCGCATGCGGAAAAGAACCAGGCTAAGGCGGTTTCGATGATCGCGCCTTCCTATTTCAAGCCGCGCACGATGGCGGACCTCGTGGCGAGCTGCGCGATGGTCGCGAAAGCCGCCCCGCGCACGCCGTTCTATTATTACGACATCCCGGGCATGACCGGCATCAGCGGATTCCCGGTCGACGAGTTCCTCAAGACCGCCTCATCGATCATCCCGAACCTCGCGGGCGTGAAGTATTCCAATCCCGACCTCGACGCGATGCGTCGGGCGCAGACGCTCGAAGGCGGCCGCTTCGACCTGCCGTTTGGCGTTGATGAACGCTTCCTCTCCGCCCTGCGGGCGGGTGCGACCGCCGGCGTGGGCAGCACCTATAATTTCAATCCCGGCCCCTTGCTGCGCACCATCGCGGCCCAGGCCAAAGGAGACGCCGCCCAAGCCGAAGCCGAGCAGGCGAAGGTCCAGCCGGTCGTCGATATCCTCGCCAAACGCGGGTACATGGGCGCCGCCAAGGCCTTGATGGGCCATCTAGGGGTGCCCCTAGGACCCGCCCGCCTGCCCAACGGCAACCCCGACGCCGCCGAGACCAAGAAGATGATAGGTGAACTCGAAGCCATCGGCTTCTTCAGCTGGAATTTCTGATCATGCGACTCGCCCTATTTCTTTGCCTGCTCTCCGTCCGCTCCCTCGCGGCGGACGGCACGGACGTCATCGTCTTCGAAGCCAAGCGGAACCTGCCCCACCCCTCGGTGCGCATCCCTTCGTTGCTCCGCACGCTGAAGGGCACGCTACTCGCCGTCGCCGAAGGACGCGACAAGCCCACCGACCAGGCCGGCAACGACTTGGTGATCTCCTTCTCGAAGGACGAAGGCGCGACTTGGTCCAAGCCAGTCGTCGCCTACGAACAGGGCGCGGACAGCTGCAATAACCCTTGCCTCGTCCAGGAAGCGAAGTCGGGCCGCATCTTCCTCTTCTATCAGACCTTCCCCGCCGGCGGGCATGAGTTCGGCAACCTGCCCGTCGGTCCCGCCGACCCCAAGGGTAATCGCTCCTGCTTCGTGACGTCCGATGACGACGGCCTGACGTGGAGCAAGCCGACCGATGTCTCCGCGACGCTCAAGCCGGAGGATGCGATAACCACCGCCTCGGGGCCGGGCATCGGCATCCAGCTCAAGACCGGTCCCAAGGCCGGCCGCCTGATCATTCCCTTCAACTCACAGGACCCGAAGAAGAACTTTTATAACTGGGTCGCGTTCAGCGACGACGCCGGCGCCACCTGGAAGCGCGGCCAGAAGGTTCCGCAGACCGAGACGATCCAGTTGAACGAAGTCCAGGTGGCAGAGTCCGCCGATGGCGGCCTGTATCTGAATGCTCGCAGCTGGCGCCGCGGCGCCGGCCTGCGCAAGACATCGTGGTCGAAGGACGCCGGCGAGACCTGGAGCCAGGCCGTCGAAGACCCCAAACTGCCCGACCCGATCTGCCAAGGCTGCCTGCTGAGGATCGACGATCGTACCACGGCGTTCCTCAATCCCGCCGGCCCCAAGCGCGCCAACGGCACCCTCCGGCTCACGCACGACGACGGACGCACCTGGGCGAGCTCACGCCTGGTTTTCCCAGGCCCGTTCGCGTACAGCAGCATGACCCTGCTCAAAGACGGACGCATCGGCGTGCTCTACGAACCTGCCAGCAACACCGTCATCAAGTTCCGCGCGGTCGACATTTCCGCGCAGTGAACTTCACGACTAAGGAATGAAGGGCGCGGCCGTGGGCTCGTCGCCGTGGTAATAATCGACGACCGCCGCCGCGAGATACTCCTTCACGTCATCGGATAGGAAACTTCCGAAGGCGATCTCCTTGCCGTCCGACTTGAGCACGACCGCGCGGACCGGACGCTTGTTGACCCGTGCTCCCCGGTAATCCAACACGGCGTCGACAGCCCCGGCGACCGTGAGTCGCCAAGTCCACCCGACTCCCGGCAGGACGCGCCAACGGACCGCGATGCAGTCGGACTGCAATTCAATCCGGAAACGGGATACCGTGAAGGCCAGCCCGACGAAGAAGAAAGGCACGTAGAAAAGCCCCATCAGGAAGAAATGCATGAACGTGGGATTCGTGATCACACGATGGTTGGCCCTCACCGTGCCGTGGCTTAGGCCCGAGAACATGAAGAAACAATGAGCGGTCGTGAAGATGAGCCAGAACCAGCCGAAACAACTGCCCTGCCCGGCGGAGTAGACGACCCCTTCGCCGAGGGGCTCGACATCCACCTTCCGACTCCCCTTCGCGAAGGCTTCGGAGGATGGACGGACCATCGATATTTCGGGGACGACAGCGGACCTCGCCCAGATGCCCGCACCCCATCGCAACTGCTGCCACCATGGCTTGTTCGAGGGCGGCCCCATCCCGCGACCCTAATCTCGAACCGCCCCGGCACAAGCCAACGCTGACTTGAACCAAGGCGGATTCTGGCTGTCCATAAGACAACCCCATGCGAAACCTCCTCGCCCTCCTGCTCCTGCCTTTGGCCGCCTTGGCCGACGGCACCAAATACTCCGTCAGCTATCCGGCGTCGGACAAGCCGGGGGAACTGATCTTCGCCTCGACCTATGACCTCTGGCTGCCCGAAGGCGTGAAGACCGTCCGCGGCATCATCGTTCACCAGCACGGCTGCGGCGAGGGCTCGCACAAGGGCGCGGTCACCGCGGCGGACGACCTGCACTGGCAGGCACTGGCCCGCAAGTGGGACTGCGCCCTGCTCGGTCCGGTGGTCCGCCATCCCGACAATAGCAACTGCTGGAAGTGGTGCGACCCGCGCAACGGCTCGGACAAAACCTACCTCCAGGCGCTCGCCGACCTCGCCAAGCAGACCGGCCACCCCGAAGTCGCGACCGCGCCGTGGTGCCTCTGGGGCCACAGCGGCGGCGGCTTCTGGGCGAGCATCATGCAGGCGAAATACCCTGAGCGCATCGTCGCGATCTGGTTCCGCTCCGGCACGGGCTACGCTTACTGGCAGCAGCCCGAAGATAAGACCAAGGCGCGCCAGATCCCCGAAGTCATGCTGCCGCCCGAAGCCTACGAGATCCCGATGATGTCCAATCCGGGCATGAAAGAGAACGGCGATAAGCGCTTCAATGCAGCATGGACCGGCAACCTCGCGATGTTCAAGGCCTACCGCGCCAAGGGCGCCCCGATCGGCTTCGCCCCGGATCCCCTCACCTCGCACCAGACCGGCGACCAGCGCTACGCCGCCATCGCGTTCTTCGACGCCTGCCTTGAGCTCCGTCTGCCCGAGTCCGGCAACGCGCTCCGCAAGATCGACCAGTCCAAGGGCTGGCTCTCGCCGCTGCTCGGCAGCGAAGCGAAACCAGCGGGCGAATATTCGGGCGACAAGGCCCTGTCCAACTGGCTTCCCAACGCCGCCTTCGCCAAGGCCTGGTCGGAATACGTGAAGACCGGCGCGACGAACGACACCACGCCGCCGCCCGCGCCCTTCAACATCGCCGCCAAAGCCGTCGCCGACGGCGTCGAAGTCACCTGGGACGCGCACGCCGACCTCGAGAGCGGCCTCCGCCAGTTCCTCGTCAAGAAGGACGGCCAGGTCGTCGGCCGCGTGCCGGAGAAACTCGCCAGCCCCTTCGGTCGGCCGCTTTTCCAAGGCATGAGCTACGGCGACACGCCGAGCCAGCCGCTCGCGCAGATGCGCTTCGTCGACAAGGGCGCCAAGCCCGGCGCGAAGTACGAGATCGTCGCGGTGAACTCCGTCGGCCTCGAATCCAAGTAAGCCCCGCGCAATCCGGACAACAAAAAGGGCCGCCCATCGGGCGGCCCTTCGTCTTGCCTACGACCGTGGATTATTCGCCCCAGGCGCAGGTGTTGCCGGCGTACTGGGCGCGGTTGCCAAGTTCCTGCTCGATGCGGAGGAGCTGGTTGTACTTGGCGACGCGGTCGGAGCGGCAGAGGGAGCCGGTCTTGATCTGGCCGGCGTTGAGGCCGACGGCGATGTCCGCGATGGTGGCGTCTTCCGTCTCACCCGAGCGGTGCGAGATGATGGCGGAGTAGCCGGCGCGCTGCGCCATGGCCACGGCGTCGAAGGTCTCGGTCAGGGAACCGATCTGGTTCACCTTCACGAGGATCGAGTTGGCGGTCTTGGTCTTGATGCCGCGGGAGAGGAACTCGGTGTTGGTGACGAAGAGGTCATCGCCGACGAGCTGGGTGTTGGCGCCCATGGCGTCGGTGGCCTTCTTCCAGCCGGTCCAGTCGGCCTCGGAAAAACCGTCCTCGATCGAGACGATCGGGTAGCGCTTCTGGAGGTCCTGGTAGAACTTGATCATCTGATCGGAGTTACGCTGGGACTTGTCGGACTTGTGGAAGGTGTACTTGCCGGTCTTCTCGTCGAAGAACTCGGAAGCGGCGACGTCGAGGGCGAGGAAGACTTCCTTGCCGAGCTTGTAACCGGAGGCCTTGACGGCCGCGGCGATGGCTTCGAGGGCGGCTTCGTTGGAAGCGACCTTCGGGGCGAAACCGCCTTCGTCACCGACGGAGGTGGAGAGGCCCTGGGCCTTCAGCACCTTCTTGAGGGCGTGGAAGATCTCGGTGCCCATGCGCAGGGCTTCGCTGAAGGACTTGGCGCCCTTCGGGACGATCATGAATTCCTGGATGTCGACCGGGGCGTCGGAGTGGGCGCCGCCGTTCATGATGTTCATGAGCGGGATCGGGAGGACCTTGGCGTTCGGGCCGCCGATGTAGCGGTAGAGGGGCTGGCCGAGGGCGGCCGCGGAAGCATGGGCGGCGGCCATCGAGACGCCGAGGATGGCGTTGGCGCCGAGCTTGCTCTTGTTCTTCGTGCCATCGAGGCCGATCATCGCGGTGTCGATGCCGATCTGGTCCTGCGCGTCATGACCGACGAGGAGGGAGGCGATCTCTTCGTTCACGTTCTCGACGGCCTTGAGGACGCCCTTGCCGTTGTAACGCTTCTTCGGGTCAATGCCCTTGGCGAAGGACTTGGAGCTCACGTCGCTGTCGCGGAGTTCGTGGGCTTCGTAGGTGCCGGTCGAGGCGCCGGACGGGACGGCCGCGCGACCGCGGACGCCGGAGGCGAGGACGACATCGACTTCGATGGTGGGGTTACCGCGGGAGTCGAGGATCTCGCGGGCTTTGATATCAACGATTTGGGTGCTGCTCATGATGGAAAATGAAGTCCCATAGGGGTAGGGACAAGGGGTGGGGATGAGCGAGAAAAAAGGTGATTCCGGCGTCGACCCCGCCCTGCGGAAAACCCGCCAAACAAGAGCCCCGGACTGGGTTTTCCAGGCCGGGGCTTCGAAGTGGTGGGGTTAGATGGACTTGAACCATCGACCTCCTGAATGTCAATCAGGCGCTCTAACCAACTGAGCTATAACCCCAAGAAAGAGGAAAGTGAACAAAGGGAGCCGACCGCCCTCTGGCAAGCCTTCAATGCACGTCCCCGAGATAGGTGGCCGAACCATCCTTGAGGCCCTTGGCGATGACCTCGCCCAAGCCCTTGGGAGAAAGGGGGTAATCCGCCAGGCGGGCCAGCGGAAGCCACTCGAAACCGACCTGCCGACGGTCGCGTTCCCGCCCCTCCCCGATGGGGGATAGATCCTCGCAGCGGCAATGGAAGACGGCCTCGACCTGATGGAAATGGCCATGGATCCGATGCATGGCGTGGTTCTTGCCCACGTATTCGCGAAGGTAGAGGAGACCTTCAGGCACGACCCTCAAGCCGAGTTCTTCGAAGACTTCCCGCCGAACGGTATCACGCAACGTCTCGCCATGATCTTGTCCGCCGCCAGGCAGGACAAGGAACTCGCCCTCCTCCGTGCGGATGCGCACCGCGAGGATATCGGAGCCGCGCAAGATGACGGCGCGCGCCGCCGTCCGGACCCCGGAGGAAGCACTACCGGACTGGCGACGTGGAGCGGGCACATGGCCACACTACCCGGACGAGCCGGACAGTGAAGCCGTAAAGCGTGGGCGGAATTCCGCCCGGCTTACTGCATCAGCTTCTCGTCGATCTCCTGGTTGCCGTGGACGGCCTTCACGTCGTCCAAGGCCTCGAGGGCGTCGATGAGTTCCAGCACCTGCTTGGCCACGGCGGCGTCGCCGACGGGCACCGGGATGCTGGAGATATAGGCCAGCTCGGCCGACTCCGGCTTGATGGACTTCTCCTGCAAGGCCTTGGAAATGGCGTCGAAGGCCGAGATCGGGGACAGCACCTCGAAATGGTCGCCGTTGTTCACGACGTCGTCGGCGCCCGCCTCGAGGACGAGTTCCATCAGGGCGTCTTCGCCGATCTGAGAAGCGCCGATGAGGAACTGGCCCTTCTTCTGGAAGCTATGCGACACGGCGCCGGTCTGGGCCATGTTACCGCCGTTATCGTTGAAGGCCTGACGCACTTCGGCCGCGGCGCGGTTCTTGTTGTCGGTGGTGACTTCCACGATGAGGCCGACACCCCCGGGAGCGTAGCCTTCGTAGACGATCTCTTCGTAGACCACGCCGGGAATCTCGCCGGTTCCCTTCTGGACCGCGCGCTTGATGTTGTCCGACGGCATGTTGGAGGCGCGGGCCTTGTCCATCAGGGTGCGCAGGCGCGCATTGGACTCGGGGTTGCCTCCGCCGGCGCGCGCCGCGAGGGTGATTTCCTTGGCGAGCACCGAGAAGATCTTGCCGCGCTTGGCGTCAATGACGGCCTTATGCCGCTTCGTCGTGTGCCATTTGCTATGACCAGACATGTTGGGATGGGGGTTGGAAAATCAGCCTTTGACCTTCTTCGGCGTGGGCTCGATCACCACGACGTCGGGGTCTTCCTTGGTAAGCCAGGTCTGCAGGATGGTCAACAGGTTCTGGATCGTCATGTACAGCGTCAGCGCGGCCGGCATCGGGTAGCAGATGACCGGGAAGAGCAGCGTCATCATCAGGAAAATCGTCTTCTGCGAGCTGTCGGTCGAGGGATTCGGCGTCATGCGCATCGACTGCCACATGGAGAGACCCATGAGGATCGGCAGCAGGTTCACAGGGAAGCTGCCGAGATGGAAGATCGTGTCAGGCGCCGAGAGGTCGGCGATCCAGAGGAACGAATGGAGACGCAGCTCGACGGTGGTCTGGAACGCGGTGTAGAGGCCGAAGAAGATCGGCATCTGGATGAGGATCGGCAGGCAGCCGGCGAACGGGTTGATCTTGTTCTCGGTGTAGAGCTTCATGAGCTCCTTCTGCATCTTCTCGGGGTTGTCCTTATGCTTCTCGCGGATGTCCTGCATCGGCTTCGCGAACTTCTGCATCTTCTTCGCGGCCTTCATCTGGATCGAGGTGAGCGGCCAGGTGACGAGCTTGATGAGGCAGGTCAGCAGCACGATGGCCCAGCCCCACGACCAGACGCCGCTCCACTCGAGGAGCCAATGGACGCCGCCCAGCAGGAAGAGGAGGAGCTTGCAGATGCCGCCGAAGGAAATGAAGCCGAGCAGCTTCGAGAACTGCAGCACATAGACCTGATTGTCAGGCAACGCGGCCACGCGGACGTATTCCTTGGGACCGACGAAGAAGTCGCCCTCGAGGGTGCGGGAAAGGTCGGCGGCCGGGACGGTCTCCCAGGAAGCAAACGCGTGCAGGCCGCGCTTACCGGCCTCGAGCGGCACGGGCAGCACGACGACTTCGGTGCGCGGGCCGCGGGCCGCGGCGTCGACCGGGTGCAGGATCGCGGCGAAGAACTGGTTGCCCGATCCGACCCAGAGGAGAGGCTTGGCGACGGAGGCCACGGGGTGCTCGACCTGCGCCTTGCGGGCGCCGAGGCCGAAGAAGCCGTTGGAGTCGGTGAAGACATCGAGGCCGACGCGCGTCAGGTCTTCGCCGTCGTAGGCGAGCACGGAAAGGAACTGGTTGTTGGAGTCGCCGGAAGTGGGCTGCCAGCAGCCGGTCGAGACCCAGATCGACGGAGCCGGCTTGCCGGCGGCCGGAATGACCTTGGTGGCGAAACGCAGGGAGTAGGCCTCGGTCGTCTCGCCGGCCTTCGGGGCGACGAAAGAGAAGGCGCGTTCGACGCGCGCGCCGTCGAGGGCGCCCACGAGGGTGATCGAGTTCGGGGAAGCGCCGGGCTGGGCGGCGAACTCGGAGAGGACGGCCTCCAGCCTGCCGGTCGCCTGGTTCTTGACGGCGAGGGCGAGCGCCGACTCATCATTGCCGGCGTTGAAGGTGACGATGCCGGCCTTGGAGACGTCGGCGAATTCCTTCTTCAGTTCGACCTTCGAGATGGCGCCGCCTCGGCTGGTGAGCGTGACCTTGATGTGCTCGTTCTCGATGACGAAGAACTTGGCGTCGGCGCGGGCGACCGGCCTGGCAGCCTGCGCGGTCGGAGCCAGGG
>Ga0214206_1000350_pt1 | contig 12864 bp, 8 predicted proteins | sample TroBogEpilimnion_26_FD_153044 | JGI IMG/M metagenome (GOLD analysis project Ga0214206, IMG submission 153044) | Freshwater microbial communities from Trout Bog Lake, WI - 07JUL2009 epilimnion | ecosystem: Environmental > Aquatic > Freshwater > Lake > Epilimnion/Euphotic zone | place: Trout Bog...
GCCGGACGGACTTACCGTAGCGTCGACGAGATGATCCGCGGACATGGCTATCGCCGGGTGGCTGAGGCCGTCCGTCAGCTTTCGGCCAAGACCAGGCTGATCGACCAGCTCATCCTTGCCCGGGTGGCCGCTGGACTCACCCAGTCGCAGATGGCCGGCAAACTCCGCTGCAGCCAGAGCCGTATCTCCAAGATCGAGGATAGCCAGGACGTCGACCTCAGCCTCGGCGATATCCAGGCCTATGCCCGTATCGTCGGCCTCAAACTGAAATTGGATCTACGGTAGGGCCGGACCGCGTGCTGAACTAGTTGTAGCTTCCCATTCTCAGGTCCCGGGTCTCGGCCTTCAGGTCCCGGGTTCAGGTGTTCGGCATCAGGTGCAGGTTCGGGCCTGCACCCGTACCCGAACCTGAAGCCCCGTACCCGATTCCCGATCAGCTGAGACCTGAGACCCGAAGTTGTATCCCCAGCCAATCATCCGGTCTCCCTCTGCTGCCCCCTTTGAGCCCTGCATCTCCACTTGCCCACCTGTCAACTTGTCAACCGGCCAGCTAGTCTGCCTCTCCCCGTGCCCCCATGTCACCGTGCCAGCTTGCCCGCCTCGCGACCTTCGGTCGCGCTTGCTTCGCAGCCTGCCAGCGTGCCAGCAGATCCCCGTTCTAGCGCCCCCAGCGGGCGCTAGAACTGCCTCTCTTCCACCCACCCGATCAGGACCTTGAAACCGGGCAGGATGGCGAAGTGCAGGGTCAGCACGCAGGTATCCCATTCCGCCGGGACACTGAGCTTATGGGTCAGGGCGAGCTTCTTGCCCTGATACAGGCATACCTTGGGCTTGGCGTGGACGACGACGGCCTCCTGGAAATCCTTCTTGAGGCGCGGATCGTCGTGCACGTCGAAGGGGCTCAGCCTGGGCAGCTTGCGCAGGAACTCCAGCTTGCTGCGGGCGGCGCGATAATCGTCGAAATCGAGGTCATGCGCGGCCTCGATGACCGAATCCGTCAGCAGCACCTTGTGCTTCAGCACCGAACCTCGGATCATCTCGAAGAAATAGGCCATGCCTTGGGGGCGGGTATTGCCTTTGACCATGCGCGGGGCCTTGGGCGTGAGCGACTTTTCGAAGAGCGTCTCGATCTCCCTGGCCAGGGCGTCGTCGCCCGCCCGGTGCTCGATCGTCAGCTCGGACTTCGCGTGCACCGTGCGGTGCCGGATGATGATGTCGCCGTACTGGTGCAGCCCGCCGATGCGGGAGCCCACGTCGAATTCGCCGTTGATCCAGGACTCGTTGAAGGCCGGGGACGTCTCCACCAGCTTCAGCAGGCCCAGTTTCACCTTCTTCGCGGACAATTTGCAGGCGTAGGTCCGGATCAGCAGCTTCGTCGGGGGCGGGGAGGTAGGCGGTTCCATCGGGGCGTCGGGTTGCCCCGCCTTGACGCGTTGTCAAGGCGGTGGGGGACCTGCTGGCATGGTGAGCTGCTGCGAAGCAACGGCCGCCGCAGGGTAGGGGCAGGACTATGTCATGCCCGAGAGATGCCGTTTCATTTGGTATGTGGCGGTCCCGAACGCCGTTTCGCCTGCGATGCGTCTCTGCGCATCCCACTGTTCCTAGGATGCTAATAGCACATCTATTCCTAGTGTTATCCGTGCCGCTAGTATTCAAGTTTTACTACTGTAAGTAGTTAATTGACATAGGTTTATGAGATTAACTCCTTTTTATTCTGCAGGCGGCATGTTATGAATCGGCTCGTGCAAAACCTCATCCGCAAAAACCATCAGCTCAGCTTCGACGTCTTCGCTTCGGCGGACTCGTTCTTCTGGGCTCTCTGTCATGTCCCTGAATCCATCGACGGCGCTTCGCTCTGTCGCTTCGATCGCAACGCCTATCGTGTCATGCTCCCCGGAGCCTGCGTGCGGTTCCGCGTCTTCGATCGTGGCGAACGCACGCAGCTCGTCGCGCAGTTCAAGTCGTGCGCCTCGTCGCTATGGCAGCGCTTGCAGCAGCTGCTCCGTTCGTTCCTTCCGTTGCGTCAGCAGCCTCCGGGCACGCCACCGCCGCTCGATCCGGAAAAGAAGCCGCGCAAACATCTCCCGCAGTCTGTCGCCCAGTTCGTCGATGCGTGCATGACGAATCCGGAAATGGTCGGGCGTATTGTTTTCACGTCCCAGGCCCTGAATCTCGCCTTGCGTTGTGATTACCGTCACGTCCATCAGCTCGAGCCAATCATGGTCAAGCTCACGCGTGCCGCTGGCCTGCTTCGCGGCGGCCTGCACCGAGGCATGTCTCCCAAAGATTTCTGGGAGCGGGAAGCCGGGCTCCCCGTGACCTTGCAGCTCTCCGAGACCCAGGAGAAGAAGTATGGCGCGCATTACGACGCCGTGCACGACGGCAAGGTGCTTCGCGGTCGCATGCATCTCACCCTGGGGGCCGGCAAGAGTTCCGCCGACTGCATGTCCATCCACTTCGCGGTCTGCGAGGACTGCAGGGCGATCATCATCACCCGCTTCGGCGCACACGGCCCTACGGCTCGTTCCTGATTTTCCTATGCCTAAATCCAAAATGAATAAATCACGTCGACCTAAGCCGGCGGCCCGTCCGGTTGTCGTGCCCAAACCCTGTCGCCCTCCGTTTCCCTCGATCCGAGGTGTCCGCAGCATCCATGTCGCAAGAAGTCCCGACGGACGGGATGCCTTGGTCATCAAGTTAGCTCCGCATTACAACATCGTGATCACCGGTGGAGCTAAGCCCGCCGTCGCCATGTCGTATACCCACCATGGCTTCGTCGCTGAGGCCTGCGAACTCAACGGGCCTCTAGAGCAGGTCATCAACGTCGTCCGCCAGCATCTCCCGCATCTAAGCGTCGACTGAGGTATGGACGCGTCGGCGTACGCGTCCGCCCAATCACTTCTTCCCCCGCCGATACACGACCGCCTCGCACTTCTTGAAGCGGCGCAGCACCTTATTCAGGATCTTGTCGTCCTCGCGGCAGACGCCGACCGATTTGACGACCTTGGCCTTAAGGTCTTTCAGGAGTTCGCACGAGACCACCACCTGGCCGATCAGGCTCATGCCGAGCCGGCGGGCCTTGGACTGAATGACGATAACCCGCTTGCCCTTGACCAGTTCACGGTCGCCTTTGCGCGGGCCGCGACGTTCGGCCTTCTGGCCGAGCACGATGACCCCGTCGATGTGGCGCTTGTTCTTGCCCTTGGCGCCATCCCTTTTGATCGCCGGGAACTCCTCGATCAGCAGGCCTTGCCGCCCGTTCACCGTGCGCCAATACCAGCGCGTCATCGGGGTCTCGTGTTTGCTCATGTCTTCGACAGACGATCTCCGAGTCCAGAAGCACGCTTAACCTCTTCGGTCATGCACTTGGTTAAAGAGCCTTCGGTCTGGAAAAGCCGCACGTCTTTGCGTGCGCGGGTGATGCCGGTATAGAGCATTTCCTTCGTCATGAACCCTTTCTGACGGCTTTCCCCGAGGACCACGGCGACACGTTCGTATTCGGATCCCTGGGCCTTGTGAATCGTCGAAGCGAAAGCCAGTTCATATTCGGGAAGCGAGCTCAGGCCGATTCGAAGGAGGACTCCGCGATTTAGGAAGTAGGCGTTTCCGTCCGAGACTACGCCGACATCGCCATTATAGATGCCGTTGCGATGGTCGTTACGCAGCACCATGATGACCGCTCCGTCGGCGCGTAAGTTTGGGAGTTTGAGGCGACCTAGGATCTGCTTTGAGAGTTGTTCGGACCCAGTCTTGCCTACTCGGTGGGAGCAGAGGATGCGTTGCTTGGCGAGCAAGTTGAGGGCCTTGCGGATGGATTCTTCGTCGCCTGTCTCCGCTAGTTCCTTGATGAGGCTGAAGGCTTTCTGTGCGCCTGGGTTTTCGCCTTCGAGGTAATCCCAGAGAGTTTCAAAGTTATAAGGCTCGGTCATCCCCGGCTTCGTGAGGGCCGCAAGGTCGCCTTTCTTGATAGATTGTGCAAGGGTGGCGATTTGCGATTTGTCTCCGAATCGGTGAGGATTCTCCAATTTCACGCAGCAATCCTTAGCGAAAGCCTCCGCGCCGACGAGGTCCGCAAGAACGCTGCCAACTTCCACGGAAGGCAGCTGGTCGGGATCTCCCGCGAGAACCAGTGAGGCTTCCGGGTGCTCGAGTCGGTGAAGCAGTCGACCGATGAGCGAAAGGTCTGCCATGGAGGATTCATCGACGATGACTAGTTTGGCTGTCGCTAAGGCGTCACGATCGCCGAGCAGGCTATGCAGCGTCTGCGCCGGAGGGATGCTTTCAAGTCCGGCCGTGGTAGTCAGTGACTGGCGCATGCGGTCTGCGGCGCGGTTGGTGGGGGCGGCCAGACGAATCGAAGAGGCCTCGATGCCGCCATTTATGAGTGCACAGGTCAGAATGCCCTTGATGAGGTGAGTTTTGCCCGTGCCGGGTCCACCGGTTGCGATGACGAGGTGTCGGGTGCCCAGCATCTGGATGGCCGGCAGCTTCTCGGGGTCCAGGTCGAGTGCGGCGAAATGGGCTGCCTTGACGTCGATTTTCCATGCTTTTTCTCGCTTACGATTAAGTTTTCTAAGGTGCCAAGCCGCGTTTTCTTCTGCGTCGTCCATGCTGCGCAGGTAAAGACGGCTGCCTTTGGCCGTGGTCTGGACGGCGATTGGCTCAATGGGTCTTTCTCCTTTGTTATTTGCGTTGGCACATGGACCGAACAGCAGGGGATGGGTCTTGAGGAGCTGCTTTGCGTCGACAGCAACTTCAGAACAAGTGGCTCCGGAGAGGACGTCTTCGTAGGTTTTAGCAATGACTGCTAGCACGGCTTGATCTGCGCTGACTCCATAGGCGTCCACGAGGCGTTTCGCCAAGACGGCGGATTTTTCCGCGTCGGGGTTGTTTTCAATGGCCTGGTTGGGCTGGCTCATGCGGTCAGGATTTTCTGGATTTTATTGATGAACCTACGTTTCGGCAGGTGGTAGTAGCAGCCGAGCCCGTCTGGCTTTAGGCCGAAGGCGCGAAGGAAGACATATTGGACTCCGCCGAAGCAGAATTGGCCACGCTTGGCTTTGGCGGGGTCGTATTCCCATCTGTCTCCGTAAACCTGCTGAAGGTAGAGGTCGAGGGCGGCGGCGTAGAGGCTGAACTGGATCTGGTAGGAGTGCGCCGCGACGCCTTTGACTAGCCCCGCATGGTTGTAGTCATGCTCGTTTGTTCCGAGATGGTTGGTCTTCCAGTCCAGGATATAGAAGCGACCTTTGTGTTCATAGGCTAAGTCGATGACTCCGGTGAGAATCCCGTCTAGGTCGATCTTGCCTAACTTGAGCTTAGCCAGGGGCGAACCTTCTCCGAACTCCTCCTCAAAGGCGCTGGCGAGCTCCTTCAGCTTGTCCTCATTGCATTGGCCGCGCATGGCGAAGCGTACTTCGTGCAAGCAGCGATTCCGCTCAAGTTCCTTGAGCTTATGGCCTGGTTCGTCAGGTCCGACCAAGAGCGGAGCGTCGAGCCAGGCGCGGCAGGTTGAGGCAAGTTCCATCGAGATGCCTTTCCAGTCGGCTTCTCCGGCCGGCAGTCGAACTTGCTGCTCGATGAGTTTCGCTTCGATATCCAGGGGTAACTGGTCGGTCTCGGCGCCGCATTTCTGGAAGTCGATGATTTCCAGGATCTCGTGGATCACCGTTCCGAAGTCCGTGCCCTTGATGTCATCCCGGATCATCAGCTTGGCGTTTTTCGCCAGAATTTTGCCGATGTTTTCGTCGTCTTCATCTTCGTCTTCGGCGCGATTTTCTGGCTCCTTGGGCTTCTTCTGGGAGTGGTTCTTCGTCAGGCCGGAGTAGCTGGACCACCCGCGTACTTCCCGGAGTTGGTCTTTTTGCTGCTCCTTGTATGCCGTGACAAGGGCTGGGCCTTCCGTCTTCGTTGCGGCTTCTTTCTCTTTTTTATGCGAAACGGTCTTCTTCTTGGCGTCTGGAGCGTGCTGCTCGACTAGGACTTCGAGGGAAGGTGCACCCTTCGGTGCCTTGCGTTCTTCGTAGGTTGTCCAGGTGGCAGGATCAATGCCGCTGCTGCGAAGCACCTTGTGGAAGCCGTATTCCTTGGTCGGATCCTCCGCGATCTTATCGTTGAAGATGGTGAGGTGGCTCTTTGCTCGCGTTATCGCCACGTAAAGAAGGCGGGCATCTTCGTCGCGGGTCTGCGCGAGGAGGGCCTCGTTCTTGTCTTGGTTCTTTTTTAATTTTTTACCTCCAACCGTCAGTTCGTGTGAGTTTTCTGAACGGAGCACGTTGCCAGGGAAGGTGGGCGCATTCTTCGGGTTTTTGAGCACCAGGACGACAGAGTCGTATTCTAGACCCTTTGATTTATGGATGGTTTGGACGACGACCTGAGGGCGGGCGGATTCGAGTCGGAGGCATTCGTCCGGGGCGGCCTCAGAATCGCTTTCTTCCTCCATCTCGGCCTGTTCGACTTTGAGTTGCAAGTAGTTCAGCAGCTGGTCCGGATCGAGTCGTCGGTTGGCCTGGACGAAGGCGAGGTGCTCGCCGACGTGCGTCAGGTCGATCAGGGCACGCGAGCGGAAGGCGCTTCTCGCCAAGGTCTCACGGACTGAGGTGATGTCCTTCTGGGGGGCGGTGCGGGTAAGCTGTTCCCAGCAGGAGCTGAAGCCGTATTCGGTCCAAGCCTTGCTGCACTTCCCAAGCCATGCCGCCAGATTGTTATGAATGCTGAGAACTTTGTCGTCGGACTGGTCGGCCGAGACGTCGAGTACGTTGGTAGGTAGGTTGCCGAACAGGGCAGGGCGCGAGATCAGCAGTGACTTGCGTGCGCTCGCATCGGCTGGTCGGAGGGCTGCGCGAAGAAGCAGGAAGGATTGGAAGGCGGTCGTGGTTTCGTAGACGGATTGGGTCGATTCAAGCGCTGCCGGTACCTTCGCCTCTACGAGGGCGCGGTGTAGCATGTTGCCGTGGCTGTTGCTACGCACGAGTACGCCGATGGTCTTGCCGGGTGGTTGGCTGGACAGGAGTCTGACAACTTCGTTGGCCACGGCGTAGGGGTCGTTGCCTTCGATGAGCCTGACTGGCTTGTGATTTGGTGCGCCAGGGGGCGTGTCGCTGGTCTTATGTCTGGCGAGGCCGTGGGTGATGACGCCATGCTCCTTGTCATTGCTCCCAAAGAAATTCTGGTGGCCGAAGACCGCGTTAAAGAACCCGATCATCTCCGGCGATGAACGGAAATTGCCAAGGAGGGTGCTGCCTTTGTTGCCCTCGCTCGCATGGACGGCCTTGAGGTAGGTGTGGAGGTCTGCGCCGCGGAAGCCGTAGATAGCCTGCTTGGGATCGCCGACGACGAGCAGCAAGGCGCCTTCGTTCGTGGCCTCCGCTGTCCCGAAGAGGTGTTGGAAGATGTCCCATTGGGCTGCATCGGTATCCTGGAATTCATCGATGAGGCAGCACGAATAGGCTAAGCGCAGCTGTTCTTTGAGCTCGCGTGCCCTTTCCACCTGCTCCGGGAGTTCGGCTGACGTCGATGCTCCGGCGGCTTTTTCGGGGAGTAGCGCATTTCTTAAACGCAAGATCAGGTCGTCAAAAGTGACGGTTGTTTCGTTGGCGATGCGTTTCGCGACGAAGGTTTGGAGCGCGGGGCCATCCGCTAGCGAGTCGACGTTACAAGTCGGGTCAGCCATCAGGACGCGGACGGCTCGTGCGATCGTGGATACGGTCTCATCAGCGGAACCGCCTGAGCGCACCCAGTCTGCGGCGATGGATTCCGCTATGATGCCTCCGTCGACCGGGCTCCCGGCCATGGGGGCGAACCCTGCGTTGACGGCGTGTTCTGCAAACGCCGACTGGCAGAAGCCGTGAATGGTCGTGATCGACATACGGCCCAGCTGGTTCAGTGCTTTGCCGGCAAGTTCCGCGGCTTTTTCCTTCGTGATTCCGGCGGCTTCGCGAATCTCTGCCAGTACGATTGCGTCATTTTCGGCGGTGCTTCCGGATTCGATGGCTTCGAGCATTTCGCGAAGGCGCTGACGCATCTCGAGGCAGGCTGCCTCGGTAAAGGTCACCATGAGGATCTCTCTTGCTTGCTTCTTTTCCTGGAGCAGCAGGCGTACGACCACCCAGATGAGGCTGTAGGTCTTGCCGGTGCCGGCGCCGGCTTCTATGGAGCGGAAGCCGGGCTTGAGCGAAGCCGACTTGAAGTTGAATTCCTTGGGAGGGGACATTGTTAAATTAGTTGGATGATTCGCCGGCATTTCCGCCCTTGGCTACGCGGCTGATTTCCTGGTCGCCGACGAACATCCGCGCCGCAATTTCATTAAAGGCTTCTAGGTCGAAGTCTTCGGGCATCACGAGGCGTTCTTCGTATTTCGGTTTGTCATGCTTGCTGGGGAGAATTTCCTCCAGCGTGAGGTCTTTGCTCTTTCCTTTGCTCTCCTCTTTTGCGGGGTAATATTTCTCAAAGGATTTTGAGAGAAGTTTAAGCATCAACGGCATGTCGGCCGCCAGCGGACTGGAGGCTAGTTTGTCGAAACCTTCGCGAAGCCTTGCGACGCCTTTGTCGGTCACCTCGACCTCGCACGAAGCGAGGTCGAGCAGGGTGGGTATGCCGGTCGTAGTATTGCGTCCCTTGAGTCCGAGGGCCGAGACTTTGCGATAACGTACTCCGTCTGCGTCGTATTTGCAGAGCATCGCCAGCCCGGTCAGGCAATCATGCCAATCGGGCTTCCTTTCGACGACGAGCACGAGCACGCCCTTCGATTTTGGATCGCGCCCTTCGTAGTCCTTGTTCTCGTAGGCGCTGATCATCGGCAGCTTGATCGATTTGATGAGGTGTGACTCGGCGGACTTTCTAGAGCCGAGTGCAGCTTGCAGCGGGCGCTTCATTTGGTCTGTCTCTTCCTCGAGGATTGTCTGCATCGCGAGGAGTTGGGCGAGGAGTTGTCCGCCATCCTGGCCGGCTGGGAAGAAACCGCTTTTTTCACGGATTTCCTGCATGTTGCGGGCCAAGGTCTCGATCTCGCCTGCTTCCTTGGGGATTCTTCGTCGAGGTTGGCCAGGGCCGACGTCATCGCGCCAACGATCAATCCAGTCATTGGCGGCATAGATGGTGTTGGCATTATCTTCCAAGGGTTCGTCGTTGTCTAAGGCTGACTTGCGGCGGGGTGCCTTTATGCCGATCTGCGCCAGCGCGCTCTGGACTGGTTTAGACCACAGTTGGGCCCATTCTTCTAGGCTTAGTTCGGAAAGCTTTCCGCCTACCTTCGGTTCGATGCAGGGGGCGATAAGTTCGTTTTTCAACTCGATGAAGACATCATGGGCATGCTTGTCGTAGGTCTCGGAGACGGGTCGTTCCGCCTTGAGGTCGTCGGCACCTCGAGGTGCTTGGTAATCCGCCAGCGCATGATAGTTGACGGTGAAGTTCGCTCCGAGTTTTACGCCTACCCGCCGTAAGATTTCGATGGGTAAGGCGGCGCTAGCCTTCTTGCCAGTCGAGCCGGCGTAGCCATCGAAGGTCGCGATGACACGTTGTTTTGCTGCCAATAGGGCCAGCAAGAAGGCATGCATGGAGGTGTCTTCCTGGCAGCTAGCTCCAATCGCCGCCAAGCTAGGGGTGGGCTTCTTTCCCTTCGTCTTCTTTTCCTGGGCGATTTCTGGTCCGACGCCCCGTGCCTTGATTGGGAAGGCGCCGTCGGACATGCCGATAAACGCGATGATCTTGGCCGGATGGACCGAGGTTGCCCGAAGTGGCGCAAGCGTGACCCGGCCGGAGAGGAATTGTCCGGAGCCTGCTTCGAAGTCGCACTGATCCAGCAGCATCTGGCAGAATAGCGAATGGCTGACGCAGTCGGTGAGGCCTTCGGAGGCCTTGTGCATCGCCGCAGCCTGTTGCTTGAGCGTTTCGAGTGCTTGGCCTAGTTCCTTGTTCTGTCGGACATAGTCCTTCCCGCTGGGCAGTAGGGTGGCGACCTGGCGGAAAGCTTCGACCCATTTCTCCAGTCCCTGCGGATTTCGTGCCGCCTCGATCCATGCGATGAGAGGTTCAAGGACGTCTCCTAGGTCCTTGGCGAGGTCGAGCCCTTCTCGTCCCGATATCCCGGGCATGGGAGAAGTGTCGGCGGCAACGACGACACGCTGACCGAGGGCGGTTCCGAGTGCGACCCGCTTTCGGAAGTCCTTGAGTGTCCCGATCTCAGTAGCTTCAGGTGCCTGTAGCTCTGGCTTATCTCCATTTTTTGGCTTCTTCGGCTCAGGGCGGGTTATGCGGGTGTAGTATTCGTTGCGGTGCGCTTTATCGAAGCCCCAGTAGAAGGGCGCTTCTTCCATCCACGAATGGATCGTTTCGAGGTCGTCGGCACCCCACTTGAGCCTGTCCTGCATAGCGCGCATAGATAGTAGGGAATGAAGGTCGCCTGCGGTTAGGCGTCCTCCTGGAAGTTCTGCCAAGGCCTTGACAAGGGAACCGTAGGATGAGTTGCCCGCCCCGTACAGGTTGGCTGTTGCCACGCTGAAGCGAGGAAGGCGGCTACCTAGGACGGCGCGGAGCAACGGTGCGTAGACCTCTGGCGTCGGTGAAAGGACAAGGATATCACTTTGACTGAGCGTCTTGTCGTGCTCCAGGGCGGCGAGCAATTGGTCACGTAGGACCTCGGCCTCGCGGAGCGGGCCGTGGCAGCGATGAATCGAGATGCTCGGGTTGCTGGTGGTCTCCGATAAGGAAGACGGCAAGAATGCCTCGCCTGTCGCGAGCGTGCCCATGGCCCGCTTCAATTCATTGAGGCGAGTCGCATGCTGGGAGCCTGTTTGGTGCGTCGTACAATCGCAATGATCTACGATGTCGTTGAATTTTTCGAACTGCAGTCGGTAGTAGCGTCCGGCCGAGACGAGCAATGGCAGGGCTGGGTTCGCTATCTCGATGTCCTCATTGTCGGTTCCAAGCGTTTCGAGGATCGCTCCGGTGGTCATCCGGTCGTTGAGGCCATGCGTCGGCTGAAGCTGGTAAAACGATACGGAGACTTTTTCCGAAAGTGCCATGAGGGTGTTGAGCAACGTCGCCGAAGTGTCTCCCGTGATAAATAAAGCGATCCTTCCCGGAAGCGCCGCGGCCATTTTCTCCCGGTTTTGCGCCGCCTTCTTGTCGGTGGTCAGCGCCTTGAGGATGTCCACATCGTGGACGTGCGGCAGCTTATGGTTTTTGCGTATTTCCACAATCGCTGCGTGCCATAGCGGTGACCAGCGGTCATCGGGGTCAGTTTGTTTACCGTTCTCTGCGCGCGATACCCATTTCTCATCGTTGCGAATCAGGTCTTGGAAGTGACGCGCAAGACGGAAGGCCAGCCCCCAGCGTATCACCTCAGCTTCCGCGAGCTTGCCCTTGTCGTCGGTGTCGGAGATGCCGCTCCACTTTTTCCAGTTAGACCGGTGCGGTTCTTCTCCTAGCAGTCGATAAAGTCTGGCTGGCAGGGCCTCCAGCGGGTTGCCGATGACGGCTTCGTCGCCCGAAAGGACCCGGGCCGCCCAGAGTCCGAAGCGCCGTGTGTTCATCAGCTGGGCGTTCATGTGGACCTTCAGCTGTCCGGGGCCGACGATCGCCTGCGTCAGCCAGTTGCTTGTCGCCTTACCATCGACCAGGATGATGTCCTGCAGGAAAGGGTCGGTCGGAGGATGCTCCCTCAGGTCCTTAGCTAGTTGTAGGCCCAACTGTTCGATGTCGGTGCTGGTATAGAGACGCGGACGTGGGGTTTCCTGGGGCATGGACGAAATAGGGGATTCCTATGGCTACCATACCCCAGGGTAAGCGCAAGCCGGGGCGGGGTGGGGTGGGAGATATTATGGTCGTCCCTGCCAGTCAGGCCTAGGTGTGAATAAGTGGGTGGGGTCCGGCTGGCGTCAGGTCGGGCGCGGCTCACGGGCAGTTCAAGCTAGCTTAGGGGGTGGGGCGTAGTTTTGTATTTCTAATATGAAACGCCGACGTAAGGAACGGGACGCCACGCTGATCGAAGACGAGTGCCTGGCCTGTCTGGCCTTCTTTGCTTATCGTACCGAACGGACGACCCGGCCGGAGTTGGTCAAGGCCTTGGCATTGTCGACACGCCTGGATGAGCCGACCAAGGGTAGCCGGGAGGGGTGGTGGAAGTTCAAGTTCGACAACATCCATTTCGCCTTCAAGTCGCTGGAGGGCAAAGAGGTCCGTGGCCGGTCGTTGACCAAGACCGAAAAGGGCGGGGCCGAGAGCGGAGCCGGGGTTCAGGAGAACATCAGGAAATTCGCCCTACACTATTTCCTTAATGATTTCGCCCTTTGCGTGGAGCTGGCCAGACGTGCCTTGGATACGCCGCTTCCGGCGCAACTAGAACGCGCGGTGTTTGAGGATACCGATGGATTGCCATCCCGGAGTTATCTTTCTCCTGGGGATATCCAAGCGTTAGAGGAAGCTTCCCCGGAAGGCGTCCGGAAGCTTCGCCAGCACTGGTATCTGGAGCGCGATTCATCGCTGCCTCGTAAGGCCAAGGAGGCCTTCGTAGCTAGCCATGGCGAGCTATACTGCGAGGTTTGCGGACTACGACCCGTAACCACGTATGGCCATCCCTTGGTTGACGCACATCATCGACTTCCCCTTAGCCAGTATGCTGCGTCCGGGAAGGTGAGCACGGCGCCGTCTGACTTCGCGATTCTTTGTCCATCATGTCATCGGGCTGTCCATAAGCATGTCGACTGTGATGTTGATGCCGTCAGGGCATCGATCCCTAAGGGCGGTGTCGTTTTCAGAGGTAGGTCTTAGAGTGGTATTGCTAGGCGAACGGCCTGGGCGTACCCTGGGGCCATGAAATCGAGCGATGTTCGAGGGATGCTGATGGGTTATCTGGCTGCGCGCTTC
>Ga0214206_1000351_pt1 | contig 12833 bp, 14 predicted proteins | sample TroBogEpilimnion_26_FD_153044 | JGI IMG/M metagenome (GOLD analysis project Ga0214206, IMG submission 153044) | Freshwater microbial communities from Trout Bog Lake, WI - 07JUL2009 epilimnion | ecosystem: Environmental > Aquatic > Freshwater > Lake > Epilimnion/Euphotic zone | place: Trout Bog...
AACTACTGCAATCGGTACAATTACTCCTACTGCAGCTGGTGGCGTTATTGCTTATGTTCCAACAGCTACTGCAGCTACTGCAACTATCCTCAATAACATTGGTACAGTAGATGCTACATTGACATTCTCTGCAGCTAACGTAACAGCTTTAACTGGCGGTGCGGTTGGCGGTACATTTGATGTATCTTACACAGCCCGTAACGTTGACGGTTCTATCACTGCTTACGGTTCTGGCTACACCAATAATTAATTGCCTAGGGGGCTTAGTCCCCCTACTTAACATACAAGGAAATTAATTATGGCGAACCTAATCACAAATCTGCAACAAAATCCTTCAATCATGCCCTCTGTTACGATGCAGGGTGCGTATGAGCCGTTCGACCTTCAAGTAGCTCGTAATCAAATTGCTGGCCATACAACAGTTAGTATTTTTGGCTATCAAGCTAACGTAACAACTACATCTATTCCTGTTTGGGAAAATGCTACAACTTATACTTTTCCAGCATCTGCTGCAACAGCAAACGTAGCAAGCTCATCTGCTAACGATGTTGGTGCTACTGTTTTGATTAATGGTTTGGATTCAAACTTCAACCCACTTTCTGAGACAGTTACAATTGCCAGCGGAAACACTGTAACAACTAATAGCTATTTGCGTATTAACAGCTTGTTCTTAACAAAACCCGGAAGTGGTTACGTTACTAACCAAGGTAATATTACTGTTAAGCAAGGTTCAAATACTATTGCTCAAATTAACACTGGTATTGGTAAATCACAAAGTAGTGTATACACTGTTCCAAATGGATACACATTCTACTTAGATTATGTTGAAGCAAACACATCAAACAGTTATACTAGCGGTAATTATTTAGTATACAACGTTGTTACAAATAATAATGTGACTGGCGTTCAGGCATCTATTTTACAACAACCTTTTACATCAATTTATACTGCAGTTCGTTCTCAAGATCCATTTGCTTATCCACAAAAAACAGATATCCAATGGCAATTAAAAACTAGCGCAAGCACATACGCAGTTGGTATTATTGTAACTGGTAAATTGATTAAACTAGACGGTCAAACTGCTTAAGGCACTTAAATGCCAATCTGGTTAGACACAAGAGGTAATTCAGTACTTTCGGTGGCGATCTGTGATCGCTGCCGAATTAAGTACCCTTACACTGAACTCAGACCCGATCCTAACTTTCCAGGAATGCGGGTGTGTGAGTACGATCTAGATAACTTTGATCCTTGGCGTTTACCAGCGATTCAAACAGAAAATATTTCATTGCGTTTCCCAAGACCAGATACCAATATTGCAACGGGTCCAGTTGCTGGACAACAAGTAGTAACTGGTGTTGCCCCAAATGGTCCTATTGATAGTCCAGTAGATGGCACTAGAAAACCGAACGATCCAAATCGCAACTCGGTATTTATTACGCAAACACAAGAACAAGCCACAACCGCTGGTCAACCCGGCGATTTAACGGATTAATATATGGCCGATCAGTCGATATCACAATTACCAGTCGCAACATTGCCCTTAACGGGCAATGAGCTTGCTATACTGGTACAAAATGGCGTTACCAAACAAACACTGGTACAATATATCGCCAATGCGGTATCGCCTGGTAAGTTAATTGCTTCTGTTGCGTTTGTTGGCAACAATTTAGTATTCTATTACACAGATGGTACAAACCAATCTGTTGGTCCAATTCCTGGTTATGTATCAGCAACTATTAATGGTTCTGGTCACTTAATCCTTACTAATTCACTTGGATACAACACTGACGCTGGTCAAGTTGTTGGAGCTACTGGCCCAACTGGTCCAACTGGCCCAACTGGTCCGACAGGCCCAACTGGTCCTGCGGGCGCAGCTGGCGCAAATGGTGTTGCAGCAACAGTTACTGTCGGTGTAACAAATACTGGCGCACCAGGATCTTATGCAGCAGTAAATAACTCTGGCACATCGCAAAATGCGGTGTTAAATTTCACCATTCCTGCAGGTGCTACGGGTGCTACGGGAGCTACAGGTCCGCAAGGTCCTACGGGCGCAGGCGTAGCAAACGGTGGTGTTACTGGTCAAGTATTAGCTAAAGCATCTGGTCTTGATTATGATACACATTGGATTAGCGTTGTTGGTACTGGTACAGTAACATCGATTGGCGCTGGTACAGGTTTATCATCTACTACAACCAACCCAATTACTTCAGCTGGTACATTGTATCTTACCAACACAGCAGTTACCATCAACGGTAATTCTGTTAGCTTAGGTAATTCAACTACTATTACAGCCAATACAACCAATGCGTTGACTATTGGCACTGGATTATCTGGCACATCATTTAATGGATCAGCTCCAGTTACTATTTCAATTAGCAACACTGGCGTTACTGCGGCATCTTACGGCACAGCAAGTAATGTGGCATCAATCCTTGTTAACGCTCAAGGCCAGATTACCTCTGCAAGCAATACACCAATTAGTATTGCTGCAAACCAAATTAATACTGCTATTCCAAACAGTGGATTGGCAAATAGCTCTGTTACCTATAACGGGGTAGCAGTTGCTTTGGGTTCTAGTGGCACAATTACTGCAGCTAACCCAAGTGCATTAACTATCGGTACTGGCTTATCTGGTACAAGTTACACTGGCGCTGCGCCAGTTACGATTGCTATTAGTAATACTGCTGTAACGGCAGCAAGTTATGGTTCAGCTGCGGTTGTGCCAACCTTTACGGTTAACGCACAAGGTCAGCTTACTGCCGCGGCTAATGCAACAATCAGTATTCCATCAAGTGCAATTAATACTGCTATCCAAAATAGTAGCTTAGCAAATAGTTCAGTCACTATTAACGGTACAGCAATTGCTTTAGGTTCAAGCGGTACTGTAACCGCCAATACACCAAATACATTAACGATTGGTACTGGTTTATCGGGCACTAGCTTTAATGGCAGTAGCCCAGTTACGATTGCAATTAGCAATACCGCAGTAACCGCCGGAACATACGGTTCTGCCTCTGTAATCCCAGTATTTACAGTTAATGCACAAGGACAGATTACCAGCGTAACAAATACATCTACCAATGCGCCAGCTTATCAGGGCACATGGAATGCGTCAACCAATACACCAACATTAACATCAAGCGTTGGCACACAAGGTTACTACTATGTGGTCTCTGTGGCCGGTACAACAAACCTTAACGGTGTTGCAGATTGGTCTGTTGGCGACTGGGCAATTTTCAGTGGCGGTGTATGGGAAAAGATTCCGGGTTCTAACTCTGAATCATTTACCAGTTTAACCACCGTAAACTTGGCAGTAACTGGCTTGACTGGTTATATGTATGCCAATGGTTCAAGCAACATTACAGCATCAACCACAATACCTAATACCGCAATTAATGGTTTAGGCACAATGTCAACACAAAACGCCAACGCAGTAGCAATTACTGGTGGCTCTATTAACGGAACAACAATTGGTGCATCGACGGCAGCCGCCATTACGGGCACAACTATAACAGCAACATCATACGTCGGTATATCCGGAGGAACATTCTAAATGGCACAAAGCGGCTACACACCCATTCAATTATATTACAGCACAACGGCCTCCAATGTGCCGACCGCTGGCAACCTCGTTAATGGCGAATTGGCGATCAATATCACCGATGGTAAGTTGTATTACAAAAACAACGGCGGAACAGTTACACTATTAGCTAGTTCAGCAAACGCTTCACCAGTAACTACATTTAGCGCTGGTACAACTGGTCTCACACCTAGTACAGCAACTTCTGGCGCTGTTACGCTTGCTGGTACACTAGCAACTACTAACGGTGGTACTGGATTAACAACATTTACTGCAAACAGTGTATTTTATTCAAGTTCAACTAGCGTAGTTGCTCAATCTGCTAACTTAGCATATAACGGAACAATATTTACCCTTGGTGCAACGGGTTCATCTGCTCGTTTCCAAGGTGATTTTAGTAACGCAACTTTTGCTACTAGAACAGCATTTCAAACTGGTACAGCAAACAGCACAACTGGTATTTACGCTTTACCGAATGGTACATCTACTGCAGCATCTTGGCAAGCCACAAATAACAGTGACCCAACTAACGCATCTAAAGTCTTAATTGCTACAAACGGTTCTACCGATGTGCAATTAGTATCTGGTATCAACGGAACTGGCACATACTTACCGTTGACATTTTATAACAACGGTTCAGAAAAAATGCGCCTTGATACAACGGGTCAGTTGTATATCGGTCAGACTTCTGGTACTGCGTTAGTTACCATTACCTCAAGCGCAACCTATCCAGCGTTTAAGGTGCCGAACATTGTTGAAGCGGCTAACGTATCAGCCACAGCGCCAACCAGCACAACAAACTTGTACTTGGCTAACGGTGCGGTTCAATACCTAACCTCTAACGCAACAACCAACTTTACGCTTAACTTTGCGTACTCTAGCACAACATCACTTAACACAGCATTAGCTACAGGTGATTCTGTGTCTTGCACACTGGTTGTGACTAACAGCACAACAGCGTATTACCCAAGTGCGTTTACCATTGACGGTACATCTGTCACTCCTAAATGGCAGGGTGGTACTGCCCCAACTAGCGGTGATGCTTCAGCGCTTGACTCCTACACTTTTGTTATCATCAAGACAGCATCCGCTACTTACACAGTACTCGCATCACAAACTAAATTTGCTTAAGGTCTTATAGATGCCACGTTTATCTAAAATTGGAGCAGCAGCCCTAGCAGCCTTTGGTTGGACGGGCTTATCTACTGTTTCTGCAAGTTACCTTCAAGTAGCTGGTGGCGGCGGTGGTGGTGATTTGGTCGGTGGTGGTGGCGGTGCAGGTGGTTTATTAACTGGCGCAACATCTCTTAACCCAACCCAGTCATACACAGTAGTTGTTGGTGCCGGCGGTGTTGGTGGCGTTTATACAACCGATTACAATTATGGAACAAATGGTAGTAATTCTCAATTTGGAACATTAACAGCTTCTGTTGGCGGCGGTACTGGCGGTCCGGGTAACGGATCTGTTGGTTTGACTGGTGGTTCCGGCGGCGGTGGTGGTGCTTCATCAGGATCGGCCGGTGCTGGAGGTTCTGGCACTTCTGGACAAGGTAACGCTGGTGGTGCGTCCCAAATAGGTAACGGAAATACAACTCAATGTTCTGGCGGCGGTGGTGGAGCTGGTGGAGCTGGTGCTAGTGGTACAAACTCAGGTGCTGGTAACGGCGGTGTCGGTGTGGCTTCATCTATTTCCGGAACAAGCACTTATTACGCCGGCGGTGGCGGTGGTGGACAACGCAACAATAGCAATCCCGGTGGAACTGGAGGTAACGGTGGTGGAGGTAATGGCACCAACGGAAACGGTACTGTAGGTCTTCCCGGTACAGCAAATACAGGCGGTGGCGGCGGTGGTGCTGGATACAACAACGGCGGTACTTTTTATTCCGGCGGCAACGGTGGCTCAGGCGTAGTGATTATCTCCTACCCATCTCCACAGAAATTTGGTGGCGGTATCGTCACAACTAGCGGTTCAAACACAATTCACACATTCACCACATCGGGCACATTGAGCCCATTGTCCTCATTGACAGCAAGCTATTTAATCGTAGCTGGCGGTGGCGCTGGTGGTGGTGCAACAAACTTTGGTGGTCAAGGTGGTGGTGGAGCTGGTGGTTTGTTATCTGGCTCTAGTTTAACCATTGACACCAACTCAATATATTTAGTAACCGTTGGCGCTGGTGGTGCATCAACAACTACCACAGGTTCTAATGGTTCCAATTCATCTTTTAGTATGGTTGCAACCGCAGCTGTCGGAGGTGGTGGCGGCGGCGGCGGATCAACTAGTGGCGGATATAATGGAGCCTCTGGTGGTTCTGGTGGTGGCGGTGCTAGTGCAGGCGGTTCTTATCAAGGTACAGCGGGAAGTGGCACTTCTGGTCAAGGAAACAATGGTGGAGGAATTTCAACTACTTCATCTCCTTATGGTGCTGGCGGTGGCGGTGGCGCTGGAGCTGTTGGAGGCACTGGAAATAGTTCAGTAGCTGGCAATGGCGGAGTAGGACTTACATCTTCCATTTCTGGAACTTCTACTTACTACGCTGGTGGAGGTGGTGGCGGTATTCGTACAGGCGGAACAAACGGCACAGGCGGTTTAGGTGGCGGTGGTGCAGGTAGCAACACCAATGATAATAATGGTGGTGCAGCAACTATAAACACTGGCGGTGGCGGTGGTGGTTCATCACAATCCTCCTCTACAGTTTCTGGTGGTGCAGGCGGCTCTGGTGTTGTTATTATCAGCTACGCAGGCTCTACTCAGCTTATGGCTGGTGGTACAGTCACAATCTCTGGTGGCAATGTAATCCACACATTCACCTCAAGCGGATACTTAGCGCCACTCAAGTTTGTTGGCAACTCACTACGTTTCCGTCGTTCTAATTCTGGCTATTTGCAAAGAACTCCAACGGTTGCTGGCAATCGCCAAACATTTACCATTTCAATGTGGGTTAAGCGAGGTATCTTAGGTTCAACTCGTGTTGGGCTATTTGCTGCAGGAACATCTTTAAGTGCTGGTGGCCCAGCGGGTTCAATTTATTTTGATAGCGGAACACCGGATCAATTGCAAGTAATTGGCGCTGGAGCATCTTCTTATATTTTAGCCACTAATCAGCTATTTAGAGATCCGGCTGCTTGGTATCATATTGTTGTTGCGTTTGATACAACTCAAGCGACTGCATCAAACCGTATTAAACTTTATGTAAATGGCTCGCAAGTAACATCTTTTGCTTCAGTTACTTACCCTTCACAAAACTTTAATACTGACTATAACAATACTATTGTTCATGATATTGGCGCAAGAACTGATGATGGTTCATCAGCAAATACATTCTTTGACGGTGAAATGACCGAGATTAATTTCATCGATGGTCAGCAACTAACACCAAACGCATTCGGTACATTTAACAGCTACGGTGTATGGCAGCCTATTACCTACGGTGGTAGCTACGGCACAAACGGCTTCTATTTGCCCTTTAACTATAATGGTACAACTTCAACCTATGGTGGTTCATTTAACGGAACTAGCCAGTATTTAAACTTTACAGGCAACTCATCATTACAGCTAAGCACTGGAAGTTTTACTATTGAGGCATGGGTTTATGGTCCAACTCAAGCAGCTTATGCTGGTATTACAGGTTCATCCACAGTAACTAGCGGTTGGACTTTTAGATTAAATAACACTGGAAATTTAGTTCTTACAAACGGAAGTACCACATACACATCATCTTCTACAGTCACAATTAATACTTGGACTCATGTAGCAGTTGCAAGAAGCGGTACTTCGTTGTATTTCTTTATAAATGGAAACGCAGCAGGAACCGCTACAAGCTCAGATTCAATTGACTTGACAAGTGGAACATTCCAAATTGCTAAAGGATTTAGTGTAGATACTTCTAATAGCTATTTCAATGGCAGTATTTCTAATTTAAGAATTGTAAAAGGTACAGCTGTATATACTTCTTCGTTTACTCCGCCAACAAGCCCATTGACAGCAATTAGTGGCACATCATTGTTGACATTACAAAACGCAACCATTATTGATAACTCAACAAATGCGTTTTCTATCACTAACAATGGTTCTGTTGCTACTTATGTTGGGTATCCGTTTTACTTAAATATCGGAAAAGACAATGGACCAGCTGGTAATAACTGGACACCTAATAACATTAATAGTGGTCTACCAACAGGGTCTACTTATGATGTAATGACCGACGTCCCAACGCTGACCAGCGCAACGGCAGCGAACTATGCTACTTTAAATCCTTTGGTCACTAGTTCTGTAACATTGTCTAATGGTAATTTAGCTGGTTCATTCCCACCAGTAAACTACTGTGCTGTTTCAACTATGGCAGCTACAAGCGGTAAATGGTATTGTGAAATGATTGTTGGAACAGTGGCATCTGGTGACTATGCTGTTGTTGGAATTGGTGCGCCAAATACATCAAATTGGAACACTGGTCCAAGTATTACATGGGCGACATCAGCAGCAAGTCCAACGTACGTGCAATCAAAAGGCGGATGGTCATTCTCATCAAATACTGTGACTACAACTTACGCCACTGGAGATGTTGTTGGAATTGCGCTGGACTTAAACAGCAATACCCTTGCCTATTACAAAAATGGAGTTTCACAAGGTTCGATGACAATTAGTGTAAGTGGGTATGTTGCCTTCTTAATTGCCTATTCAAGTGGTTCTAATACAGGAACAGGCACGGTTAACTTCGGCCAACAGCCATTTGTCTACACACCCCCATCTGGCTACGTAGCCCTTAACACTTACAACCTATAAGATTATGAGCACACCAACAATCCCAGCTGGCAATTTGTACATGAACGCTACCTTGTATACGGGTAATGGTACAAATCAAACCATTATTAATGGCGTTGCAGGACAACAATTTACGCCAGATATGGTTTGGATTAAAGGCAGAAACAATACTTGGTCGCATTGGTTACAAGATTCTGTTCGTGGTTATAATTATTTGTTAGTTAATACAACTAATGCTGAATCTCCAAACTCATCACATTCATGGTCAACATCAGGGGCCACCACAAACGGGTTTAATGTATATTATGGAGATAACGGTTCTATTAACAATAATGGTGATACTTATGTTGGTTGGAACTGGAAAGCAGGTGGCACAGCCGTCAGTAACACAGCAGGCACAATTACTAGCCAAGTAAGCGCAAACACAACAAGCGGATTTAGTATTGTTACTTATACTGGTAACGGTACAAATTTAGCAACAGTGGGCCATGGTGTTGGCGCAGCACCATATTTTGTAATCATTAGACGCAGAGATACAGGCCAAAACTGGCTTGTTGATATTTCTAACATTACAGGAACAACTGGAAATGTATTAACTTTAAATACAACAAATGCTGTTGTAACAAGTACAACTATTGCACCTGTTAAACCGTCTTCAACAGTTTTAACATTGGGAACAGACGGTCTTTCTAACGCCAGTGGTGGAACTTATGTAGCATACTGCTGGGCTCCAATCGCTGGCTACTCTCAATTTGGCTCGTACACAGGCAACGGCTCGGCTGATGGTCCATTTATCTATACTGGGTTTAGACCTAGATTTTTAATGATTAAATCAAGCTCTCAATCTGGAACTGCTTGGTTACTATTAGATTCATCAAGAGACCCTTATAACCAAGGTAGTGATGGTTTGCAAGCAAACTCATCTAATGCTGATAGCTTAATTTACTATTTTGACTTTTTGTCAAATGGTTTTAAGATTAGGCAAACAACTGGTTACGATATGAATAACAGTGGTCAAACCTACATCTACGCAGCCTTTGCCGAGGTGCCTTTTAAATTTGCAAATGGGCGCTGAGATAAAATGCCACAAGGAAGATTCCACACAGACAAGTCAGGCAACCGTTTTGGAATGCTTACGCTTGTTACTATGCTAGACCAAAAAAACAGCAATGGTAGTTATCGCTATATTACTCAATGTGATTGCGGTGAAAGTAAAGCTATTTACTATAATCAAATGGCTAGTGGTCGCTCTAAATCTTGTGGTTGTTTATCCCGCAGAACTGGATTAGAAAGTCCAGCATATAAACATGGGCGTAGTAAAACAAAAGAATATGACCTAGAATTACATATGAAACGGGCTTATGGCTTAGGCTTTAAAGAATATGAAGAAATGCTTTTTAATCAAAATGGAGTTTGTGCTATTTGTAATAGCGAACCACCAAAGAATCAGCATAAAACAAGATTAAACATTGACCATTGCCACACAACTGGAAAGGTACGAGGATTACTTTGTGATGCTTGTAATCGTGCCATTGGGTTGTTAAAAGATAGTCAAGAGTTGCTTGAAAAAGCAAAACAATATTTAAACGCTAACGCCAGATAGGAGAAGTAAAAAATGTCACATTTCGCTAAAGTAGAAAACGGTGTAGTAATGCAAGTTATTGTAGCCGAAGCAGACTTTATCTCAACCGGAGCCCTAGGCGATCCAGCAAGCTGGGTACAGACCTCATACAACACCCGTGGCGGTGTTCACTATGGCCAAGATGGTCAGCCAGACAGCGAGCCAGCACTACACAAAAACTACGCTGGTATTGGCTACACATGGGACGGCACTGGCTTTGCAGCACCTAAGCCATTTGCATCTTGGACTCTTAATCCAGACAGCTACATCTGGGAAGCACCAGTTGCCTACCCAACAGACGGTAAGGCTTACACTTGGAACGAAGAAACCAAAGCGTGGGATGCTGTAACTGAACCAACTCCTGCCTAAGAGTAAATGATGGATTATGAAAATCAAGTCGACATGTTCAAGTACGGCCAATTGGTAGCAACAGTTGACGCACTGGAAAAGAAGATCGACAAACTCGAAAAATCGGTAGAGTATCTATGCGAACTCGCCAATAAATCAAAGGGTGGTATGTGGGCTGGCATGATGGTCATCTCAGCACTGAGCTCGTTTGTTGGTTTCCTTAGCCACTACTTTGTAACAAAGCCATGAGTATATGGCTGACCCATTTGGAATTGCAGAAGGCGCTAAGACCTTCAGCGGTACTTTAACCGCATCCAGAGAGGCTGGTAAACAGCTAGGTAAAAACATTGAACACCTACAGCAAGATGGATTGGCTGTAGCACAACAAAAAGCGCAAGAACGAATCCGTGCTAGGCGTGAAGCGGAACACAAAAAAGCCACCGCACTCATCAAGGCATTAGAGGATTGGAGGCACAAAAAACAAATCTCCGACGAAGAAGCCAAACTAAAGATAGATTTTGTAAAAAAGTATGGCGCTAAAGAGTGGGATGCAGTATTAAGAATTAAATTAGATATTGAGAATATGGAGCGCAGAGAAAATGAAGCGTTCCAGCATGACCTAAAAGAAGTGCGAAAGGTACAATTTTATTGCTTTGTTGTAGCGGCAATAATTGCCTGGTATGCAACATGGGGATACAAATGGTAAGCAAATTTTTTAAAGATATTTTTACGGAAGATTGTGGCGAAATGTTTTGCATCGCTAGAGTAATGGCGTTTCTTGCCCTACTCACCTTTGCAATCTGCGCTATCATTCATGTGTACAATAACCCAACCCTAGACCTTAACCAGCTAGGAATTGGCTTAGCCGCAACCTTAACTGGTGGTGGTGCTGTGATTGCTGGTAAGGCAGCCACACAACAAACTCCTCCCAAGGTATAATGTTCGGTAACATCCTATCCCTCTTTACTGGTGGCTCAACCACTGCCTATCTCGTTGCTGGAGCTTTGCTCCTTGGTGGCTACGGTGGCTGGTTTGCTACCTCTGACTATTACGAGGCTAAGATTGCCAAGGTTAACACCGAGGCTACTGAGCATGTTAATAAGGTAATTGAGGAACAGGGTGTTATAGCCCAACAAACACAGAAGGATAAAGATGAAGTACAAAATCGCTACGATACTGTTGTTGCTCAGCTTAGGGGCTTGCACAACGCCAGTGTATCAACCAACGGAAATACCTCCGCTCCAATACCAAGTCAAGGACTCAGATTACTTGAGCCAGATGCAGAAGTTCTTGTCGGGTTTGCCCAGCAATGCGCCAACACAGAAATAGAGCGCAACGATGTTATACAAAAATATAACGCATTAAGGAATAAATAATGGAATACTCAAAAGATGGATTACACCTCACTGAACAATTTGAAGGCTGTCGTTTGCAAGCCTATCCTGATCCTGGCACTGGTGCCGACCCTTGGACTATTGGTTATGGCCACACTGGTCCAGATGTCCACCCAGGTTTAGAAATCACTAAAGAGCAGGCAGAAGAACTGCTGGCTCAAGATGTACAAAAAGCGGCCGCTGATGTAAATGCTCACGTTACCACTGACATCACTCAAGAAGAGTTTGATGCCCTGGTTGATTTTGCATTTAATTGCGGCTGCGGCAACCTTAATCATTCCACCTTGCTTAAAAAGGTTAACGAGGGTGATTTTGACGGTGCGGCAGAAGAGTTCCTTAAATGGGATAAAGCCGGCGGTCATGTTATGGCTGGCCTACTCAAACGTCGCCACGCTGAGGCAACACTATTTTTATCGGGCAAAGCCGCCTAATTTGCATTAATATAAGCAAATAGGAGGTACCATGCTTAGGATAATTGCGTCCTGCGTTTGCGCGCTGGGACTAACATTTAGCGCCGCCAATTATGACCCCCTGGCACAATGGCTGGCAGATTATAAGACCGAGTTTGAGTGGGTGGCAGAATCCACCATCAACCTAATTGAACATTTTGAGGGCGTACGTAAAAGAGCGTACCAGGACTCAAATGGAAAATGGACGATTGGCGTGGGGCATTTAATCCGCGCTGACGAGGGCTATATGCTCCATAGAGAGCTTTCTGACGATGAGGTAAGGGGTATCCTTGCCCAAGACTTAGAAAAGTGCTCTATGGCCCTTAAAACGGCTGTGAAGGTGCCTGTTACCAGGCTACAGTCTGACGCATTACATAGCCTGTGCCATAACATCGGCCCAGACAACATGATGGCTTCCAGTGTGGTTAAAAACCTAAACCGTGGCAACATCAAAAAAGCAGCTGATTCGTTTCTTTTATGGAGCGAACCAAACCTGCTAAAGCGCCGAAGAATAGAGCGCGAGCTGTTCTTAAACGGGGCGTAAAACCCTGTTTTTGTGCATTAATATTAATAGGATCTGATCAATCCAACAACCCATTTAACCTCGAGGAAACACCATGGACGGCTTTACAAAATTACCAAAGATGCAATGCTTCAAAGAAGGCGGATCAATCCAGCC
>Ga0214206_1000356_pt1 | contig 12813 bp, 15 predicted proteins | sample TroBogEpilimnion_26_FD_153044 | JGI IMG/M metagenome (GOLD analysis project Ga0214206, IMG submission 153044) | Freshwater microbial communities from Trout Bog Lake, WI - 07JUL2009 epilimnion | ecosystem: Environmental > Aquatic > Freshwater > Lake > Epilimnion/Euphotic zone | place: Trout Bog...
CGGCAGGGCAGTATGTGGGCGACATCCCGCTGGTTCAGCGCCACTATGCCGCTCCAGACGTGATTGAAAAGCTACTGAAGAAACCGACTAAGGCTGGCGACGTTGTGCATCCATATTCAATGTCTAACATGGGCCGAAGCACGGCTCGCAAGATGTTTGAAGAACAAAAACAAATACAACCCATCAACCAGCGTATGCTAGACAGCGTTTTACTTGGTCTACAGCGTCAAAAGGATTATGGTTTTTCCTCTGGTGGGGTTGTAGAGCGCGCACTTAAACTTGCCAGACAGCAGACGCCGGTTCCCGTTGCTGCGAAGAAAAAGTCAGGAACCTGATGCCGGGACGCCGGTAGGAGAACGAAGACATGTCGAAAGCCACTGAGCGCGCACGCGCTAAAGCACACCGGATCACCCGCACCGACCCACAGGGGACGAAGGTTGATGCATCCGGCTACACGCCGCCAGACGCCCTTGACGCTGACGTAAAGACCGGCATGCGACCGATCTCGCGCCGGCAGTTCAAGAAGGGCGGGAAGGTTGTCGGCGCTGTTCATGGCGAACATGCCAAGCGCCACGCAGGTCGCAAGCCGCGCAAGTCCGGTGGCAAGGCCCTGTCTGCTGACAGCCTGATCAACCGGAACGCCAAGGAAGCCAACGCCGAGCGTGACGGCAGCAAGCATGTCGGCGGGTTCAAGCATGGCGGCGCCACGCATCCTGACGAACGCGAAGACCGCGCCCTGGTCAAAAAGATGGTCAAGGGCGAGGCGTTGACGGGTAAGAAGCACGGTGGTCGGGCGCACAAGTATGATGGCGGCGAAGCTATGGGGACGGGTGCGGGCGATAAACCGTATCTGGCACCTGCATCGCAGAAACCGGACCCAGCCGCCCTTGCTGCCATCATTAAAGCCGGTGGCGGCAAACAGCGTCCGCGCGAAACCTATCCTGATCTGGACACGCGCCCCGATCCGAATGACCCGAATGCCCTGTGGACCGGTCAGCCTCGCAAGCGTGGCGGCAAGGCCGAGCATGGTCCTGGGTGCCGTTGCCATGAATGCCATGGTGGTGTCGCCAAGAAGCGCGGTGGCAGCCTGAGCGTGTCTGACGGCGCTCTGGAGGGCACTCGTCCGACCGGTGGACGCATGGCGCGCAAGGATGGTGGTCGCACCAAGGGAAAGACCAACATCAATATCATCATCGGCACCGGCAAGGGCATGGATAATCAGATGGGTGGCGGTCAGCCTCCGACCATGCCTCCGCGTCCTCCCGCTATGCCGGTTGCTGTTCCGCCTCCTCCTGGCGCTGGCGCTCCTATGGGCATGCCTCCCGGTGGTATGCCGCCGATGATGCCTCCGGGTGCCGGCGCACCGCCTCCTGGCGGTATGCCTCCGATGATGGGCCGCAAGACCGGCGGTCGCGTTGCTGAAGCCAAGATGGAGTTCGGCGCAGGTGGCGGCAAAGGACGCCTTGAAAAGATCAAGGAATACGGTCACCGGAAGTAATGCTTCGGCCTGATTTGCGTTAATACTTGACGGGCGGTAACATAGATGTGTTACTGCCCGTTTTGTATTTCAGGACCAAGTAAATGCTAACATACAACATGCTTTTTGAGAAGGAATTGCGTAAATTACTGATTGAAACTATTGAAAGACGCAAAGACGATTTGTCCTTCGGCCACGCATTAGATTACCAAAAAGAGGTCGGAATTATTACCGGCCTAAGAACAGCCCTTGATTTATGCGATGAAGCAAACAAGCTGCTGTCCAATACTTAACCAACGCAAGTAATGGAGAACAATATGCCCTTCATGGTGATGGAGCATTCAACCGACCCTAAGCAAGCCTTGAAAAAGGAGGTCGGTAACGTCGATAGCGTCGAGGTTTTCAACAATCAGGTGCTTGTTGCTGTCTATACGCGGCCTGAAAAGACCAAGAGCGGCATCTATCTGACCAGCGGCACCCGAGACGAAGACAAAATCCAGGGCAAGGTGGGTCTGGTGCTGAAGAAAGGCCCGCAAGCCTTCGTTGACCCGTCAAACAACTGGTTCGAAGGCATCGACATCAGCCTGGACGACTGGGTGTTCTTCCGTCCCTCCGATGGGTGGAGCGTGACAATCAACAACGTCGTCTGTCGCATGCTTGACGACACGAATATCCGTGGTCGCATTCAAGCGCCTGACCAAGTTTGGTAATAAGGGAGCATCAACATGGCAGACGAAAACAATATTGATGACGTCGTTGTTGAAGAAGCGCCGAAAGAAGGCGTTGAAGTTCAGGTTGCAGACACAAAAGAGCCTGAAACCGACTTCAATGCCAGTATCGAGCAGCTAAAACAGCAACTTGAAGCTGAAAAGCAGGCTCGCATCGACGCCGAGCGCCGCATTCACGAGGCCCAGAGCCGTGAATATGCAGCGCGCAACGAAAAGGCCGATACCGACCTTCAGTTGATCAACAACGCCATCTATACGGTCAACACGAACACCAACATCCTGAAGTCTCACTACGCTGAAGCGATGCAGGCAGGTGACTATGGGCGTGCAGCCGAAATCCAGCAGGAAATGGCGTCTAACGAAGCCAAGCGCCTGCAACTGGAAAACGGTAAAGCGGCAATGGAGGCTGCACCGAAGCAGGAACCGCCGCGACAGCAACCCGCAGACCCGGTCGAGGCGCTAGCATCGCAGCTTACACCTCGCTCTGCCGAGTGGATTCGGCGTCATCCTGAGTTCGCGCGCGATCAGCGCCTGTTCAACAAGATGATCAACGCGCACAACCTTGCTGTTGCAGACGGCATCCAGCCGGACACTGACGCATACTTTGCCGAGGTCGAAAGCACTCTGAAGATCAACCGTGGCGCGGCGGCAACCCAGGCTGAAACGCCAATGGAACAGACCGCAAAAGTCACGCAACAGCGTGTTTCGCCCAACGCAGCGCCGGCAGCGGCACCCGTCAGTCGTCAATCATCCAGCGACCGGCAAACGGTCGTCCGCCTGACCGCCGCAGAACGCGAAATGGCGAGCATGATGAAGATGACACCCGAAGAATACGGGAAAGAAAAGCTGAAGCTGAAGCGTGAAGGCAAAATCCACTGAAAGGATAGAACATGAGTGGTTCAATTACACGGCGTGCGATGAAATCCGCGCCCAAAAGCGTCCTACAACAGGCGCTTGAAACACCTGAAACTGCCGACGCGCCGGTTGTGACCGATATCAAGGTTCCCGACGCGCCGCAACGTGCTGCCATGCGACAGGCTATGCGTGATGAAGACCCCCGCGCACGCGCCGCACGTCGCGCCGCCGAACTGCGCGGCAACATTGGCGACATGGATGAAGGCACTGACGAGTTCTTTATCCCGCCGCACCTCGTCCCTGACGGCTGGACGTATGAATGGAAGCGCAACACCATCCTCGGCCAGGAAGACCCCGCGTATCAGGTCGCTTTGGCTCGCAAGGGGTGGGAAGCCGTCGATGCAAGCAGACACCCTGAAATGATGCCCATCGGTTCCAAGGGCGTTGTGTCTCGCAAGGGCATGGTCCTGATGGAGCGACCGAAGGAAATCACTGACGAAGTGCGCCAGATCGAAAAGAAGGTGGCGCGCAATCAGGTTCGGCAGAAGGAGGAACAACTCAACTCCGCACCTGACGGTCAATTCGGGCGCGATCACGCCAAGGTTCGACCGAAAATCAACAAAAGCTACTCGCCGATTGCCATTCCTGCCGACGAGTAAGAACACACGAAGTAAAAGGGCCGTAAAAAGCCCTTTTATTTGCGTTTTGACTTGTGTATGTTGACGAGCAGCAGGGTTTATCCCTCCCAAATGCCTCGGGGTGTTTGGTATTAGTTATCACCCGGTTTCCCATCGCCCCGGTGTGCGATGATGGAGCCTCCTTTTATGAAGGAGAACCCGTCATGGCGAATACAAACGCGCCTTTCGGTTTTTCGCAGTATTCTGGGACCGGTTCGTCCCCGACCTATGAGCAAGTGCAGCTTGCGATTTCGTCCACCAACTCTACCAACCCGCAGATTTTCTCGGGTGACCCAGTGGCGCAGCTTTCGACGGGCTACATCTGTCAGGTCGGCACCAACAGCACCACCTCGGCCAATGCCGCCGCCGCTGGTAGCATGATCGGCATCTTTGCCGGCTGCAAATACCTGTCGGTTTCGCAGAAGCGCACCGTGTGGTCGAACTACTTCCCCGGCGTTGGCGACGTGAACACCGCCGCTGCGGTGACTGCCTACGTCATCACGGACCCGAACGCTCAGTTCCTTGTTCAGACCGCCAACAGCAACACGACCGCCACTGCGGTTGGCGTTTCTGCCATCGGCCAGAACATCGGCTTCGCCTACGGCACCGGCACCGGCACCAACACGAACACCCTCGGGACGACCCCTGGCAACGTGTCCACCGGCCTGTCCACCGCCTACGCGGACCAATACACGCTGACCACGCCGGGCGGCACCAGCGCCACCCTGCCGTTCCGCGTCATCGCCCTTGCCAACTATACTCCCGACGGGTCCAACCCGCTCCAGAGCATCAACGGCAATGACTTCACCTCTGCCTACAACCGGATTGTTGTTGCCTTCAATACGATGGCGATGAAGTCTGGCGTGGCCGGTATCTAACAGGGAGTAGGCACCAATGGCTGTCAATCTTTCAGCGATTAAAGACCTTCTCCTGCCGGGCTTGCGTGGCATTGAAGGCAAATACGAGATGATCCCGTCGCAATACGACCGGATCTTCACGAAGCACGACTCGAAACTGGCTCTCGAACGCACCGCCGAAATGCGGTTCCTCGGCCTCGCGCAGTTGAAGACTGAAGGTGGCCAGACCTCCTTCGACAACGGCGCTGGTGAGCGGTTTGTCTACAACCAAGAGCATTCTGAAATTGCCCTTGGTTACGCCATCACCCGCAAGGCGGTGGATGACAACCTCTACAAGACCCAGTTCCATCCGTCGAACCTCGGCCTGATTGAATCCTTTCAGCAGACCAAGGAAATCTATGGCGCGAACATCCTGAACACCGCCACCACCTACAACGCCAACGTCGGCGGTGACGGTGTGGCCCTGTGTTCGACGGCGCATCCGATTGACGGCAGCACCGTTGCGAACCGCCCGACGACCGACGTTGACTTGAATGAGGCGACCCTGCTGAACGGCATGATCAGCATCCGCACCAACTTCAAGGACATGGCTGGCCTGAAGGTCTTCGCCCGTGGCCGCAAGCTGGTTGTGCCGCCGCAGTTGGAACCGGTTGCGATCCGTCTGACCAAGACGGAACTTCGCCCCGGCACGGCTGACAACGATGTCAACGCGATCTTGACCACTGCCGGCGGCTTGCCGGAAGGTTACATGGTCAACGACTTCTTGACGTCGCCGTATGCTTGGTTCCTGCTGACGAACATCGACGGTTTGTCCTACATGGAACGTGTGAAGTTCGAAACCGACATGCAAGTGGACTTTGTCACAGACAACCTCTTGGTGAAAGGTTATGAACGTTATAGTTTCGGCTATTATAATTGGCGTTCGATCTGGGGCAGCTTCCCGACTTCGTAGCCTTTGGTTTCAATGAGTTAGCTGAAAGTCCAAAGTAAAATGGGGTCTTTACACCCTTCGCCAGTTGGTCTATCTTATCCGTTGCCGATTATGGCAATGGAAGGACATGACATGACGAAGGGTGTAGACTTCACTTACGATGAACTTGCTGAAGTTCTGAACTACGACCCACTGACGGGTGACTTCACTTGGAAGATGTCGATTAGTTCTCGGGCGCAAGCGGGTTGCCGGGCCGGGGTTTGGCAGCGGATGCAAAATGGCAAAGACTATCTTGCGATCACTTATCGTGGTCGTAAATTGTCTGGCGCTCAAGTTGCATGGTTGTTTATTCACGGTAAATGGCCTGACCGTTCAGTTTTCTTCATTGACGAAAATCCAAGCAATCTTCAGGCGTCAAACCTAAAGATTGCGGATCACAAGTCCCATCGGGTTGTAGGGGCGGATGGCAAGATCAACTATAAAATGAGCACTGAGCAGGTGCGTCATTACGGGTTGGTCCGTCATTACGGTATTTCATTCACTGAATACGCAGAAATGTATGCCCAACAGGGCGGTGTTTGCGCTATTTGTGGATTACCGGAAACCGCAAAATTGCCAGGGCGTCCGACGAAGAATAGCGATAGTCGTGTCCGCGATCTTTCTGTAGATCACGATCACAAGACAGGTCGCGTGCGTCAGCTTCTTTGCAATTCCTGCAATCATATGCTTGGTGCAGCCAAAGACGATCCCGCCATCCTCCGTGCCGCAGCCGATTACTTCGAACGGCACAAGCAAAAGGAAGCTGTCTAATGTCTAACCCTAAAGTATTCCGGAAGGAGCCAGCCAATGGATATTAATGGCGGCGTTTATCCGAACGCCAACGGAAGCCCGATCTGGCCGGCCTCGACCTTCACTGGCCCCCTTGTGGCTGGCAACGTCGTGGCGAGCGATGGCACCGGCACCCTTGCCGGTGTCGGCGAAACAACCGGTGCGGCGAACCTCGGCTATGCCAACATGGCGCAGTCGGTTGTCGTCACCCAGGCGAGCGGCGTTACTAACATCGTCATCCCGGCACAGAGCCAGATCACCGATATCTATCTGATGGTGACTACGGCCTGGACCGGCGCGGCATCGACTCTCGGTATCGGCACCACGGCTTCTGCCACGGCGCTGACTGCTGCCGGTGCGGTGACGGCAAGCGCCTTGGGCCAGTTGACGATCCTGCCTGGGACTGGTTCCACGCAGATCGCTAACTGGGACAATGTCGGCAATACCGACATCAAAATCCAAGTCACCTCGACCAACACCGGCTCTGGCGTAGGGACGCTTACCGTCTTCTATATCCAGGGCATCAACCTCGCGTCGTAATAGGAGGCACCCATGAAGGGTCATAAAGAGCATCACGGCGTGAAGCATTCCGCTCACCACGTCGCCCATCACACCGCTCACCACGGCGTGCATGAACTGGCGCACCATGGTGTCCATCATGCTCGCAAGGCGCGCAAGGCTGGCGGGAAGGTTGAGGACGACATCGTCGGCACCGGCAAGGGCCACGAGGCTGCTACCTCTGGCTACAACGAAGCCGAGAAAGATCTCAAGGACAAGCCGGAGCAGCGCAACAACGCCCACAAGATTTTCGGCGAGGCGGAAGCCATGCACGAAAAGAAGCACGGTGGTCGCGCCAAGCGCAAGCACGGTGGCAAGCTTCATCACATGAAGCATGTCGGCCACGTTGAAGGCGAACACGCGAAGCACCATGCCGGTCGCAAGCCGCGCAAGTCCGGTGGCCGCGCCTCGTCCGACACCAGCCCGTTCACCTCTGCTCGTCATGGTGAGGCCGCCAAGGGCCGTCACGTCGAGCCGGAAACGATGGGCTAACAAACGGTATGCGGGGGCCTAGTGCCCCCGTAAACCATCTGGAGAAAGCCATGTCAGGCGCTTGGACACGCAAAGAGGGCAAGAACCCGGCTGGCGGTCTTAATGAACGCGGGCGGGCCTCACTGAAGGCTGAAGGCCACAACATCAAGCGCCCGGTTACGGCGTCTGAAGCCAAGCACAGCCCAGAATCGGCGCAACGCCGTGAGAATTTTCGCACCCGCATGTGCGGCATGAAAGAGAAACTTACTTCAGCGAAGACGGCGCACGATCCGAATAGCAGGATCAATCTCGCGCTGAAACGCTGGGACGTAAAGTGTTGAGAGGATAAATTATGGTCGGCGTCGTCAATCAATCCATTTCCCGCGTCGGTCGTTATGAGCCTTTCGAACTTCAGGTGTCGCGTGGTCAGATTACGGGCCATTCACCGCTGAATGTTTTCGGATATGGCACGACTCCGGCCACCGCCGGCCTGTTCCGCACGGCTTGGGAAAACATGTCCACTACGGACTATGTGTTTCCGACCTCTGCCATCACCATGAACCTTGTCAGCACCGTGGCCGGCGACACCGCTTCGATTACGATCTCCGGCCTGGATGCAAACTACAACGCCATTTCCGAAGTTCTTGTTCTGAATGGCACGACCAATGTGCCGACGGTCAATCAATACTTCCGCATTAACAATATCTCTGTTTCCTCGGGCAGTGCGACCAATCCTTCCGGCGTGATTACGCTGTCCAATACGGGCGGCACGGTGATCTATGCTCAGATCAACACGGCGACCATCAATGGTGTGACGAGCAGCATCGGCACGTCGCAGATGTCTGTCTACACCGTCCCTGCCGGCTATTCGATGTATGGCTATCGTTTTAGCGCATATTCGTCCTTCAACGGCAACAGCGCGAACTATACGACCTACCGGGCCATCATCAATTTCCCGTCCGGTGTGCAGCGCATCATCCTACAGTCGCCGTTCAACACCTTCTACGAAGTTCAGCGCCACTTCCCGTTCGCGTATGCCCCTGGCACCGATATCCGGTGGCAAATCGCCTCCAGCGCGGCCACGGCTGCTGTCGTTGGCGTGAACATCGGTGGCGTGCTGGTCCTGAATGACGGCACCCTATAAGGATTAACTATGACCACCAGCGGCACATATAATTTCAATCCGTCGCTGGGCGAAATCACGCTCTACGCCTTCAATTTGTGCGGCCTTCGCAACACGTCGCTGTTGCAGGAACACATGGAATCGGCGCGCATGGCTGCCAACATGGTCGCCGCGTCGTTCTCCAACCGTGGCGTAAACCTGTGGAAGGTTGACCTTGTCACAGTGCCGTTGGTCCAGGGCACGTCAACATACAGCGTTGACCCAAGCACGGTGATGATCCTTGACGGTTATGTAACGACCGGATCAGGAACTACGGCTATTGATCGCATCATCATGCCGGTCAGCCGCACTGAATACGCCAGCTACCCGAATAAGACCCAGCAAGGTTGGCCTACAACTTTTTGGTTTGACCGGCTTCTTGCCCCTACCGTGACGCTATGGCCCGTCCCAGACGGCAACGAGGTTTCGTTCAGCTACTACCGGTTGCGACAGATCCAAGACGCCAACTTCACGTCTGGTCAGACGGTGGATGTGCCTTACTTGTGGATGGAGGCGTTTGCCTATTCGTTGGCATTCCGCCTTGCCTTTATCTGGGCACCAGATAAAGTCCCGCTACTGAAGCCGATTGCTGACGAAGCTTACAATATCGCTGCCGAACAGAACGTGGAAAACGCAGCGACATACATCAGTCCGCAGATACAGGGATATTATAGATAATGTTAAGGCACTGCTCAAAATGCGATAAAAATTTAGATTTATCCGCTTTTGGCGTTGCGAGACAACGTAAAGACGGCATTAGTTATTGGTGTAAAAAATGCAACTGCGAGAGCGTTCGTAAAAATCGCTCCACTGTCGAAGGCGCTAAAAAACATAGAAACAGAGAAAACGCGCGCTATGCAAACCATTCTGCGGGCAAAAAACAAAAATCAAAAGAATACTATTATGCTAACAAAGATAAAATAACCCAAGAATCTAAAGTGCGCTCAAAGAATAGGCGTCAATGTCCTATACATCGCCTTTGGGAAACCACACGCCAAAGGATTTGGTATCAAAAAAACCCAGCTAGGGGTGTGGCTAAAGTGTGCGCAAGACAAACGCAAAAAATGCGCGCTATGCCAAATTGGTTAACTGCAATTCAAAAGGCACAAATAGAAGAACATTATGAGATTGCTGTGGCTTTGAATATTCAAACTTGCATTAAACATCACGTTGACCATATTATCCCACTTCGAGGGAAAGGCGTGGCTGGATTGCACGTCCCTTGGAACCTGCAAGTGATTACGGCATCTGAAAATTGCTCTAAAGGAAATTCTTTAGTAGAAAGTTATTACAGATGAGACCGCACGGCAGGGCAAGGGTAAGCGCCCGAAACCCGCGTGCATTTGCCATCTGCGACCGATGCGGGTTCTTATACAACCACGTAAACCTCAAGTGGCAGTTTGATTGGCGCGGTTCCACGCTGCAAAACCTGCGCTTTCTGGTTTGCAACCGCTGCTATGACACTCCGCAAGAGCAATTACGCGCCATTGTTGTGCCGGCAGACCCTACGCCCATCATCAATGCGCGTGTTGAACCTTATTCGGTGGATGAAACCGACTACAGGACGGCATCCGCGCCGACTGTGTATGACCCTATCACCGGCATACCTATCCCACCTGCGGTAAACATCGTCACCCAGGACGGTAACAACACGACAACGCAGGTGATCGGCAACCCGAATGGCCTTGAGCAGGGCGCGGTGATGCCCCTTGTCGGCACGGTGACATATGGGGCCAAGATACCTGCCCTTTCGGTTATTTCGAATGGCACGACCACGGTTTCCGTCACATGCAGTTCAGCACATGGCCTGTCAAACAATAGCCAAGTATCCATCGAAGGTCTTTCGATCAATAATGCCGATGGATTCTATTCAGTAACCGTAACTTCAGCTACAGCCTTCACTTACTCGACCTATTCTGCTATTCCATCTGGGTCGCTTCTGACCAACACGACGAATATTATTACCGCCTTGGTCGGATTGCCGTATAACTACGCCCAGATACCTCAAACGGGACCGTAAAATGGCTAACATCACCATTCCAAACCTCCCGTCAGCCATTGCACTGACTGGCAGTGAGCAGGTTGAGGTTGTCCAGTCGAATACGTCTGTCCGCACGACGACGCAGGCCATTGCCAATCTCGCCACGGTCAACGTCAGCGCCATCACTTCGCTCACCATCAACAGCCCGCTCTATGCCAGTGGCAGCAACCCGATCACAAGCACGGGCAGCATTGGCCTGAGCAGCAACGGCGTCACCAATGCCTATCTCGGCACCATGCCAACGCTGACGTTGAAGGGCAACAACACCGGCTCGACAGCAACGCCGACTGACCTGTCTGTTGCGAGCGTGATGACGATGCTTGGCGCTGCGCCTCTGGCGTCTCCTACGTTCACCGGCACGCCAAGAGCGCCGACGCCGGCCACGTCCGACAACTCGACGCAAATTGCCACCACGGCCTTTGTGAAGGCGCAGGCGACCGCATCTGGCACCGTCACCAGCATCACAGCAGGCACCGGCCTGTCTGGCGGGACGATCACGGCTGCCGGCACGATTGCCCTGGCAAACACCACCGTCACGGCTTCTTCGTATGGTTCGGCGTCATCTGTTCCGACGTTCACTGTCAACGCGCAGGGCCAACTGACGGCGGCTTCCAACACCGCCATCGCCATTGCTTCGTCTGCCGTATCTGGCTTGGTGGCGTCGGCCACCATTGACGCGACCAACGCCACCAACATCACGACAGGAACATTGCCTTCAGGGCGTCTCACAGGCTCATACACGGGCATTACTGGCGTAGGCACACTGACTGCCGGGACGTGGAATGCAGCCACTGTCAGCCCCGGATATGGCGGCACGGGTCTTGCGGCTGCACCCTCCAACGGTCAGCTTCTGATTGGCAATGGCTCCGGTTATGCACTCAACACTCTGACTGCCGGCAGCAACGTATCCATCACCAACTCTGCCGGGACGATCACCATTGCAGCTTCTGGCGGTTCTGGGACCGTCACCAGCGTCAACGTCAGCAGCGGGACGACTGGCTTAACTGCCACGGGTGGTCCGATCACCACTGCCGGAACCATCACCCTCGGCGGCACGCTTGCTGTGGGAGCGGGCGGGACTGGGTTGTCGGCTGCGCCTACTAACGGGCAACTTCTGATCGGGAATGGTTCTGGTTATACGCTCAATGCTCTGACTGCTGGCAGCAACATATCCATCACCAACACCGCCGGGACGATCACCATTGCGGCAGCAGGTGGTGGCACCGTAACTAGCGTCAATGGTAGTGGCGGGACGACCGGTCTATCGCTTACTGGCGGGCCGATCACGGGTGCGGGGACGCTGACGCTTGGCGGAACGCTTGCCGTGGCATCGGGTGGCACTGGCCTGTCGGCGTTCACTGCCGGGAATCTGGTTTACGCCTCTGGCACCACGACCTTGGGCAGTCTTGCCCTTGGCACCAATTTGTCGATCACGTCTGGGACGCTGAACGCTTCAGGTGGCGGCGGCTCTGGGACGGTAAGCGCCGGGACTGCCGGTCAGCTTGCTTACTATGCGTCTACCGGGTCAACTGTTTCCGGCCTTGTCGTTGGTTCTGGTTTGTCACTGAGTGCAGGGACAATCAGTGCAAGCGGCACGTCAGGCGTGGCGACCTTCCAGACGTCACTGACGGGCCTAACGCCGTCCACCGCCACGACTGGTGCGGTCACTCTTGCCGGAACGCTTGGCGGTGCTTCTGGTGGCACTGGCGTAAACAATGGCACAAACACGATCACCATCGCCGGCAACGTCACGACCGTAGGCGCATTCCCGCTGACCGTGACCACGACCGGGACGACATCGGTAACTATGCCGACCACTGGCACCCTAACGGCGCTGGGAAACGCCACAACCGGTTCTGGTTCTATCGTCCTGGCGACCAGCCCGGTTCTGGTAACGCCAACGCTTGGCGCTGCCACGGCAACCAGCGTCAATGGCCTGACGATCAGCAGCACAACGGGCGTTCTGACGCTTGCAAATGGCAGCACCCTGGCGACGTCAGGCGCGTTCAGCACTACGTTCACGGCAACGGGTGCTACTAGCCTTACGCTGCCGACCACTGGCACCCTGGCGACGACCGCAAACACCGTTGCATCGCTTGGCGGCACGACCGGAACTATCGCCCTCGGGACGGGTCTGTCCATCACTACCGGCACTCTCAACGTGGCGAACGGTGCGACCGGAACCGTGACGAGCGTGGCTGTCAGTGGCGGCACGACCGGCCTGACGA